>Ga0116174_10000954_pt1 | contig 27544 bp, 19 predicted proteins | sample AD_UKC087_MetaG_FD_89801 | JGI IMG/M metagenome (GOLD analysis project Ga0116174, IMG submission 89801) | Active sludge microbial communities of municipal wastewater-treating anaerobic digesters from USA - AD_UKC087_MetaG | ecosystem: Engineered > Bioreactor > Anaerobic > Digestate | place: USA...
GGCGGCGAGCACGCCGTCGTCGAAGGACTGGGCGCCGATCTCTATCGTCTTTACGCCGTATTCGCGGAGAAGGGCGAGACGGTTCGGGTCGATGCAGTCGGGCCGCGTCGACACGCGGATGCTCGAGAGCAGTCCCTCCCGAACGAAACCGTACGCCGCGTCCAGAAGGCTTCGCTGAAGGCCCGCGTCTATGGCCGTAAAGCTGCCGCCGAAGAACGCGACCTCCACGTGTCCGACCGATGATGCTTTGGTCGCCAGGTGGGCGCGGATTTTCGCGCGCACGAAAGCGGCGTCGGGCGATGTCCATACGGCGCTCGTCTCCCACTGGTTGCAGAAGACGCAGCGATGCGGGCACCCCATATGGGGGACGAATACGGGTATGGTCATCGCGCTCTTGCTCATCGGATCCACCCGCCTTTGCGGTCGCAGATTTTGCTTGCCGGCCGGACGAAAGTGTTCTAGAGTATCCATACCGCTTGACCGTCTGTCAATTAGCAAATCGAACGGACGGCTCCGTATTAATGCGCGTACCCGTACCATACATCCCGCGGTCGGGCACCGACCGGGTTTCGAAGCGATTATACAACAGGAGTAGAGCATATGCGCTGGACCATCAGGAACAGGCTTATCGTCGCGTTTGTCGTTATTTCGGCTCTGGTGATTTTTCAGTCGCTGTTCGCCTTCGTTCTCCAGAAGCGACAGTACAATCACACCGAGCGCATCCTCGCGCTACACAATAACAGGCTCTTCATCCAGGAGAAGATGATCGACCATCTGTCATGGATGAACGATCTGCTCGAGTCGATCACGCGCGGGACCGAGTTTACCGGGCAGCTCGACCATACCAAATGCAAGTTCGGCCAGTGGTATTACTCGTTCAGGGAATCTCCCGATTTCGAGAAAATCGACCGGGAGCAGGCGGAGATTTTCCGGAAAATGGAGGATTTCCATACCCGCCTGCACGCTTCGGCACGGGCGATCCGCAACGCCGCCGGGCAGGCCGCGGCGCTTCGGATTTACGGAAACGAGACCGAAAAGACCGTGGCCGGCCTGCAGGGACACATGCGCGAATATATGGATTTCAACATGCGACTGGAGGAACACTACGAAAAGCTCGTGCGGACGGACATGCGCCTGATCAACGTGATGAACGTGGCGGCGCTGCTGGCCATCATTCTTATCGTGGGCGCGCTGAGCTGGAGGATAGTTAAAAGCATAAGCGGCTCGTTCGTTAAATTTAACGAGGGCTTCGCCAGGGTTGCGGCCGGAGACCTGCGCTCGCTCGTCGAAACAGGCACCACCGACGAGTGCGGCGATCTCGCGGCCGCCTTTAACGAGTTCGCCGCCAGGATCAGGAGCGTGATCACCGATGTGAAGGACATGGCCAATCAGCTGGCTGCCTCATCGGAGGAGCTTTCGGCATCGTCGCTTTCGTTCTCGGACAGCGCCCAGAATCAGGCGGCCGCGACCGAGGAGATGACCGCCTCGATCGAGGAGATATCGGCCGGTATGGACAGCGTGGCGGCCGGAGCGAACGAGCAGCACGCCAGCATGACCGTGCTCATGGACAGAATGAGCGAGCTCTCGGACGCCATCCAGGAGATGGGAGGCCGGGTGCGGGACTCGATGCGGCTGTCGGTCGATATCTCGGAAAAGGCCCGCACCGGCGAGGAATCGCTCGGGCAGATGCACGAGAGCATGGGCAAGATCGGCGCCAGCTCGCGCGAGATGACGGGCATCATCAAGATCATCAACGATATCTCCGACCAGATAAATCTTCTCTCGCTCAACGCCGCCATCGAGGCCGCGCGGGCGGGTGACGCCGGCAGGGGATTCGCCGTGGTCGCGGACGAAATTTCAAAACTGGCCGACCAGACCGCCGCGAGCATAAAGGAGATCGACTCCCTCATATCGGTCAACGAGAGGGAAATCGAGCGAGGAATGACCAACGTAAACGAGACGGTGGGTGTTATAGGCACCATCATTGACGGAGTGTCCTCAATCGCCGGAGTAATGGATTCGATTTACGAATCCACGGAGAAACAGCTCGGCATCAACGAAAACGTAAACCGCGAGGCGGGCGCGGTCAAAGGCCGCTCTGATGAGATCGCGAACGCCACGGGTGAGCAGAAGATCGCCATCACCGAGATCGTAAAATCGATCTCCAGTATAAACGAACTCACCCAGGCGATAGCTTCCGGTTCCGAAGAGATGAGCGGAAACTCCGAAGAGATGGCCGGAATGGCCGAAACGCTCAAGAGCAAAGTGGGCTATTTTACAACATAGACCCGCGGAGTCAGCGGGAGCTGTAGGACCCGAGAAGCCCGAGACATTTCTCGGGCGGAACGGGCCTGCTTACCAGATAGCCCTGGATGAGATCGCACCCCTCGTCGGCGAGGAACCTCCACTGCTCGTCGGTTTCGACCCCTTCGGCCAGGACCTCCAGGCCGAGGTTGTGCGCCATCGCGATGATGGTCCGCGCGATCGAGACCGAATCCGGGTCGAAGGGGATGTCCATGATGAACGAACGGTCTATTTTCAGAATGTCGACGGGGAATCGCTTCAGGTAGTTGAGGTTGGAGTACCCGGTTCCGAAGTCGTCTATAAGAAGGGTCACTCCCATCGCCTTGAGCCGGTTGAATATATCGATTGCAAGCTCCGGATTCCGCGCCGCGGTGGTCTCCGTGATCTCAAGCTTGAGGTGCCCCGCCGGGAGTCCCGTCGAATCGAGCACGCGCTTCACCATGGATATGATGTCCTCTCCCTCCTGGAACTGCCGGGCCGATATGTTCACGGCAACCTGTACGCCCGGAAAACCGCCTTCGTGGAACATACGGATGTGCTCACAGGACCGGCGCAGAACCCATTCACCGAGAGGCACGATAAGTCCCGTCTCCTCGGCAAGCGGAATGAACTCAACCGGGGGCACGATGCCGGCCTCCGGGTGGTTCCACCTGACCAGCGCCTCGAAAGATACTATGGCCCCTCCGCGGACCGAGACGATCGGCTGGTATTCGATGAAGAACTCGCCGCGCTCGAGGGCCTTGCGGAGAAGCGTTGCCATCTGGACGCGTTTCATCACGCTCGACAGCATATCGGCGTTGAAGACTTCAAAGAACGATGTCCCCCGCGACCGGGCCCTTTTGAGCGCTATCTCGGCGTCGCGCATGATGGATTCGCGGTCGGCGTCTTCGGGCGGAGAGATGACTATGCCCATGCTTGCGCTGGTGAACACCTCGCCGCCGTCCACCTCGAACGGAGCCTCGAGGCCTGCCTGTATCCTGCCCGCGACGCTCATGGCTCTCGCCTGGTTTTCGGTGCAGTCCAGCAGCAGGCCGAACTTGTCCCCGTCCAGGTGGGCAAGCAGGTCGTCGGCTTCGATCGATTGTTCGATGCGCCGAGCGAAGGTTCCGAGAAACTGGTCGCCGGCGGCGAACCCGTAAGTATTGTTGATTACGGTGAAGTCGTCGATATCGATGATGATGACCGCATAGCGGCAGCCCTTCTTTCTGCGAGACATTTCGATGGCGTTCTCGATCATCTCCATGAAGAGAGTACGGGTGGGCAGGCCCGTGACCGGATCGCGCAGCTCGCGCTCGGTGATGTCGCGGCCGCTGGAAACGAAGTGTGTGATCGCGCCCGACGGGTCTTTGATGGGCGTAACGGTGATCTCGTTGTAAAAGACCTCCCGTGATTTCTTGCGGTTGATGAACACGCCCTTGTACACTCGACCGGAAAGTATGGTTTTCCAGAAGACCTCGAAAAAGGCGCGATCATGTCTTCCGGAGTTCATAATCGCAGGCGTCCGCCCTATCACCTCCTCCCGGCTGAAGCCGGTCACCGCCTCAAACGCGGGATTGACATATTCAATTACGCCGTTGTTATCCGTAATGACGATATGGTCGGCAGTCTGTTCGATTGCTCTGGACAGCTTTCGCATGCCGCGTACCAGCTCCTCGAGCTCGCGCTGGTAGATCTGGATCGCGTCGCGGCTTTCCTTTATTTTCAGCAGCGATTCGGTGCGGACACGCAGTTCGGTAAAATCGACGGGCTTGGCGATAAAATCGCTTGCGCCGGCCTCTACCGCGAGCAGCCTGTCCTCGCGGTTGGCGAGCGCCGTGACCATGATTATCGGCAGTTCGGCGAACTCCTCCATCCGACGGATGCGCCGCACCGCCTCGTAGCCGTCCATTACCGGCATCATGACGTCCATCAGCACGAGGTCGATCGTGCGGTCGACGAGCGCAAGCGCCTGGGCTCCGTCCCGTGCGAGCACCGGAACGTGTCCGAGGTGTTCGACCATGTCGCGAAGCAGAATGCGGTTGAGCTCCTCGTCGTCCACTATCAGTATTTTTTTAGCGGGGAGTTCCATGATCAGTCTCCGGCGTTCAATAAAAAATGTCTCCGCTGCCGTCTTACATGATTGAAACGGGGTGCCGAGAAAACGGGCACGGAGCCGGGGCAATGCGCCGGCCGCTTTCCCGGCGTATGGCGGGTACCATACTCCGGGTACCCTGATGGAATCATATGGTACTCAAAAATAATAATCCAGAATTTTAGCGTTGGCAACTCCTAATTTTTCTTGACGAAGCCGCGGTTACAGTCAAATTTGGCTGGTCGAAACGGCGTGATGTAGCTATATTTTTCACGACCGCGTTCCCGCTTCGCGACGACGGTATCACTGAAGGAATCAGTTCATCGTGGAGGTGTACAATGCCTACCTATGAGTATGAATGCATGGAATGCGCCCATCGCTTCGAGGTATTCCAGTCGATAAAGGACGAGCCGGTAAAACAATGCGTAAAATGCGGGTCCGGGGTGAAACGGCGTATCGGCTCCGGCGCCGGAATCATCTTTAAAGGATCGGGTTTTTACGTGACGGACTACAAAAAGGGAGGGGCCCCCTGCGCGTCCTCTTCCGACGGAGCTCCGGCCGCCGGCACGTCGTGCGATTCCTGCGCCAAAAGCGACACCTGCTCCTGACGCCTACAGTTCCCTTTTCAGCATCTGCGCCCTCTTCTGGCGGTAATGGGTCAGAAGATACTTCTCCACGGCCATTATCGCCCGGGCGGGCATCACCTCGTCCTTTATCTTGAATCCGACGAGGGTATCGGTGTATTTGCGGATGCTCTCGGGAGAGCGGGCCGAGTCGACGGGGGCGAGCAGGTATTCGGTATCGGGCATAAGGAGCTTCAGGCTCCTCTTCGGGTAGAGCACCTCGCGCGCGTTGTAAACGGGAATCACTATGCGAAGGGCGTTCTCGCGCATGTCCTGTATAAGGTGGTCGACCAGCGCGTCGTTTTCGGGAACGAGTTCGATGAAGTCCGAAAGGGCGAGGATGGGCCCCTTTTTCGCGGCGAGTTTTTTGTATATCTGGCGCGCCTCCCTCGGCGGAGGCGCTGCGAAAGCCGCCTCGCCCGGAGCGGCCTCCTTCTTCACCGCGGCGTGTCGCCGGCCGCCGAAGAGGTTCCTGAAAAAATTGATGATCCGTGCCAGGAGTGACGGCCTTTCGGCCGAAAAGGTCGCACGCCTGGAGGCCTCTTCCTTCTGGCGGAGCTTTTTGAGGTATTCCTCGTACTCGCTGATGAGCGCCTTCATGCTTTCCTGGTCGTCGGACGAAAGCCGGAGATCGGCCTTCTTGTCGAGCGAGGAGAGGACCGTCCGTGCCGCGCGGTAGAGAATCTCAAGATTCCTGGAATACTCCTGCCGTTCGGAGTACGTGTACCCGGCGAACTTATCGGGGTTTCTGAGGACCAGCTCGGCGAGTCCGGCGAAATGCGCCATGAAGCCCCCACCGTCGATATAATAGACGGTGCCGTCGTCGCTCACGTATGACAGGATCGAATTCGCTCGCATGTTTTCGGGGGTGCTCCATTTCTCCAGCACCTCCTCGGTGAGCTCGAGTATCGAACCGACGATATCCGAGGAGGTGCAGACGCGCTGCTCGCCGATGAAACGGGCGATGTCCCTCCCAAGCGTTTTCGAGGGATCCAGATTCTTTTCGGCGTTCATAACGCAGCCGCGCAGGGAATGGATGTTCTTCGCGTCGACCCGGTCGTTATCGGCGAGCGAAGAGGCGATGTCGCCGATGAGGATGTTGAAGATGTAATCGAGCTTGGGATCGCGGTAATCGCTCACGTAGTCGTTGAGAATGCCGAAACGCTTGAGCCTCCGCATTACCAGCTCGTTATACCGGCCGGTAATCTCCTTGAGACGGTTAAGGTTGATCGAGTCGCGCGCGGCAGGATAATTTTTGGCGTGGAAACAGTAATCCTCCTCGATTTCGGTCTTGTTGCGGTCCAGGCTCGAGCTTTTAAAGATGAAATACTGCTTTCCCTCCTCCTTCTCGATCACCCGCGACAGGTCTTTCTTGCTCTTCGCGACTTTAACGAGCTTGGACAGGTTGAAGAACCTGTATTTCTGGAGAAGAGTCAGAAGGTTTTCAAGCGATCGGTCGTCGCGTATGGAGCACAGGCGCTCGTAGTCGCGCGCGTTGAGCATCACGCCCAGCTCGACGCTCTCGACCACCGATAGCTTCTTGGTGGATTCGTCCACATGAAAATCGAAGGTTATGAGCTGCTGTACGTGTTCGGGGAAGCGGGAGGTAAGGTACTCGACAAGGTACTCCACGGTCTTGTCCCTTTTCGGCGAGAGCGGGATCTTGACGTTACGGGACTTTTTCAGCGATTCGAGTGTCGCCAGGGGTTTTATGCCAGCGGGAAGCGACTGTCCCTGGAGTGCGTAGATCTCGTTGAGCACTTCCAGTATATATGGCTCGCGCAGGCTCGAATCATCGAGAAAGGTAAACCGGTCAATTGCTTCCATGGCCTCTGCCGTACTCCGGAAGTGATTCGAGTATCGTCGCCGCGCACAGCTCCGCGGGGATTTTTTTCTGCTCGCCCGTCGCCATGTCCTTAACGGTGCAGGCGCGCTCGGCGGCCTCGTCTTCGCCTATGATGACGGTAAAGCGCGCCGATTCGCGGCCGGCCTTCTTGAACTGGTTCTTGAAGCTCTTTCCCTGCGGATCGAGGTCCGCCGAGATTCCCGCCCCTCTCAGCGCGCGCGCGAGCGCAAGGGCCTGGTGAAGCGCCTCACCGCCCGAATGGACCAGGTAAACATCGAGTCCCGCCGCGCGGGCGTCCGCGTTACCGGCGAGCAGCAGCATCCGCTCGATGCCGGCCGCAAATCCCACCGCCGGGGTGGGTTTTCCCCCGAACGTCTCCACCAGCGAGTCGTAGCGTCCGCCCGCGGCGAAGGCGTTCTGCCCTCCGAGCCTGTCGGTGACGAATTCGAACGTGGTTCTGGTATAGTAGTCGAGCCCGCGCACCAGGTATGGGTCTTCCGTGTAGTGTATCGACGCCGCGTCGAGGTGTTTCTTTACACCGGCGTGGTGCTCGCGGCAGGCGCCGCAGAGGTGGTCGGCGATTGACGGCGATCCCTTTTTAAGCGCGGCGCAGCCATCCTGTTTGCAGTCCAGTATACGCAGCGGGTTCTTATCGAGACGCCGCCCGCAGTCCTCGCACAGCCCGTCACGATGGTCCGCGAAGTAGGATTTGAGCCGTTCGATGTACCCGCCCCTGCAGTCCGGGGCGGGGCAGCCGATCGAGTTGACGAGCAGCGTGAAATCGCCGATCCCCACCCGGCGGGAAATGGCGTGCATCATCGCGATGATTTCGTAGTCGTAATAGGGGTCAGCGCTCCCGAAGAACTCCGCGCCGAACTGGTTGAACTGCCTGAGGCGCCCCTTCTGCGGCCGCTCCGCGCGGAACATCGGCCCGCAGTAGTAGAATTTCGCGCTCGAAAGACGGTTGTACTCGCCGTTGGATACATAGGCGCGCACCACCGACGCGGTGCCCTCGGGCCGCAGGGTCAGGCTCCGGCCGCCCCGGTCCTCGAAGGTGAACATCTCCTTCGAGACGATGTCCGTTTCGTCGCCCAGACCGCGCGCGAACACCTCGGTGTACTCCATGACGGGGATGATGATCTCCCTGTAGTTGTTGAGGCGGAAGACCTCGCGCGCCGCGCCGGTCACGCGGTTCCACGCGTCTATTCTGTCCGGAAATATATCCTCGATTCCGGGGGGATTCGTCAGCATTCCTCTCGCTCCTTGTCGTCCGTGGTCCTTTTTCTGAACACCGCGTCGGGCCGGACCGCTTTATCCAATTTTAATAGGTATACCTTTCCCGGTTGTGCCATAGCAACACTTTTTTCGTCATCGTTGATTTCGAGCACCCTGAAAAACGCGCCACCGGGGTCGTCTCCGCGTGCCGGATAGATCGCTTCTATCGTATCGCCCGCGCGGATGGGATTGTGGGTCTTTACGCGGACCTCGGTCTTGCCGGCGCCGTGTCCCAGCGAGTAGCCCAGGAACATCGCCGAGCGGATGTAAGGCACGCCGGCGAAGCCCATACCCTCGAACTCGTTCCACAGGTCGGCCGTGTACGGCCGGTGGCTCACCAGATCGAGCTCTTCCTTCCAGCGCGGAAGGTGCGCGTCGTAATCTCCCCCGCCGGCGGCAACTTCGAGCGCGCGCCGGTAGACGCGGGTGACGTTCGCGGCGTAGTAGAGCGACTTCATGCGTCCCTCTATCTTGAAGGCGTCGACTCCCGCCTCGATGTATTCAGGAAGGCGTTCGATCAGGCACAGGTCCTTCGACGAGAGTATCTCGGTGCCGCGCGCGTGCTCGATGATTTCCAGATGATGCCCCGGGCGCTTCTCCTCCACCAGGGCGTAGCGCCAGCGGCATGGATGCGAGCATGCGCCGGTATTGGCGTCGCGTCCAGAGAGAAACCGGCTGAGCAGACACCTGCCCGAGTACGAAACGCACAGCGCGCCGTGGACGAATACCTCGAGCTCCACGTCCGTGTGCCCGCGTATTGAACGGATCTCGTCGAGCGTCGCCTCGCGCGCCAGGACGATCCGTGAGACGCCCTGCCGCTCCCAGAAGCGAACGGCGAGGTGGTTCAGGGTGGACATCTGAGTGGAGAGGTGCACCGGCGTTTCCACGCCGGACTCGCGCAGCAGCATGAGCATGCCGGGGTCGGACACCATGTACGCGTCGAACGGGAAGGAACGCACCTCGTCGATGCATGCGCGCGCGTCGTCGATGTCCCGCTCGTGAAGAAAGGAGTTGAGGAGGAAGGTCGTCTTTACCCCGCTTTCTCGGCAGAAGGCGCACGCCCTTTCGATCTCATCCAGCGAGAGGTTTCCGGACTGGCCGCGCAGGTTGTGCGTCTTCCCTCCAAAATACACCTCGTCGGCGCCGAAGCGCACGGCGGCCTCCAGCTTTTCGAGTGTGCCCGCCGGCGCCGCTATCGCCGGCCTAACGCCTCTGGTCATCCCTGAATCCCCCGCCGATACCCTTTTGATAATACTGTACCGCCCTGTTGTGCTCCTTCAATGTTTTCGAGAAATAATGGGAGCCGTCGTTGCGGGAGACGAAATAGAGATAGTCCGTGGTCTCCGGAGAGAGCGCGGCTTCGATCGAAGCCAGACCGGGTGAGCAGATGGGGGTGGGGGGCAGGCCCCTGTACAGATAGGTGTTGAAAGGCGAGTCGTACGCCAGGTCGCGGTAACCGATCCTGCCCGTGAATTTCCGTGTCGCGTAACGCACGGTGGGATCGCAGTCGAGCTTCATGTTCTTATTAAGCCGGTTGCGGAAGACCGAGGCCACCCTCGCGCGCTCGGAGCCCACGGCGGTCTCCTTTTCGATCAGCGAGGCCAGGGTGAGGAGCGCGTGCGCCGAAAGCCCGCTCTCGCGAAGGAGGGCGGAATCGAGTCGGGCGAGAACGGTTTTTGTCCGGCGATACATGAGCGCGATTACGTCGCGGGCGTCGGATGCCTCGGGCATGATGTAGGTGTCGGGAAACAGGTAGCCCTCGACGGAGGGAGCGTCGACCCCCAGGGCGCGCGCGTGGGACGGGTTGAACGCGTAGTACAGGAACTCCCCCTCTCCGGTCACGCCGCTCGCCTCGAGGCGGGCGGCGATCTGGTAAAGATTGAAGCCCTCGGGGACCGTTACGCGCGCCGTCACCACATCTCCCCGCATCAGGGCGTAGAGTATGCGCAGGGAGGAGGAGCCGGGGGCGATACGGTATTTTCCTTTCCGGATGCCGCTTCCGGCGATTTTGCCCGCAAGGCGTCCCGAATAATGGAAAAAGTTTTCGCTCGTGATGAGGTTAAGGGCCTTGAGTCTGCGGGCCACGCCGCGGACGGATTCGCCCTCGCGGACGATGAAGTCCTCTCCCTGCATCATGGAGGGCGCGGAGTTGAGCGCGATGAATCCCAGCGCGCTCGCGACGAGCGCGATTATAAGTGCGATGCGAAGTGTCGTTCGTTTCATACTCTGTCAGTCGGTCCTGAAAAATCGTGCGGTCGCGGCGCGCCGCCCGGCATTCGTACTCTACGCGAAGGGGGGCCGAGGTCAATTGAAAATAACGTTCGGCAGGTAATTTTGTTGACGGGAAAGAAAAAATGCCCCCCAATGAGCCAATCCCTCATAGATAAAAAGGTTCTTTAAATGAGCGACCGACGAAACACTCCATCCATGAGCGTACTGGCCTGCGCGACGCTCGCGCTGGCGCTCGCCTCCCACGGAATGGCGCCGGCGGGGGCGGCCGAAAAGAACGCCATCTACTACAACAAGACCGGCTGGGAATACCTGGAAAAGGGCGATCGTTTCCGCGCCATTCTCAGTTTCAAGAACGCGCTCAAGCAGAACCCGCGCTATCGCGAGGCCATGACGGGACTCGGGAAGGCATATCTGGGGACCGAGGCCTACGAGGAATCCCTCAAGCTTTTCGCCGATGTGCTGAAGGTGGACAAAGACAACCACGACGCGATGACCGGTATGGGATTCGCCCTCATGGGGCTTGGCCGCTACGAGGAGGCCCTTAAGCTTTTCGACGGCGTGGCGCGCGTCTCGGAGGAGAACCTGGAGGCGCGTTTCGGGATGGCCTCAATCTATTATTTAATGAACAAACGGATATGGGCCCTGCGCAAACTGGAGGGCATTCTGCGCGTCAACCCGTACCATTACCAGTCCCTCCTTCTCATGGCCGACATCAAGACGGACGACGGCCGGCCGTCCGAGGCGCGCGTGTACGTGGAGAAGGCCATGGAGTCCGACCGCGAGCTCCCTGACGCGTACGTGAAGGCGGGAGAGATCCATTACCGCAATTACCTCCGAACGGACGACGCGGATTACCTGGACGAGGCGCGCGAGGAGTTCGGACGCGCGCTGGCCATCCAGCCCGAAAATTACCAGGCCAACCGCGCCATGGGCTACGTGTCCCTCGCCCTCGACCGGGGCGGCGACGCGCTGGAGTATTTCCGGAAATCGCTCGCCGCGTTCTCGCGCAATTCCGTAACGCTCTACCATATGGGGCTGGCCTACGAACGCTCCGGCGATACGCAGAAGGCCATAGACGAATACGCGAAGGCGCTTACATACGCGCCATCCGACGACGTGGTCCAGTCGAAGATAGAGGATGTGCTCGCGCTCGGCGACATCAAGATCGGGAACCCCCTGCGCGTGGGATACGCGAACGAACACTACGCGCGCGCGCGGAGAAAGGCGAAGGACAACCTGGCCGACGAGGTCATGCTCCACCTGCGGCGAGCGCTCTATCTCAACCCGATGCACCGGGAGGCGCGCGAGACCCTGCGCGATTACTACTCAACGCTCGATTACTACGAGTTCTTCCTCGACGAGCAGAAAGCGCTCCTGCGCATGTACCCGGACGAACGGCTCCAGGACCAGCTCGCCACCGCGGTCATAAAGAGGCGCGACCGTCTGTACTTCAGGGCCGGTTTCTACGAGGAGCCGCCGCCGCGCGACGTTCCGGGCCTGGTGGTGCTCAACCTGTGGCCCGCCGCGGGGATCGCCACCTACCACGACGCGGGAGCGGTGCTGGCGCAGTATCTCAGCTTCACCCTGGGGCAGTTCGGCCGCCAGGACGCGGTGGGACCGGGGAAACGAATGGAGATGGTCCGGGGAATGAAGGACGGCGAGGCCTTTCTCGGGGACAACCTCGAGAAACTGGCCGGAGTGTTCAGGGATGATGACCCCGACCGCGCGCGGATCGTCGTGTACGGATCGTATCGCGATGCGAACGGCTACCTGTCCGCGAATTTCAGGGTGATGGATCTCTCGAAGGGAGTGGTCATCGACGAATTCGATCTGACCGAATCGGGCAAGGACAACCTTTCCCGGCTCGCGCTTCGCGCCGCGCGCCGCATATATTCCGCCGTACCGTACCGCGGCCGTGTGCTTTCCGCGGGGGACGACGCGATCGTGGTCAACCTGGGAAGCTTCGACGGCGTTTCCCCCGGCGATCTGCTCGTTATGTACCGTTACGAGAAGTCGTTTTCCGCAAGTAAAATCGCGGCCAGGCGCAAGCTCGTCTTCGCCGTGAACGAGGTCGACACGCTCGTGGCATCGGCGAAGCCGGTGGTGGCGAACGACCTCAGGCTGGTCGACGAGGGGGAGCCCGTGTATCCCGAGAAGAAACGCCGGGCGAAGCTCCTCAAATAGCCGCGGGCGACGCTATTTCTTCTTCCCGCTCAGGTGCTCCACCAGCATCACGATGGCGCCGTCGGTCGTCACGTTTGTGGCCGTACCGAATGAGTCCTGCGCCATGTGAAGCGAGAGCATGAGGCCCTTCTGGAAGGCATTGAACGCGAGCATCTCGCCGAGAAGACCGAGCGCCGTCATCGCTCCGCCGCCCGGGATCCCCGGGGCGGCGATCATCGTCACCGAGAGCAGGAAGATGAAGGGGATGAATACCGCGGGCTGCGGTACGCCGCCCTGCATCGAACAGAGAGCGATAGACGCCATCGTGATCATTATCATGTCCCCGAGCAGGTGAATGGTCGCGCAGAGCGGTATGACGAAATCCACAACATCCTCTTCGACACCGTTTTCCCTCACGCACTGGATCGTAACGGGCAGGGTCGCGGCGGATGATTGCGTGCCGAATGCGGTAAGCCACGCCGGCAGCATGTTCCTGAGAAACGGCAGGGCGCCGCGCCCGGTAACGATTCCGGCGGCCGCGTATTCCAGCGCGACAAAGGCGAACTGAAGCGCGATGATGACAAGGTAGAGTCTTCCGAACGATGAGAGGATGGGGACGATCTTCCCCGAAGCGCTCAACGATACGAAGAGCGACCCGATATAGAACGGCAGCGCCGGGATGATGATACGGCGGATGACCGCATCCATTATACCCTTGAGCTCCATGAACAGCCGCGCGAATACCGTTTCTTTTTTCCCGGCGCAGAAAAGTCCCAGCAGGAAGGAGAGCACCAGCGCCGTAAAAACGGGCAGGGGCGGTGATATGGCGATCGTGAAGGCGGGCTTGATGAGAGCGCCGTCGGCCGCGGTGAGTGTTCCGCCGGTGATGAAGTCCGTTAGCGCGCTTCCCGCGGCGTACGCGGCAAACCCGCCGGCGAGGGTCGAGCCGAGCGCGAACGACACGGTGACGAGCAGCATGCGGCCGGCCCTGTCGCCGATATCGATGATACCCGGCGTCACGAATCCCAGGATGATGAGCGGAATGAGGAATTTTAAAAACTCGCCGAAGAGCTCTTCCGCGGTCTTGATCGCGCGGAGAAGGGCCGTCATTTCGAAGTGCGACGCGGCGATACCGATCGCGATACCCGCCGCGATACCGGCCAGGAGCCTGAATATGAGCGCGTCTCGGAGTTTCATTGGCGGTGCTCCCTGCCGGCGGATTGTCAGACGATTATTTTACGTAAGGGGTCGGGGAGCCGGTTTTGTCAAGGTCTTTCCCGCGCTTCCCGATTCCGTTCGTTCTCCAGCGACAGCGCCCTTTCGCGCAATTCGTCGGCCCTGTCGCGGTCGCCCATGTGGCGATACACCTCGGAAAGGCCGAGGAGGGTGTCGGTATTCGAAGGGTTGATCTGGAGGGCGCGCTCGAAATTCCGCACGGCCTGCGTGAGAATGTATTTGCGCCGGGACCCGTGCCGTCTGGCGTAATAGAGATGTCCCAGGTAGACGTGGGCCTTCTCGCTGTCCGGCCGGATCTTCTTGATCTCCTCGAGCACCGATATTGCCTCGTCGGGGCGGCCGACGCGCCGGTGCAGTTCCGCTAGATGAAAATAGGCCTCCAGAAACGCCGGGTTTTTCTCTATCGCCCTTTTATACAGCGCAACGGCCCCCGCGGTGTTGTTCTTGCGCTCCTCCTCGATCGCCTCGACGAGGAGGCGCTCTCCGTCCTCCCTGCCGATGGCGTAGGCCGCGGCGAAGTGCCGGTCGGCGTTCGCCGTGTCCTTTCGCTCGACGTAATAACGGACCAGCCTGAAGTGAGCCTTGACGTTCGAGGAGTCGATGCGGACCGCGTTCGAGTAATGCTCGAAGGCCCGCTCGTGGTAGCCGAAGAAATCGCGGATCCCGCCGGCCATCACGTGAATATCGGTCTGGTCGGGTTTGATCGCGAGCGAGCGGTCCAGATAATCGAGCGCCTGCCGCTTTTTGTTCCACACGATGAGGATGAGGGCGATCTTATTCGACGCGTCGTACAGCGACGGATTGATATCCAGGGCCCGGTCCAGGTTTTCCATCGCGCTCTGGTATCGGCCGCCCTCGAACTGTAATGTCCCCTTGCGGTAGTAGTACTCCCACCCTGCGGTGACCGCGGTGTCCACCGCGGTCACCGAAATAATTGCCGCGAGCGCGTAATTAATTATTGACTTTTCGAACATGAATTTTATAAGGGTACTCGCTTTAAAGTGGTCAGGTAGCTCAGTCGGTAGAGCAGAGGACCGAAAATCCTCGTGTCGACGGTTCGATTCCGCCCCTGACCACATCGCACCGGATAAAGGAACCGAACGGTTCCTTTATTTTTTTACCGTGTGCGATCCTTCCATTCATTTATCGGCAGCCGGTGGATTACGGTGGAGCGATGTGCGCGATGCACGCGCGACCCGATCCTCTCAGCGGGAACCGCTCGCCCCGTAATCCCGTATATCGAAGCTCAGCATGAAGCGTGTACCGCCCATTATTTCGACGTCCATTTTCGCTCCGATCTGCCTGAGGAGCATGCCCACAAGCCGCAAACCGAAGCCGGGCGAGGTATCGACATCGATTGCCTCCGGAATGCCCGGCCCGTCATCCTCCACGACCACCCTCACGCCGCTTCCTTCCCTGGAAGCGCATACGCGCACGGTCCCCTCGCATCTCCCGTTGAAGGCGTATTTCATCGAGTTGGAAATGATCTCGTTGACGATCATCCCGAGCGGCGAAAGATAGGCTATGCTCAGGCTGAAATCGTCAATCCGCTTGTCGACGAATATCCGCGCCTCTATCGGAAAAAGGCCGACGATCTCGTCGATCAACGAGGAGAGGTAGGCCGCTATGGACATTTCCGTGAGGTCCTCGGACCGGTAGAGCCTCTCGTAGAGCACGCTCATGCTCTGCATGCGTCGGGAGGCCTCCTCCATGGCGGCGACCGCCTCGGTGCTTTCGAGAGTGCGCGACTGCAGGGAGAGAAGGCTCGTCATGGTGTTCATGTGGTTCTTGATGCGGTGATGCACTTCCCGCAGCAGGAGTTCTTTTTCGTCGAGGAGCCTGCGTATTCGCTCCTCGGCGATCCTGTGGGGGGTGATGTCCACGGCGTTTCCGACGAAGAGAGTGGGGGAGTGGTGATCGTCGAAGACAGGGGTGATGACCGAGCGGTGCCAGCGGAGCGTGCCGTCCCTGTGGAAAACACGGTACTCTATTCCGGGCTGGATCGTTCGGGTTTCCGCCGTCCTTCTGAGCAGGTCCTCGCATACGGGTACGTCCTCATGGTGCACCAGCGGGCGGAAGTCGCGTCCTATTATCTCCGATGGCTCGTGGCCCAGCTGAAGCTTCCACGCCGGAGAGACGAAGGTCATTAGGCCTTCCGGGGTTATGGTATAGATGATGCTCTGGCTGTTGTCCACGAGTATCCTGTATCGTTGCTCGGCCTCGCGAAGGGCCTCTTCAACTTTTTTGCGCTCCGAGATGTCGCGGTCGAAGGCGCAGGCGAGGAACCGGTCGTCATACTTGAAAAAATTTGTGCTCACCTCAACCGGGAAAAACCGCCCGTCCTTCGTACGGTGGCGCGACTCGAAGGTCATGGCCTCGCGGTACCGCATCTCCATTTTATGCTGCTCCCATCGGTCCTCGGGGAAGTCCGGATCGATATCGAAGACCTTCATGGAGAGCAACTCCTCGCGGGAAAATCCCATCGACGAGCAGGCCGAATCGTTTGCGTAGACGATCGAGCCGTCGTCGTCAACCCACAGAATGCTGTCGGGGGCCCTGTCCATGGCGAACTGGGTTTTCAGCAGCGACTCTCTCTCGCGCTTGCGTTCGGTGATGTCGCGCGAGCTGCCCTGAAGCCCCGCGGGCTCTCCCCTCTCGTCGAAAAGCCACCCGACGATCGATTCGATGTCCGCTACCGTCCCGTCCTTCTTGCGGCATTGCACCTCGATCGTCCTGGATCGCGCACGCTCTTCCGGAGGTTTGGCCAGTTCTTCCGCGATTTCAAAAAGAGCGCGGTCGGCGTACCGCTTCGTCAGGAGGCTCCGTATGGAGAGGTCGAGCATTTCTTCCGGCGTGTAGCCGGTTATGGCCAGCGCGGCCGGGCTCGCGTAGGTGAAGCGGCCCTCGAGGTCCATGGTCCAGATGAAATCGTTCGAGTTCTCGGCGAGGAGGCGGTATCCGCGCTCGCTTTGGGTCGTCCTCAGATGCGCGTCGAAAAGCTCGAACGCCATATTTATTGAAGAGAGCAGAACGAAGTCGCCGGAGTTCTTGATTACGTAGCCGTAACGGGTGATGCTCTTGACCTTCTCCACCATTTTCTTCTCGGAATGCGAGGTGAGAAAGACGATAGGGACATTCCTTTTCGCCAGTATGAGTCGGGCCGCCTCGGGGCCGCTCATTCCGCGCCCAAGGTCGATGTCCATAAGCACAAGGTCCGGCGTTTCCCCGCCCAGGGCCATGTCCACGGCGGCTCCGCCGCTTTCGGCGGTCAGCACGCGATAACCGTGGTGACGCAGCATCCTGGCTTCCGATGCCGCGATGATCGGTTCATCCTCGACCAGCAGGATGGTTTTCCGCTTTCCTTCCAGGTTTTCCTCCCGAAAAACCGTCGATTACAGTTTGAAGACTATCCTGAACCGCGTTCCTTCGTTCACGCTCTTTTCCAGCGTGCCCCGTATCTGTTTCGTCAACAGGTCCACCAGGTTCAGTCCGAATCCCACCGGCCCTCCCGGCGGGCCGGTTTTGTTCATTCCCACGCCGTCGTCGCTGAACACGAGCTCCATGGTTTCACCCTCCAGCCTTCGGAGGGCGACGCGTATGGTACCCTCGCGCCCATCGGGAAACGCGTACTTTAAAGCGTTGGCAAGGAGTTCGTTGACGATGATGCCCAGCGGGAAGAGGACCTTCGAATCCATGTCCGTTTGCTCGATGTGTTCCTCCACCCTGACGCGCGACGACTTCGTGCTGACGGCGTAAACGTCGTGGATCAGCTCACCCAGGTAGTCCGCGGCCGACACCCGCCGGAAGTCCTTCGAGCGGTACAGCCTGTCGTAGATCATCATCATGCCCCGCACGCGTCCCTGTGCGTCGGCAAGCGCTCCGGCGGCCCTGTCGCCCTCGAGCCTTCGCGCCTGCAGCCCGAGGAGGCTCGATATCGTCATCATGTTGTTCTTTATGCGGTGATGCACCTCGCGCAGGAGCAGTTCCTTCTCCTCCAGGAGGGAACGGATTTCCTCCTCGGCGCGCTTGCGTTCGTCGATGTCGGAGGCCAGCCCGTCAATCCGGATGGCGGTTCCCCCGTCATCGTATATAAGCCTGCTCTTGTCATACACCCAGCGGATCGTGCCGTCGGGCATGAGGGCCCGGTATTCCCGTTCGGCCGATCCTTCCTTGATCAGCCGGTCCATTACGGACTGGATGGCGGGGCGGTCCTCGGGATGGGTGATTTCCCGCCACAGCCCCGGGTTATCCATAAAATCCTGCGGTGGCCTGCCGCAGACGCTTTCCACCGAGGGGCTCACAAAGAGTACACGCAGGTCGGGCCACGAGAGGGACCATACCGCGTCGCGGATGCTGTTGATGATACTGCTCAGCTTCTCCTCGTTATGCCGCAGGGCCTCTTCGGATTTTTTTCGATCCGTAATGTCCTGCATAACGCCGATGAGGCCCCTGACCCCGCCGTCATCATCCAGAAGCGGCGAAAGGTTGAACAGAACGGCCCTTGTCGACCCGTCGGCGTGCGGGATGAGCGATTCGAATATCCCGCACGTCTTCGACTGTATGACCTCGAGGTCGTTTCGAGTGTAGTCCCCGTTCGGCAGATCGGGAAACACCTGGCTCACCGTAAGGCCAAGCACGGACTCTTTCGTTCGCCCGGTGAATTCAAGAAACGCCTGGTTACATTCCTCATAACGGCCCTCTGCGTTTTTGAAAAAAACGGGATTGGGCATGGCGTTGATGATGTCGGCCAGTTTCTTGCGTGCGGCGATTATTTCCTCCTCGGCCCTCTTCCTTTCGGTGATGCTCCGGGAAACGCCGAAGGTGCCCATCACCTTTCCCTCCAGGTCGTACAGGGGCAGTTTGGTCGTGGAGGCCCACGAGACGCGCCCGTCGGACCAGGTAAGTTTTTCCTGCGCGTCCACCACGGGCGTCAGCGTTTTCATTATCCTCAGCTCGTCGGCGCGGGCCTTCGCGGAGTGCTCTTCGGAAAAGTAATCGAAGTCGCTCGAGCCGAACATCTCGGCCGGATCGGTAAAACCGTGGCGCGCAGCCTTGGCCCGGTTCACTTTAAGGAAGCGGCCGTCACGGTCCTTGAAATAGATGTAATCGGGGATGGTGTCCATGAGCGTGGTGAGCATGTGCCGCTCCCATAACAGCGATTCCCGCGCCTCTTTCTCCGCGGTTATGTCGCCGAGCAGAACCGTGGAGCCGGTAAGCGCGCCGTCGGCAAAAATCGGCCTGAGCGACGCGCGCACGTGATGGACGCCGCCGTTTTTGTCCACGATCCTGAATTCGAAGGGGGCGCTCTCTCCGGCGATCGCCTTCTCGTAGGAATCCGCGATGCCGGGAATGTCCTCTGGCGGGGCGAAGCTCCTGATGGTCCGCCCGAGGAGCTCGCCCGGAGAGTACCCGGTGAGCCTCTCGATGACGGGACTCGCGTAGAGAATCCGGCGCCGTGCGTCAAGCCGTACTATCGCTCCGGCGATGTTCTCCACAAGGAAACGATAGCGTTCCTCGCCCTCTTTTAACCGATTGATCTTTTCCTTGAGGAGCGCGCCCGCCTGGAGAAACGCCGACTGCCGCGCGGCCGAGAGCGCGGCGTTCGCAAGCCGACCGGGGTCCGTGTCGGCGCCGTGCACCGCCGCGGCGCCGGCATACAGAAAGCTCGCCGACGGAACCATAAAGCCCTTTACGGTAACGACGAGCAGTACGGCGTCGGGACGCGCCGCCCTGATGCGTCGGATCTTCGCCAGGGAGGCGGTGCCGTCGATTACGGGATTGTAGAGTATCACCGACGGCGCGTCTCCGTGGGCGCATTCGTCGACGTTCAGCGTTTCCCGGCCTGTGACCTTGAGGTCCCTTGCCGCGAACGCCGAGGCAAGGATGTCTCTGCGACCCGCGTCCGGTTCCACTATGATGACGTCCACCGGCGCAGGGCCCTTCCTTCCCGCTATCAGCCCGTTCACCCTGTCCACGAGTTCCGCCGCGGAGAAAGGCAGGGCCAGGTGGTCGGCGGCCCCGTTCTCCAGGCTGATGCGGCGGATCTCGTCGGTCATGAATGTGGCCGACATTACGAGCACCGGCACATCGTTGAACTCGCGGTACTCCGGCATGCGAAGGAGGCGGCAGAAGCTCCAGCCGTCGATATCGGGCATGTAGATGTCGGTGATGATAAGCCCGGGAACGCCGTTCCCGGAGAGGTCCTTCATCGCGTCCGCGACGTTTGCGGCGGTTCGAACCGTAAAGCCCGAGTCCGAGAGAATGGCCCGGATCAGATCGAGCACCTGCCGGTCGTCATTGACCACAAGGATCGCCGGTTTTCCGTTCTTTTCCATGGAGTTAGGCCGCTGTAATATTCCACCCGTCGGTTTCCGGTCGGCGACGTACTTCACGGCGCGCGGTGTGGACGGGTCGACGCTGAATGTTCGGGGCCCATCGCGCGTTCCGCCACGGATTTTTACCGGCTCCGTTCTTACGGAATATCTATTGACAGTACGCCTTCGAGGCGTTGTAGTCAAATAAATTCCCCGCCGCGCCCGCGCTCGATTGTACAGGCCGGCGCGGGAAAGTATATCGCGCCGAAGTGGAGACGGTAATGAAGATGCTTCTCAAGGCGGTGAAATATTTCGCGCTCGGACTTCTCTCTGTTATCGTGCTGGTCGTGGTCGTGTACCTCTTCCTCCCCAAAGGCCCCCGCGAGCTGATGGAATTCGACGATCCCTTCGGCAGGGAGCGGCCCGCGGCGGTCGCGGAACAGTATATGGCCGCCACGGGGAACCAGTGGGCGACCGCGGCCGCGCTCGACGCGCTCGACCGTGGCGGAAACGCCGTGGACGCGGCCGTGGCGGCCCTCCTGGTCCTCAACGTGACCTTCGGCGAGGCCGCGAGCTTCCCGGGTGTCGCGCCGGTGCTGGTGTACGAGGCGAAGACCGGGAAGGTGACAAGCTACACCGGGGCCGGGAAGGCGCCCGCGGCGGCGACCATCGAGCTGTTCAAATCCAGAGGGCACGAGGTGGTGCCGAAACTCAGCATACTCTCCCAGCTCGTTCCGGCCTCGCCCGATGTCATAACGGCCCTGCTGGAGCGCTACGGCACGAAGGGATTCGGCGAGCTCGCGGCCCCGGCCATACGGCTCGCCGAGGAGGGCTTCCCGGTGCACGCCACCATGCACAAGAACCTCTCGATGAACGTGTTCAAGCGCCTGGGGATGTCCATCCTCATGCCGTATAACGCGCAGGTCTACCTGGGCGGCCAGTGGTGGCGGCCCCTGCACAGGCGCGAGCGCTTCCGCAGGCCCGACCTCGCGAAGACCTTCAGGGCGCTCGCGGATGCAGAGAGCGGGGCCCTCAAAAAGGGAGGGGGACGAAAGGCCGGTCTTGCGGCCGTGCGCGATTATTTCTACAAAGGCCCCGTCGCCGAGGCCATACTCACGCTCCACAGGGAGAAGGGCGGGCTCTTCACGCGCGAGGACCTGTCAGGCTACCGCGGCGAGTTCGAGACGCCGCTTTCCGGAAGCTATGGCGACTACACCCTCTACACCAACCGCACCTGGTGTCAGGGGGCCGTGGTGCCGCTCGCCCTGCAGATACTGGAAGGGGTGGACCTCAAATCGATGAGCCACAACTCGCCCGCCTACGTGCACGCCGTCCTGCAGGCGATCGAGCTGGCCATGGCCGACCGCGAGGCCTTTTTCGGCGATCCGGCGTTCGTCAGGGTGCCCGAGAAGGGCCTGCTTTCCAAAACCTACGCGGCCGAGCGGCGCGCGCTCATGACTCCCGGCAGGGCATTCGGCGCGATGCCGCCGCACGGCGATCCGTGGAAGCACCAGAGCTCCGCGATGACGGGACCGGCCTCCGCGTACGATCCCGCGCCCGGTGCGCGCCTGGCCGAAAACTCCTCGGGCTACGGCCGCGATACGAGCTATCTGAGCGTGATCGACCGGTGGGGAAACGCGGTGTCGATGACGCCGAGCGATTTTCCGCAGTCACCCATGGTTCCGGGGACCGGGCTCACTCTCGGAATACGCATGACGCAGTTCAGGCTGGATCCGAAACACCCGGCGGCGCTCGCTCCCGGAAAGCGCCCCACCATAACGCCGAACGCGGCCATGGCGTTTAAAAAGGGAAAACTCTACATGAGCTTCGGCACGCCCGGCGGCGACATGCAGACCCAGGCGCTGGTGCAGGTTTTCCTTAACATCGCGGTTTTCGGCATGGACGTGCAGGAGGCCATAGACGCGCCGCGCTTCCGCTCGCTCAACTGGCCCGACGCCTTCTCGCCGCACGCCTACCGGCCCGGAGTCATAGAGCTCGAGGGCCCGCTGGGACGCTCCGTCGGCGGCGCGCTGGAGGACATGGGCTACCGCGTGGAGGTGAAGGGCGAGCGCGACAACAGCTTCAGCGCGGTGTGCGCCGTCATACGCGATCCCGAAACGGGAAGGCTCCGCGGCGGGGCCGACGCGCGCGAGAGCTCGTGGGCCGAGGGGCGTTAGGTTCCCTCAGGCCGACAGACAGCGGATTATCCCGCCGACGTACATGCGGTGGTAGTCCCTCTGCGGATAGAGCTTCGCAATGCCCTCGGCGAGGAAGTTCCGCGGCAGTATGTCCTGGAAGTAGATCTTCTCGCATTCCAGCACCAGGCGCGCCTCGGCGAAGTACACCGCGCCGCTGTCGGTTGCGGCCGGGGTGATGCCCGCCTCTTTCGCCTTGTCGACGTCCTTGCCTGAGTGCGAGCCGCAGTAGTTCAGCGCCGTGCGGTACTTCTCGCCGAAAAAGGAGAGGGTGAAGCGTTCGGCGTCTTCCATGAATGTATAGGTGTAGCGGGTCGGGCGCACGAAGCAGAAGCAGACGTTCCTGTTCCACAGCACGCCGAGCCCGCCCCACGAGGCCGTCATGGTGTTGTAGCTTTCCCGCGTTCCCGCCGTAACGAGCATCCAGTCGTCGCCGATAAGCTTGAAGGGGTTGTCCGCGATCGTGCGCGGATCGATTTCCTTTAAAGTGTGTGCCATATCTCCTCATTGTCCCGCGCGCGTGGCGCGGTGTTCGTGATGTGTACGCCCGGTATAACCGGCCCGCGCCGCCGGGGCAAGTTTTTTTCGAACGTACGCATCACCCCCCAAAAAAAACTTGACAGCTTTGCCTGTTTGCCCTTAGTGTCTCGCCCATACGGCACGGACCCGGCACTATGAAATACAACGATACATTCACCATGAACTGGGCCTGGTGGTGGCGAACCGGACATCGATATCCGGGCGCTTTGGCGTGCCTGTAGCATAACAGACAACGGAAAGAGCACAAGGGCTGCGGATATCAAAAGAACCGCGGCCCTTTTTTTGTGCCCCGGGAAACTGAAACCATCATTCAAAAGGAGGCGACCATGCCACACGAATCGACGAAGATACTCCTGCCCGAAAAGGACATGCCGCGGCAGTGGTACAACATCATCCCCGACCTTCCCCGTCCGCTCAGCCCGCCCGTAAGCCCGGCGACGGGCAAGGCCATCACCCCGGACGAGCTTAACGCCATCTTCCCCATGGGGCTCATCATGCAGGAGGTGAGCCAGGACAGCTACATCGACATACCCGAGGAGATCCTCAACATCTACCGCCTGTGGAGGCCGTCGCCGCTGGTGCGCGCGCGCAGGCTCGAGGAGGCCATCGGCACGCCGGCGAAGATCTACTTCAAGAACGAGGGGGTATCGCCCGCCGGAAGCCACAAGCTCAACACCGCCGTGGCCCAGGCCTATTACAACAAAAAGGAGGGCATCAACAAGCTCTCCACCGAGACCGGCGCCGGGCAATGGGGAAGCGCCCTGTCGCTGGCATGCAACTTCTTCGACATGAAGGTGCACGTGTACATGGTGCGCGTGAGCCACGACCAGAAGCCCTACCGCAAGTTCATGATGGAGACCTGGGGCGGCACGGTCACCCCGAGCCCGAGCCCGCTTACCGGCGTGGGCCGCGAGATTCTGGCGCGCGACCCGAAAAACCTGGGCAATCTCGGCATCGCCATCAGCGAAGCGGTGGAGGAGGCCGCCACCAACAAGGACACCAACTACGCGCTGGGAAGCGTGCTCAACCACGTCTGCATGCACCAGACGATCATTGGCCTGGAGACGCGCAAGCAGCTCGAGCTGGTCGGCGACTACCCCGACGTGGTCATCGGCTGCGTGGGCGGCGGTTCGAACTTCTCGGGTATCGCGTTCCCGTTCGTGCGCGACAAGATCAACGGCAAGAAGATCAAGATTCTCGCGGTCGAGCCGTCGGCGTGCCCCACGCTCACCAAGGGGCGCTTCGTCTACGACTACGGCGACGAGGCCAAGATGGCGCCCATCGTCGAGATGTACACGCTGGGCCACACCTTCATGCCGCCCTCGATCCACGCGGGCGGACTGCGCTACCACGGCATGTCGCCGCTGGTCAGCCTGCTCTACCACGAAAAGGTCATCGACGCCGTTTCGGTGGCGCAGAAGGGCTGTTTCGAGGCGGCGGTGCTCTTCTCGCGCACCGAGGGCATCATCCCCGCGCCGGAGTCATCGCACGCCATACGCGCGGCGATCGACGAGGCCATGAAGGCGAAGGACGAGGGCAAGCAGAAAACCATCGTCTTCAACCTGAGCGGCCACGGCCACTTCGACCTGGCCTCGTACAACATGTACTTCTCGGGCAAGCTCGACGACTACGAGTACCCGGCCAAACTCATCGAGGAGGCGCTCACCGATCTGCCGAAGGTGAAGCTGTAAGGAGTGCACTATCCCGGACTCGAAGACGGGCGGGGCGGGAGTCCCGCCCGTCTTCGTTGGTGGCGGACTTTTCGCACTCACCCCCTGTCCCCCTCTCTTTGAACGAAAGAGAGGGGAACCCCGGCATCAGTTCGTGGCCTTACCCGCTTGATTAAATTTCAAGAGCCCCTGCCAAGGGGCTTTTCCGCGGAGAGAGGGCCATGCTCACAAAAGTAGTTCTTGTAATGTCGCTTCTGTCTGGAGGAATCGTGCTCCGGGGAGAGAGTAAATTCATGAAAATTTATTTGTATTGAAAAACCCTTTCCCGGTGATTACCATAGTCCGATACGGGAAAGATCAGATGAAATTTCTTACTGTCCATGCACTGATTTTTGCAGCAACCTGCTTGCCGGCCGTGGAGAAAATAACCACGGAAGCCGCGGAAACAACCGGGGTTGATTATAAGGCCATCTGTTTTTTCGCTGGGATATTTCTCGTTCTGACTGGATTAACCAAGGGAGTTCCCGCCTTTGCGGAATGGCGCCGTTATAAAAAACTATTGCTCAATGGGATTGAAGCAAAGGGAATCATCAATGATTCATGGAAAGCCGCATCGGGTGAATACGGAGAAATCAGTGGCTCGCACTGCTTATCGGCTGAATTTAAAACCGTCGATAACCGCACATTCCAGGTAGTGGCGCCATTTGTTGTTTTTTCACCGAGAAAATTACTGAATACGGAGATATCAATCATATATGATCCCGACAATCCCGGGAACGCACAATTCAGGGATGAAATTCATCCGAGTCGTCGACTCCTGGTGTTGATAGTATATATCCTTATGTTCGTGAGCGGCCTGGGACTTTTCCTCTATCTTTACATTGTTGTCTGAGGATTATACTGTACGGTCCTCCCGGCGGTCTCGTGATATCGGAGGTTTGCAGGCTCATTGCCTGCGGCTGTTGCCAGAGCGGCTTTAGGAGGCACACATGGACCGATTGCGGCACGGTCCTTGTCGTACCATTTACCCGCAACTCCCGCCTGTGCCTTTCATGCTGCCGCAAGGAAATTTTCTGGTTGTCGATACATCTTTCTCGCATCATGAACCCGGTCGGGAGCATGGAACCGGTGAACACGGAGAAAGGAGAGGCGAATAATAGGCCTTCGCCGAAGAGAAAGGGGCAGGGGGGATGAGTTGTTGCGCTTTACTCTCAAATTATTCTTGTAATTCTCCATGTCATCGGTTCATATCCCGCCATCGTCATCCTATTTCCATAACAGGAGAATCCCAATGGCAAAATCCACCGAACACGCCGCGCTCATCTGCGGCATCCTTACCGTAATCGCCGCTATCGGCGCCGCGGCATCCATCTACTGGAAACAGCCGCTTGTCATCATAATCGCTACTCTCCCGGCGGCCGCCTACGAACTCTACCGCACCGAGGGCTTTACGACGAAGCTCGCCTCGGCCGGCGTGCTCGCGGTGCTCGTCGCCGAGATCGTGCTCATCGTCGGAAAGATCGAGATCAACATCGCGCGCTTCGTCGCGAAATACATCGGCTCGATGCCGGTCGTCGACGCGAAGCTCGCCGGGCCGGTCGTCATCGCGCTTCTCGCCGTCATGCTGGTGCGCCGCACGGCGGGCATCTATACGAAGTGGCTCGCCATCGTACTCCTCGGCGCGGCGGTCGGGCTCTTCTACACGCTCGATCCGGCGCTTCTGTCGAAGTTCGTCAAGCCCGCCCTGCAGGAAGGGGCGCGACACATCAAGTAGAAGGCAAGGGTGATGGAAAAGTACGCCGCGTATTTCGCGCTCATCGCGGGGCCGCTCATGTTCGCGGCGCTGTGGTCGTTCGCCCTGTTCGTCTCGTCGGCCGTCGGGGGATGGTGGAAGCTCTCGAACCGCTTCCGGGCCGACGGGCCCGCCGGTGGCGAGGCATTCTCCATGCTGAACGGCCGCTTGCGCTGCATCAATTACAGCTTTGTGCTGAAGGCCGCGCTGTCGGAGCGGGGGCTTCACCTCTCGGTGCTGTTTCTCTTCAGGCCGTTCCATCCGCCGCTGTTCATCCCCTGGGAGTCAATCCGCAACGTGCGCCGGGAGAGCGTCTTCTTTTCCCGCTTCGCCGCCTTCGATGTGTACGGGCCGGAGAAGCTCCTTACGGTGCGGATCTCCGAAAGGGTGCTGGACTCGGAGCGGTGGAAGGCGCGCCCCGGCGGGGGATGACACCGCGCCATCTCGTCGGGATATATTAGCATATTGACAGAAACCGGTCTTCCGGTTCTAATGGAACGTCCGGGTGCCGCCGTGACCGCGCCAGTCCCGGCGGGCACCATCCTTAAACGTATGTACTGAATTGTGGAGCGTTGCGAACACCGGGCACGAATCGTCCGGTCGTATACCCTTGTATCGCTGGATCACTCAACCAGCACTCAGGAGGGACTTTATGAATAGAATGACAAGGATTCTGGTGCTGATGATGTTCTGTCTGGCAACGGTCTCGTTCGGTGTCGACGCGGACGCCAAAAGCGCTTTCAAGAAGGGCCTGGACAAGCTGTCGGGCAAGGACAAAAAGGAAGAGCGTAAAAAGAAGGAAGAGGCCAAAAAAGAGGCGGCCAAAATCTATATCGAGAACTTCGGTACCGGCGAGCGCAGGACCGGCGGCAAATACTATGCGCTCGAACTCAATACCGTCGCCGACGGCGACACGATCTCGTTCCGCTGCGCCTCCGGCAGATGCATGACCGTCGCACTGCACGGGCGGACCTCGTCGGGCGTCTGGAATACCTTGTATCAGGGCACACCGAAAGACCAGCAGGTGGGAAGCGTGCTGGCGGGGAAGCGTTCGCGCTACACTCACATCATTCTTTCCGTAAACGGTGCTCACGAGAGCTACACGAAGGTGGCGGCGAAGATGGAGGTGATCATCACCAGGGCGCCGGTCGCGAAACCCGACGGCAAGCCCGCCATGATGGGCACTCCCTCGTATCACGGAACGCCGTCATACTATGGAACGCCTTCATACGGCGGAACACCCGGCTTTTACGGAACGCCCCGGTAAGCAGAAACACCGGACA
>Ga0116174_10000963_pt1 | contig 27414 bp, 17 predicted proteins | sample AD_UKC087_MetaG_FD_89801 | JGI IMG/M metagenome (GOLD analysis project Ga0116174, IMG submission 89801) | Active sludge microbial communities of municipal wastewater-treating anaerobic digesters from USA - AD_UKC087_MetaG | ecosystem: Engineered > Bioreactor > Anaerobic > Digestate | place: USA...
AGGAAGATAAAAACGATATTCCAGATAGGGAAGACATGTGCGAATTTATAAGAAGCATTACTAAATCAGTAGGTGGCAATAGTGAAAAATGGGAAGGTAATCGCAGCATGGTTGATATGTGCGAGCTTGTCAAGAAATACTATTATGACCCTGCAATGAAAGGCTCAAATTCAATCAAGGCAGTGCTTCCTGCCCTTTTAAACAGCTCCGGATTCCTTAAGGACAAGTATTCCAAACCCATTTACGGAACACAAAATATCCCAAGCTTAAACTACAAGGATTGGACATGGGTTAAATTTGAAAACAATATGGTTACAGACCCCTACAAGCTCCTGCCTAAAATGTTTGAGGATGTATCAGACAAGGATTTTATACTCCTTAGTAATGACCAATTAAGAGACGGCGGCGCAGCTATGACCGCCTATGCAATGCTTCAGTTTACCGAAATGTCAGACTATGAACGAAGCGAAGTACAAAAAGCCCTTCTTAAATACTGCGAGCTGGATACCTTGGCAATGGTAATGATTTATGAGGGGTGGAAGGATATGATTCATGATGCCTAACAAGAATGTCAAAAGAGAATTTGACCCGGATGACACGAAGATATTTTCAAAAGAAAGCATTGCAGGATTAAAAATTGAAGGGAGATTTTTGATATGGTGGAATGTTTGGACGCTGGGGCTTCAGTGATAATCCCAAGCTCTATAACAGCTTTGGGGAGACAGAAATACATTAGCAGCAATTACAGGGGCTATTGCAGAAGCGTATTATGGAGTTCCGGAGGATATAAAAGAAAAGGCACTTACTTATCTTGATAATGAATTACGTTCGATTTATTATGAGTGGGGTGAAAAAACATTATTAAAGGAAATGTATAAAAGAGTGTGAAGTTATGGGCTATATTAACATTAAAGAGTTTATTAGTAAAATATTATGTAGTGAGACTAAGAAAGATAATTAAGATTCTATGTGCAAGAAGATATTATATAGACGAAATTGATAGTAAATATTATTTAAGTGGTAATTCTACTAAAATTGACTTTAGCTCTTTACATGGATTTCTTACATTGATAGAGCAATGATTTATCCTTAAACATTAAATATAATAAAAAGGAATAGAGGTATATTATTATGAAAAGATTTTGGTTAGTGCTTGTTGTAATTTTTAACTTATTTTTTACTTCTGGGTGTACAACACAACCAGTAAATACTGAAATGCAGACTACTATAAATATTTTACAGGAAAAAGTATCTGAATTAGAACTAAAAATCATTATGTTGGAAGGTAATTTATCAAATGTAGCATATCTTGATCCGACTAGTGAGGGATATTCAAATTCTGGTGATTTTTTAGTTTTGATTTCTGAGGTTGAAGAATATCTTGATGGTGTTAAAGTTTATTTAACAATAGGTAATCCAAATTACGCAAAATATAGTGGGGTTACAATAAAGGCAAGATATGGTACAAAGTTTGATTTTAGTAGTACAGATTCTTCATATACCATATGGAAGGAATCACTAAAGGAGAAAGATACAAAATTAAGCTCTGAACTAAATGAAGGAGCTTGGAATAAGGTTGAGATAATACTACCTTCGATAAGTCCTGTAGATTTTTCATACTTGGAAATAGAATTGCTTACAGGTTCAGTAAGTCTAACAAAATAAATATAGACAGTTTATAAATAATAATTGGCAACCAAAAATCCAATTATGAAGCGTGATAATTACTTTAGTATGGTTTACATTCGTGTTTTTGAAAAAGTTATATTCAAAATAACTAAACTCAAGTGGTGCTTGTCACCACTGAAAGCAGGTAAAGATGTCTACAAAGAATGTCAAAAGAGGTTTTGACCCGGATGATTTAAAGATGTTTTCAAAAGAAAGCATTGCAGAATTAAAAATCGCCCAAGAAGAAATACAGTGGCTGCTTGACAGAGGATACAAACTAAAGCAAATAATAGAATTCACAGGCAACCATTATCTTCTATCAGCAAGGGCAAGAACAGCCCTTCAAAGAACAACATCTTCAACGGCTGATTATGAAAAAAGAAGGTCTACAATGCTTCCTTTTGAATACGCAAAGGCTGGATGTCTGAATATTGACGGATTCAATATAATCATTACTTTGGAAGTTGCAATGTCGGGAAGCCCCATACTGCTTGGTAAAGACGGGGTGTACAGGGACTTGGCTGGACTTCGCGGTACTTACAGAATTATTGATAAGACTGATAATGCTTTAAATCTCATAGGAAAGACACTGCAAGAATTATCTGTACCGATGGTTAAATTTTATCTGGATTCTCCCGTATCAAATTCAGGCAGACTGAAAACAAAGATACTTGAATGTTCAGAACAATGGGGGATGCCGGTTGATGTGGACCTGATTCCCAATGTGGATGCCGTATTAGCCGGCAAGGAAAGAATTGTAACCGGTGATTCGATTATTTTAGATGAGTGTAAAAGCTGGTTCAACCTATCAAGAAAGATTATTGAGGACCATATACAGGATGCATGGGTAATTGATTTAGAGTAGAGCGATTATGTTGAATATATAACAATGTCTACCAAATATTTCAAAAGAGGTATTTGACTCGGATAATGTAAATTTATTAATTTTTAACATTTGAAAAAATAATAATGAGTGGTGAGGAATATGAAAAATAATAATTTTGAAAATTTAAGAAATACTTATAAGCCTGATAATATTGAGGTTTTGTTTGTTGGAGAATCAAGACCGAAAGGAGGAACATTTTTTTATCAAGGGGATTCTGCACTATATAAAGAGACAAAAAAGGCTTTTGACAAATACTTTGATCAAGATATATTTAAATTAGACAAATTTAAACTATGGGGTTGTTGGCTATACGATATTTGTGAAAATCCAGTAAATTATTTAAGTAATGAAGAAAGGAGAAGTACTATTCAGGAAAATATTCCTGAATTAGAAAGTTTCATAAAACAAGAATCTCCTAAGATAATTATTGTTTGTAAAAAAACTTTAGTTGAGCCGAAAATTAGGGATTCTGACATTATGCATACCTACCAAGTTGGAAATAACATATTTTTTCTTCCGTTCCCTAGCAATGGAAATCAAAGAAAATATCGTGAAGAACTAATAATTGTGCTAACACTTTATGGTTTGAAAGAAAAGTATTTTCAATGAATAGGATGTTTTAACCTCATATCTTGTTACATAATTGTAGAATACAAGAACTCAATTTTAAAAATATTCCAAATTAGATACTCGTTAATAGTAACCATAGAAACACCGGAAATTGATGTAGATTTATATACTGCCATTAAAACTAAAATAGAAAGTAAAACATTGGTTAAGACAACTATTGAGGCATTGTAAAAACAGTTTTAGTTTGACCTCTGAATGTCGAACTTAAATATGAAGAATATAGGCATATGAGAACAGCTTATAAAAAGTAAAAGTAATAAATGAAAATTAGCATAATTTGAGGTAAATACTATGTATGAAAATTATACAAGGCAAGCATTGCCTTCAAAAAGATATCGAGAATTGTTGGGAAGTGCACTGTGCGTATTTAATTCGAATAATGCATTTATTATAGAAAACACATTGCGTTTGGATGACAATAGTCAATATAATTGGTATCACTTGATAGACTTAGAATCGGGAAAACTTACATTACCAATAAAAAATACAATTACTCAAAAAACTGATGAATCAATAGCAAATCTATTTGATGAACTTGTGATTATGAGAAATCGAATAGTTCATAGCTTTCAAATAACAAGTAACGGTGAACAAGTGTTAGCTACAAAAACTCGGATTAAAGATGGAAATCAACAGTTTATAGTCACAGAAACTTATCTGCAAAATTTTATAAAGAAAAATGAAGAATTAAGCACTTCATTACATAATTTAAGAGGATATTAATTAAAAAGGAACAGCGAATCCCAATTTATTAAAGTTTTAATACCAAGGGGTTTTGTGGCAAGTATTAGTTTTCAATATTTCATATTTCATCAGCTAGATGGATGTCTTTCTAAGAAGAAAAGCACTCCGGATTTCTCCAATTCTTTACAGAGATATCGGCAATATATAATTTAATCGTTATAATGAATCAACTATGAATTTGTATTATTTTGATATATTAAACGGTTTAGTTGAAGTTTATTAAGTAGCTTTATATATTATAATTATGTTACAATAATAATTGTAAAAAGATAAGATTCGTAAAGAGATGTTGCGATTAGCGTGAGTTTTTTATATTAATATAATCATGATGTTTTGGAGGAAAATCTATGGAGAAATATAGTTCGGGACTTGTATCAGAGTCTTTCTGGTTTATTGAATTTAAAAAGATTATAAAATTAAAATATGACGGTAAATCTTGGGATGATATCAGAGATTTATGTTTAAATGATAACTTACTTGGTATTTCAAAAGAGTATAGAGCAAAACGAATTTATGGATATTTAAAAAGTCGAGTCGATGTACTTGATGAAGGACTAATAAATATATTTATTAATGCAGATTTAACAACACAGAAAGTAATAAATATTATTGCAATAGCAAAGAAAAATAAATTGTTTTTTGAGTTTTTATATGAACTATATAGGGAAAAGGCACTGTTAGGCGATATAGAGCTTACAGATAGTGACATTAGCATATTTTTTAAAAATAAACAGGAGCAAGATGAAGATATCAGCAAATGGACGGATGCGACTTTAAAAAGACTTAGCAGTACATATATGAACTTTTTAAAAGATGCCGGACTTTTAACCGTAATAGACAACCAAAAAAGAATCACACCGCCGATATTAGATATTTCATTGGAAAATTATCTTAAAGAAAATGGCGAAAAACAGATGTTAAAAGCTATAGGGGGGACAGATTAAGTGCGTAATTTAGAGAGCAGGCTTAATGAGTTAGAAGAAAAGATAAAACAACCGAATTTCAGAAAAAACAAAGGTCTTGGCAATGAAGTAGGTTATTATGTATTTGATTATCCAGCAGAGCAAGAGCTCATTGTGAGAGAAAGAGTGCGATATCTTGAATCAAAGTATGAAAAAAATGTTCATGATTTCAAGATAGTTGTTTTTGATTTATATGATATTATTATAGATTTGTTGATACAAGAAGGCTTTTTAGAAATTTGTGAAGATTTTGAAAAGACTAAAGGTTTTCAAGAGGTAACAATATCAGTCAATGAGCTGCTTCGTATGGAAGAAGATAACCAAAGTAATGAAATATTAGCTCATATTAAGAATAATACACCAAAGGATTCAATTATATTTTTAACAGGTGTAGGGAAGTGTTTTCCTATTTTGCGTTCACATAAGGTTCTAAACAATTTACACCAATTTATAGATGAAGTTCCAGTGGTAATGTTTTTTCCCGGAAAGTATGATGGTCAATCATTGATGCTTTTTTCTGAAATTAAAGATGATAACTATTACAGAGCATTTAAGCTCGTAGATTGAGAGGTGGAGGATTATGTATATTAAGAATATGTTTGCTAAACCAATTGACAGAAATATAAAAGGTGTTATTAAAGTTGGACAAGGTGATGATGAAAATGTAAAGCAGGAGCTTGAAGAATATGTAGTAACAAGAGAGCTGCAAAAACACTTTGCTGATTTTTTCTCCAGTTATAAAAGGGGAATTATTGGAAATACAGATGCAATGGGAGTTTGGATTTCCGGCTTCTTTGGAAGTGGTAAATCACATTTCTTAAAAATACTATCCTACCTACTGGAAAATCGAGTTGTTGATGGAAAAACAGCAATTGATTATTTTATCGAGGATAAAAAGATAAAAAATGAAATGGTTCTTGCAGACATGAAACTCGCAGCTAATGTATCAAGTGATGTTATATTGTTTAATATTGATTCTAAAAGCGGAATGGGCGATTCTCAGAATAACAAAGAAGCTATTCTTTCTGTGTTTTTAAAAGTCTTTAATCAACACTTAGGGTTCTATGGAGCTAACCCCTTTTTGGCAGATTTAGAAAGACAACTTACAGAGGAAGGCAAGTATGAAGATTTCAAAAAAGCATTTGCTGAAATACGCGGTAAAGAATGGTTAGACTCGAGACATCAGTTTAGATTTATTCAAGACTATGTATGTAAAGCATTGGTTCAAATCAATTATATGAGTATGGATGCTGCAAAAAACTGGTGTGAAAGTTCAACAGGCACCTATAATATCGATATAATAACCTTTGCAAATATGGTTAAAAAATATATAAATAAAAAAAGTAAGAATCATCATATTGTTTTCTTAGTGGATGAAATGGGTCAATATATAGGTGATAATTCAAAATTGATGCTAAACCTACAGACAGTGGTAGAAGAATTGGGAGTTGCCTGTCACGGTAAAGCCTGGGTTGTGGTAACAAGTCAGCAGGATATTGATAGTATTACAAAAACAAAGGGAAATGATTTTTCTAAAATTCAAGGTAGATTTGATACAAGGCTTTCCTTGTCATCAGCAAACGTGGATGAAGTTATCAGAAAGAGAATACTTGAAAAAACAGAAACCGGAAGACAAACATTAGGACTTCTTTACGATGAAAAAGAAACAATAATCAAAAACCTTATTATTTTTAATGATGGCATAGAAAAGAAACTATATTCGGACAGAAATGATTTTTCTGCTGTATACCCTTTCGTTCCATATCAATTTAATCTGCTGGCAAGTGTTCTTACTTCAATAAGGACCCATGGAGCGAGTGGTAAGCATTTAGCTGAAGGTGAACGCTCTATGTTAGCATTATTTAAAGAGTCTGCTATGAAAATTATGGAGAATCCAGAAGGCACAATTGTTCCTTTCAATCTGTTCTATGATGCTCTTGAGCAATTTTTAGATCATAGTCACAAAGGTGTAATTATTCGTGCCTATGATAATGAATATTTAAATCCTGATAAATTGGAGGATTGTTTTGATGTCAATGTTTTGAAGACACTTTTTATGATTAAATATGTCAAAGAAATTGTAGCTAATTTAGAGAACATAACAAGCTTAATGGTCTCTAATATAGATGATGATAGAATTGCACTAAAAGATAAAGTTGAACAGTCTTTAAAACGTCTTGTACGTCAAACGCTTATACAAAAAACCAGTGACTTATATGTATTTTTAACGGATGAAGAACAGGAGATTAATAGAGAAATTGAAAGTCAACATGTTGAAATTTCTGAAGTTATCACAAAAGTATCAGAGTTAATTTTTGATGGCTTATATTCAGAGAAAAAATATAGATATCCTGCATTTAACGGCAGATATAATTTTGCATATAATCAGATTGTAGATGACAGACCTTATAAGGGAAATCAGAATTACGATATTTCACTTAAAGTATTAACACCAAATTATGAACTTGGTACAGATGAAACAACACTTCGTATGATGAGCGGACAGAGTAAATGCGTTATTGTGGCTCTACCGGATGATAAAGCATTTATAGATGAGATTCGTTCTGCATTAAAAATTGAAAAATATTTGAGATTAAATACATCTAGCGTTGTAACAAAGTATGAGCAAATCAAAGAAGCAAAACGTGTTGAAATGCGTGAAAGAAATTCAAATGCTCGAATCTTTTTAGAGGAGTCGTTAAAAGAGGCTAATATATATACAAATGGTGACAAAATACAGAATGCATCAAAAGACATAACTGTGCGTATCAATGATGCTCTTGGTAAACTTGTACATACGGTATACCATAAATTGTACTATATAGACACTGCTATGGGAGAATCTCATATAAGAGCGGTTTTGAAAGGAAATAATAATCAGATTTCTATTGGTGGAACTGAACAAACACCTAATAAATTAGCTTTAAATGATGCCTTAGATTTTATTGGCATGAACACCCAAAGACATGTGAAAACATCCATGAAGTCTATAATGGAACGATTTACAAAAGAACCATACGGATTTATAGAAGATGATGTTCAGTGGCTAATTACTAAACTATTTAAAGATGGAGATATAGCTTTCTTTGTTAACAATGAGGTGGTAACTTTACTAACCAAGACAGAGGATGAGGTATACCGCTATCTTAGTCGTAAAGAATATCTTGAAAAACTTCTTACAGAGAAAAGAGAAAAGGCCAATGACAAGCAGAAGAAAGCTGTAAGAGAAGTGATGAAAGAATTGTTTAATGTAACACCTATGAGTGATGAAGATGATTCAATATTAAAGAGTTTTCAGCAATACGCAGCTAACCTAAAAACTGATCTTGAAAAGTTAGAAATCCATTACAAAAACGAACCAAGCTATCCGGGTTTCAATGTTGTTAAAGATGGAAAATCTATGCTTATAAATCTATTAGGTATTAAATATTCAGTAGAATTTTTTAAGACTGTTGATAATAAATTAAATGAAATATTGCAATTTGCAGAAAAGTATGAACCTATAAAAGCTTTCTTTTCTGGTGAACAGCTTGGAATTTGGGACAGAAGTTTACGCTTGATAAAAATATATGACGATAGCAAGACATTTATAGTCAATAAAGAAATTGAAACAGTGGTTGCTGAAATAAAAGGGATTATGAAAAAGTCATCTCCATATAGTGAAATCAGAAAGATACCTGAATTGCTTGAGCGTTATACAGATCTTTATAATGCAATGCTTGACAAAATGGAGCAACCTGTACTTGCTGCTATTGAAGCAGCACATTCTCGTGTTGTAAAGGAACTTGAAGGAAAAGAATGTAAAGTTGTATTTTCCGAAAAGGTGTACGAGCGATTTAAAGAAATTAAGGATAAGGCAAAAAGCTGTAATAATGTAGCCACTCTACAAAACATCAAAATTGAAGCAGATGCATTAAAAGTTCGCTTGCTTAATGAGATAAGTGCAGAAGAAGCACGTATTATAGCAGCTAAACCACCGACAACGCCACCTGAACCAGGAGCAGGCAAAGTTGCTGAACCTAAGCCGAAATTAAAAGTACAAAAGACTATAAGTATCAAATCAATAAACTCAGAGGCTACCTGGAGAATTGAAACAGAAGCAGATGTAGACCGTTATGTTGAAGTCTTAAAGGCAAAATTAAAGCAAAATATTAAAGAGGATACAATTTTAAACATAGAATTTTAGCAGGAGGAAGTAATGAACAAGACAGCAATAAAAAACTTTGCCATTTGGGCCAGACGTAAACTTATCAGTGATATTACATATAAAGCGGGGACTATAGGTATCAATGATAAAACTATATTACAACCATTGCCAATATCTACAAATAATGTGCAATTTTTTGATATTGGTACGGGTAAACCCACAGAAATTTCAAATCATGAAATTGAGCAACGCAATGCTCTAATAAAGAGAATCAAAGAAAAAGAAAGTACATCTGATTACAAAACTGCTTTTCAATTTGTTATTGAAGAAGTTGCTTATACATGGTTTAATCGCTTAATTGCCATTCGATTTATGGAAGTTAATGATTATTTGCCTTCACGAATCCGTGTACTTTCAAGTGAAACAAAGGGAAAGTCAGAACCGGATATGGTGACGACACCCTTTGATACTGATATGGATTTCTCGCCCTATGAAAAAGACAGAATCATGCAATTAAAAGATGAAAACAAATTAGATGAATTATTTCGTATGCTGTTTATTAAGCAATGTAATAAATTAAATGAGGTTCTACCTGAACTCTTCGAAAAGACATTGGACTATACAGAATTATTACTCAATATTTCTTTTACGGATAAGGACGGTCTTGTAAATCATTTAGTTAATGATATAGATGAAGAAGATTTTAAAGAAGCAGTAGAGATTATAGGATGGCTTTATCAATATTATAATGAAGAACGCAAGAATGAGGTTATAAATATTTATAAAGGGACAATTAAAAAGGACGATATACCTGCAGCTACTCAATTATTTACGACAGATTGGGTTGTTCGTTATATGGTGGATAACTCTCTAGGTCGTTATTGGATAGAAAGAAATCCAAACAGCAAATTACAAGATAAATTAAAATATTTTGTGACACCTAAAAATGGTGAAATTCAATATATTAATGAAAAAGTTACCCCTGAAGAGATGACGTTTTTTGACCCTTGCATGGGAAGCGGACATATTCTTGTATATGCTTTTGATATCCTTATGGAGATTTATAGAGAATGTGGCTATGTAGATAGAGATGCAGCACAGGCAATTGTTGAAAACAATCTATTTGGACTTGATATAGATAACCGTGCTTATCAGCTTGCCTATTTTGCAGTTATGATGAAAGCTCGTAGCTATGATAGAAGGTTATTGACTAGGAAACTTAAACCCAACGTTTCTGTAATTGTGGAAACTAATACAATTAAAAGATTTAGCTGTGATGGTGTTACTTATGATGTAGAACAGAACGAAGTTGGTGAATACCTGGTTAATGCTTATATGCACGCAAAAGAAATAGGAAGCTTATTATCTATAGAAAATAGAAATTATAATGAGTTTAAAGAATATTTAAATACTTGTTATGCTTCCGGACAGATTACAATCGATAGCGATTATTGGATTAGCAATATTTTGCCGACAATGTTAAAAGTTGCAAATCAAGCACATATTATGTCACAAAAATATACTGTTGTTTGTACTAATCCACCATATATGAATAAGTTAGAAGGTAATCTTAAAAAGTTTGTAGTTGAGGAGTATAAGCCTTATAGTGGAGATTTGTTCTCTGTGTTTATGTATCGTAATTTTGGATATTGCAGGCAGGATGGATATTCTGCTTTTATGACACCATTTGTATGGATGTTTATAAAAACCTATGAGAATTTGAGAGAATATATCATTAACCATAAGTCGATAACAACTCTCATACAGATGGAATATTCTGCTTTTGAGGAAGCTATTGTACCTATTTGTTCCTTTGTTCTAAAAAACGGACAAGAAAAAGCAAAAGGACTTTACTTTAAGTTATCTGATTTTAAGGGTGGTATGGTAGTACAGAAACAAAAAGTATTAGAAGCAATTGAAGATAAAGAATGTGAATATTGTTATGAAACAAATGCAGAAAATTTCTCTAAAATTCCTGGGTCGCCGATTGCATATTGGGCGAGCGAAAAAATAGTTATGATGTTTGAAAATTATACTTCCCTTGGTAAATTATCAGTGGTAAGAAATGGTATGAAAACTGGAGATAATGGAAGGTTTTTGAGATTGTGGTGGGAAGTTGCAAATTTTAAATGTAATTTTAATGCAAAAAATACAGATAATGCAGTAATCTCTAATGCTAAATGGTTTCCATATAATAAGGGTGGGGAATTCCGAAAGTGGTATGGTAATAACGACTATATAATAAATTGGGAAAACAAAGGAACAGAAATTTTTGAATATGCTAAAGTTGATGGTAGAAATGTACAAGATTATCCAGATGAATTGAAGTTTTCACCTTCAGCATCCTGGTCATTAATTACATCAGGACAGCCAGCGTTTAGATATAAAGAGAACAACTTATCCGACATAGCAGGCATGTCTTTTTATACAACAAAAGAAAAGGTGTTGTACTATTTAGCGTTTTGTAATACACCGATTTCATTAGAAGTCCTACAAATATTAGCACCTACTATTAATTTTCAAGCTGGTGATATTGGAAGATTGCCGATAATTGAGAATAACGATATAGCTAAAAATGTTGTTTCTATAACTGAAACTAACATATCAATATCCAAGGCAGACTGGGATTCTTTTGAGAACTCATGGGATTTTCAAATTCATCCGTTAATCAAATTTAGAATGTCTGGTGCTTACGCTTGGGGAAATGCAAAACCTATATGCAAGATTTCGTCAGCTTTCAAAGCATGGGAGATATATGCAGAAGGACAATTTGCAAAACTCAAAGCCAACGAAGAGAAACTCAATCATATTTTCATAGAAATATACGGCTTACAAGATGAACTTACTCCCGAGGTAGAAGATAAGGATGTAACTGTCCGCAAGGCAGACCTACAAAGAGATATTAAAAGCCTCATATCCTATGCAGTTGGCTGTATGTTCGGAAGATATTCACTTGATGCAGAAGGCCTTGCTTACGCAGGTGGTGAATGGGATGATAGTAAATATACTACTTTTATACCTGACAATGATAATGTTATTCCGATTACCGACGAAGAATATTTTAAAGATGATATTGTTGGATTATTTGTCGCATTTGTAAAGAAAGTATATGGAGCTGAAACTCTTGAAGAGAACCTTGATTTTATTGCAAAAGCATTAGGAAATAAAAGTAGTACATCAAGAGAGATTATTCGTAATTATTTTGTAAAAGATTTTTATAAAGACCATATAAAAGTTTATAAAAAGTGTCCAATATATTGGTTATATGACAGTGGCAAACAAGATGGATTCAAAGCTCTTATATACATGCACCGTTATAATGCCGATACAACAGGAATTGTACGTGTAGATTATCTTCATAAAATGCAGAAAATTTACATGAATGAAATCGATCGTATGCAAGATACAATTGAAAACAGTACACAAGTTCGTGAAGTTGCAAAGGCAGAAAAACGTAAAGAAAAACTTGTAAAACAGCTTAAAGAAACAAAAGAATATGATGAGAAAATTGCCCATATAGCTCTTAGCCGTATAGAAATTGATTTAGATGATGGCGTTAAAGTTAATTATGATAAAGTTCAAACAGGGCAGGATGGCAAGAAATTAGACATTCTTGCTAAAATATAAAGGAACATTCGAAAATGCAATCAGAAACAAGGCGGTGAAATTAGTGGCAGAACTGAATTTAAAACAAATAACAGATAAATTGAATAGTGAATTTGCATCAGATATCCGCAAGCTGGTGTTCTGGTATGATGCTAATGCAGAATTTGTATTAGATATAGATACATTAGAACTTGAAAATGCAAAGATTTTGAAACTGGAGAGAAACAATCAGTTTCATACGAAATATATATTAGAACGCGAAGATACAAAGACGAATTATTTAATATACGCTCCTTTTCCAAAGCCGGCACTTAAAGATAATCATCTGGCAGATACAATACGATATTCTAAGGAATTTTTTGCAGATAGAGCCTCATTATTAGCTATCGATTTAGGTATTGATGAGAAGTATAAACCGGTATTGCAACATTACATTAAGTTTTTTGGAGCGAAAGATAGAACACAGAAGTTTTATGAATTAGAGATTGAAAATTTTAATAAACAGGTTATAGAAATAGCACTTATGAGTGTTATTTGCAAGACTAAGGTTGTTTCTTTTGAGGAAATCGTCAGAACTGTAATTACAGAGGGAGAGTTAGATAATAATAAATATTTGGCTGAACTTGAGAAATATGATTTAATAAATCCTTTCTGGGAAATGTGTGAGGAAACATTTGGATATACAGATGTTACACCTTCTTTATCAAAGCTTATTTATACATTATTTGTGACATATACTTCAAAGGTAGTTCATACAGAGCTTCCTACAGCCTGGAAAAATTATTGCTCCTACAAATCAGGAAATATAATGGCATTTTTGGACAGTTTAATGAATAGCTTGATATATAGCGATAACTTTGATGAACTTTCACAGATGGTGTATTCTAGCTTAAAAGGAGACGACATTTTTGAAAGACTTGGTACAGATAATATAGTTGATTGTGAAATATTCCGTAAGGTTGATATTTTTATTATTAAATGGCTTATTGAAAGGCTTGAGAATGAAGATACCGATGCTAAATTGCATGGATATTCTATACCGGAAATTTGCCGTTTAAGAAGGAAGATGCACTATAGGAAGGTATATTATTCTCATTATTATATTATTGAAAATGCATATCATATAATTCGTACCGCTCATTTTGAGCCTAAAAAAACAATAGAAGAAATAGCAAAACAATATATTGAAAAAGATTATATTATTGATCAGAAATATCGTTATTTCTATTTTCACTTTGATAAAGTAGAAGATAACAATTCATACGAAACCCTTCGTGAATTAGTGGAGAATATTTATACCAATAGGTTCTTAGATAAATTATCAGTAGCGTGGAATAGTGCCTTAATAGAAGCAAAGGCGAATACAGGACTTGTTAAACAGCAGGAATTTTTTAATAAATATATAAGAACTGCAAAAGAGCGTACAGTTGTTATAATATCTGATGCACTACGCTTTGAAGCAGGGCAAACATTGGTGAAAAGGTTGCAGGAAGATGAAAAATGCACAGCAAAGATAACAGCAATGCAAAGTGTTTTACCTTCATATACAAGATTTGGCATGTCAGCATTGTTGCCACATAAAGAACTTTCTATGAGTGATGGTTATAAGGTTTTAGTAGATGGCAAGGTATGTGATGATTTAAAGACGAGAGAACAAATACTGCAAACTTATATACCAAATAGTCGAACAGTCCAGTTTGATGATATAAAAACAATGAAGATAGCTGATTTGAAAGAGATGTTCGTTGGACAAGATGTTGTATATATATATCATAATCAAATAGATGCAAGAGGTGATAAACTAAACACTGAAAATGAAGTATTTATTGCCTGTGAAGAAGCTGTAGAAGAAATTTATACAATGATAAAAAGACTTACCAGTGCCAATAACATTCATTTTATAATAACGTCAGATCATGGATTTATTTATAAACGTGACAAGTTAGTTGAAAGTGATAAAATAAGCGGCTTTCATAAGAATAATGCATTTGTTGGCAGACGATATGTTGTTGCAGAGGAAAAAGTTAATGCATATGGTATTGGAAGTTTTACGTTAGGTGATATATTAGGAAACGATGACAAAAGAGTAGTTTCAGTTCCAATAGGAAGTGATGTTTTCAAAGTTGCCGGAGGAGGTCAAAATTATGTCCATGGCGGGTCTTCATTACAGGAATTGATTATTCCTGTTATAGATGTAAGAACTAATAAATATCATACAGAAACTAAGACAGTAAGTATTGGACTTGTGAGCTTGGTTCATAAGATTACCAATCTTATGACTAATCTTGATTTTATTCAGACAGATCCGGTTACAGATATTAATAAAGAAACAGTTTATAAACTATTTTTTATCACAGATGATAATGAGAAAATTTCAAATGATAATATCTATGTTGCAGATAAAAAGGATAAAGATGCAAGTAAGCGAATATTCCGTTTAAAATTCACTTTTAAAAATAAACAATATGCTAAAAACAGAAAATATTATCTTGTAGCCTATGATATGAAAAATGAGTTTGAAGTGATTCGTCATGAGGTGAAGATAGACTTAGCATTTGTTGATGATTTTGGTTTTAATGTTTAGTTTAGGAGGATGTCAGGATGGCTGATTTAAACAGGTATGATGAGGTAAATAATCCCAATGTTGTCATCAATAAAAAGTTAAGGCAGTATTTTGATGGGAAGATAGTCCGAAAGGATTTGACAAAATCTATAAAAGAGGGAGCAAATGTCCCAATCTATGTATTGGAATTTTTATTGGGACAATATTGTAGCTCTGATGATCCAGATATTATTGAAGAAGGTGTAAAAACAGTAAAAAAGATTTTAGCAGACAATTTTGTTCGCCCTGATGAAGCACAAAAGGTTTTATCAATTTTACGTGAACAAGGCAGTTATACAGTAATAGACCGTATTACTGCTAAACTAAATATTAAGCAAGATAGGTATGAAGCAGAGTTTTCTAATTTAGGAGTAAAAGAGATATTACTTGCTCCTGATTATGTGTCAAAGTTTGACAGATTACTTTGTGGTGGTATTTGGTGCATTGTTCAATTAGAATATGAATTTTCAGAAGAAGATAGGAGAGCTATGCCTATTCGTGTGAGGAAGCTTACACCAATTCAGATGCCTCATATTGACTTAGATGAAATAAAGGAAGCAAGAAAAGAATTTACAAAAGAAGAGTGGATTAATATTTTGCTTCGTTCTACCGGTATGGAATCAGATAAGTTTACTGAACGTGAAAAATGGCTTCTACTTGCTCGTATGATTCCATTAGTAGAAAATAATTTTAATCTTTGTGAACTTGGCCCTCGTAGTACCGGAAAATCTCATATTTATAAAGAAATATCACCTAATAGTATTCTTGTATCCGGAGGACAAACTACAGTTGCTAATCTTTTTTATAACATGGCAAATAAAACAGTTGGCCTCGTAGGATTGTGGGATTGTGTAGCTTTTGATGAGGTTGCCGGGATTACCTTTAAAGATAAAGATGGTGTTCAGATTATGAAGGATTATATGGCATCAGGTTCCTTTGCTCGTGGTAAGGAGGAAAAGGCTGCAAGTGCTTCTATGGTTTTTGTAGGCAATATTAATCAAAGTGTTGATGTGCTGTTAAAAACATCTCATTTATTTGAGCCATTCCCAGAAGCAATGGCTTACGATACTGCTTTCCTGGACCGTATGCATTGCTATGTACCAGGATGGGAAATACCAAAGTATAGACCAGACTTCTTTACAAATGAATATGGTTTTATAACGGATTATCTTTCTGAATTTATGCGTGAAATGCGTAAAGAACAGTTTAGTGATATAAGTGATAAATATTTCAGATTTGGAACGAACTTAAACCAACGAGATGTTATTGGTGTTAGAAAAATGATATCAGGGTTTGCTAAGCTTCTTTATCCAAATGGCGAATTCACAAAAGAAGACATAGCTGAAATATTAACAATATCTCTTGAGCTGAGAAGACGTGTAAAAGAACAGCTTAAAAAAATCGGTGGAATGGAATTTTACGATGTGAATTTCTCCTACATAGATAATGATACATTTGAAGAACATTATGTATCTGTTCCGGAACAAGGTGGTGGCAAATTAATTCCTGAAGGTCTCAGTAACCCCGGTCATGTATATACCGTATCAAGAGGCAAATCGGGAATGATAGGTGTATATCGTTTGGAAACACAAGTTTTGCCCGGAAATGGGAAATTTGAGCGTACAGGACTTGGTTCAGATAGAGAAGCTAAGGAGGCTACTAACACAGCATTTAACTATTTAAAGGCTAACAGTCGTTCAATCAGCAACTCTATTAGTACAACAACAAAGGATTATATTATTAATTATCAGGATTTAAATGGAATCGGGATTACTAAATACTTAACACTTCCATCATTGATTGCGATTGCATCAGCATCACTTAACAAGCCAACTTTAAGCAGCCTTGCCGTTTTAGGCGACATTAGCATCAGCGGAACAATTTTAAAAGTAGAGGAATTGGCTAATGTATTGCAAGTGTGTATTGACAGTGGAGCAAAGAAAGTACTATTACCTATTACTTCTGCAGCAGAGATGGGAACAGTGCCGGCAGATTTGATGGGTGCTTTTAGCATAATATTTTATTCAACACCACAGGAGGCGGTGTTTAAGGCGTTGGGGGTTGAGTGATTGGAAATAGTTAATGACCAATATATGAGGAGGGGCACGAAATGTCCGATTTAATAAAAATACAGAACTGTAACAACATAATAAACGGAGAACTTGCTATTTGCGACGATAAGCTGAACATAATATTCGGGCCAAATGGCACAGGTAAATCGACAATAGCAAGGGCTATATATTTATTCTCACAAGGAAAGCCCTTAACTGAACTTGCACCTTATGGAAGAGTAAACGAAGATGCATCGCCGAGCATTGAAGGTGTAGAGGCTGGAAGTGTTGCTATCTTTGACGATAATTATGTCAGACAGTACGTCTATCAGCCTGATTCGCTCATTAAGGATGCTTTTGAAGTTCTTATCCGCTCAAAAGAATATGACGAGGCAAAAAAGAACATAGATGATGCATTGGCAAAAATTAAGACTACAATAACAGGGCGGCAAGAAATCATCAACTTGCAGGTGCAGATTGGTGTTTTGATAGACACCATTAAATTCACATCCAGTAATAAAATTGCAAAGCGTGGTGGAGCAAAAGGTATTCTTGAGGGTAAAGGGGCATATTTCAAACCGCCCGAAGAATTAAACGAATTGAAGCCGTTTTTTGAAGAAGATACTGTATCTAAATGGGCAGCATGGCGCTTGCTAGGTTATGAACAATATGGCCAGAAAGGCTGCTGTCCTTATTGTTCAACAGGAGATACGGAAAAAACGGAAACCATAAACAAGATTTTTATAGATAGCTTTGATAAAGCCAGTGTAGAAACAGCAGCTGCCATTATCAAGGCTTTAGAAGGATTAACACCGTACCTCAGCAAAGAGAAAATAGATGATTTGGTATCTCTTTTCGGTGTCAAAGAAGACCTAAGGGTCCTTGAAGCACAATTAACTAAGTTGTGCGTAGAAGCAAGTTATCTTCATGAACGCTTGACTGCAATCGTAAAATTCAATGGTTCTTCTGTAGATAGGGATAACATCACTGAGTTAGAATCCAAACTTGCAGATATGAAGGTCGACTTTCGTGCAATTGACGTCTATTTTATTTCTGATTTAACTAAGGTAGAAATGGGTTCAGTTAACAAGGAAATCGATAGCCTGTTAGAAAAAGTTAGTGTTTTGAAAGGTGAGATCGGCAAGTATAACAAGTACATCCAGGACAAAATCAAAGATAGAAAACAGGATATCAATGACTTTTTGAACCTTGCTGGTTTCAAGTACACCTTCGATGTTGAAGTAGATGGCGAGAATAGTGCACGGGCTTTGCTTAAGTTCGTTTTGCCAGATGGCAACCCCAGTGATGTTAAGTCTCCCGGTTCACATTTGAGTTGGGGCGAAAAGCACTCATTTGCCCTGATACTATTTATGTTTGATGCTATCAGAAATGACGCGAAGCTAATAATTCTCGATGACCCTATATCATCATTTGATAGCAACAAAAAGTATGCCATTATCAATAGGTTATTTAAGACTGGAGAAAGAGGAAACAGTCTATACGAAAGAACTGTTTTGATGTTAACACACGACTTTGAACCGGTCATAGATTATATCCAAACAAACTCTGGCCGGCAGAAGTCAACATCAGTCTGTGCTAACTATTTTGAAAATAAAAATGGGCAGTTGCAATGCACTCAGATTCGCAAAGATGACGATTTAATGTCATCTGTTGTCCTTCTTAAAGAATTAGCCTCTGACACCACAATTGACATGGTGGCAAGAATAGGATGTTTGAGAAAGTTTATAGAGCATCAGTACAAAAATCCTCAGACTGAGTCGAATGCTTATAATATTCTTTCCAGCCTTATCCATGGTCGTAGTGAGCCTACGCTTGACAAGGAAGGAATCGACAAGCTCACTGGGGAACAAGTGTCTTCTGGAAATGAATATATCAAAGGATTTATTCCAAGCTTCGATTATAATACTGTTCTTGCTCAATGTACGCCACAATGCTTGATAGAGCGGTATGCGACAGAAACATCCGCATATATCAAAATATTGATACTACGAGCATACACGGAGTTAGACAACGATGCACGTGAACGACTTCGTAAATACAATGACGTCTTAAGAAAGTACGTTGATGAAACATACCACATTGAAAACGACTATCTTTACTCTCTTGATATTCGCCACTTTAACATCGTACCTGACAACTACATAGCAGATGCCGAACGATATGTCGCTGATGAAAGAATAAGATTCAATTTTGAAACTGATTAATACTGGTGATAATCTAATAAGTTAAAAACTTGATTATAAACAAGCATTAAATAAGAGAATTGAAATAGTTAAGAAGTTACTTAAAGTAAAGGAAATAATTAAGGAAGAATATGAAGCCATATATATACCCTGATTGCTAAAGAAAATGAACAATTACTTGATATTCAAGAGAAAAAGATTGAGTTTGGTGCGAATCTTCATTGATAATGATTTATTAAAAGATATAGTAATCACCCATAATAAATTGAATCACAAAGGGACTTTTTATAGACAAAAAGAAACAGATGAGAAATTATCTAAATTTATTGAAATGACAGATTTTAGCAGTGAAGATAGCATTATTCAATTAATTCAGAAGATTATATTAGACGTATATGAAAATATGTATACATCACAAAGTAAAATTCCTAATAAGCAAAGCTATTATGATCAAATATTTGGTTTGTTATATGTAGAAGTAGATTATCAAATGACAATGGGAGGAAAATCTCTTATAGAATTATCTCCAGGAGAGAGATATTGTTTATTAATGTTTTATTTAGCTTTAAACAAGAGTGATCTGCTTATTATAATTGATCAACCAGAAGATAATCTTGATAATCAGTCTGTTTTTAGCAGATTAGTACCATGTATTTGTTAAGCTAAAAAAGAAGATGGTGCCAGGTACCGGGAAGTAAACTTATTTTATGTTGTAATTTCAATGATTAGATTATTTGAAGTATGCGGTATCTTTTTTGATTAATGTATTGTAAACTTATTGATGATTAGTGTTTGATTTAGATGCTTTTGAAGATCAAGTGTGGGTATGATGATGTAGAACTTATAGATAGTAAAAAATCAGTTGAACAAATATCTTTATTTTATTGAAACTTGGTCTTAAACCGAAAATGAGGGGGGATTAATCTGATTGCGGAAATTCATAATAAAATAAGCAAAGATGGAAGAAATTTGCATGACAGAATGGAAGACCAACTAACGGGTGATTTTTTTGGAATATTACGTTATATGTCTTTTAATAGGGGATTAAAAAAGATTTTTTCTAATGGTATTTTCCCAAAAAGTACTGCCGATATTGTTGACAAAATAGATGTGGAGGAATGGGGAAAAGAAATTAAATTTTGGAGAAGATCACGCAACGGGTTAGGAGAAATAGACGTTTGTATAGAATTTCAAGATTTTATTATAGGTATAGAAGTAAAATTAGACAGTAATTTGTCATCGGATGATGATATTAGCTATGATGAAACCGAAGACGATGATAGGATTTTAAAAGAAAGTAAAAACCAATTAAACAGAGAAGCAAGGATGCTGAAGGAATGGGCTCCGGATAAAAAGAAAATATTAATTTTTGTAGCTAAAGAAAAACTATGTCAAAATGTATATAATGAAGTTGTAAATGAAAGAAACTTATTAGATAAAGAAATTATTTTTGGGTATTTGAGCTGGGAGGATGCATTAGAAGGTTTAGGGAAAATTAAAGCTGAAAATCACTATGAAAAAATCATGGTGGGAGATTTGAATGAGTTATTAATTAAGAAAGGTTTTGAAAGATTTAAAGGGTTTAATTTTGAGGAACAATTAGTCAGCACAGATTGCTGGAAGTATAAAGGAAGTAATGATATATTCAGTTTTAATACTAAAATACAAGTGGGGGTTGAATATTATGGATTCGGGAAAAAACATGCATAATGCATTTCGAGTTGTTCTTGATACATTTGAAAGTGTGGATAAATTAATAAAGTTTTGCAGCACCAATGAAATAAAGAAAAAGTATCATCTACCGTTATTAAGATTTTTAAGATATAGTTCGGATGTTGATTATGAAGGTTGGGTTTATTGGAGCTTTATTGTTTTATTCCAACGACTTAATGACGGTTCAATTAATGAAAACAATTGGATTGATGCACCGGTATACGCAATGGAAATTAATTTGGACCCTGACACATGTGAGAAGCCGGAGCCTGAGTTGATTATTACCAAGTTTGAGTTTAATAATATTAAGGAATGGAGCAGTGGATTTACACCACATTTCAATTTGTTCTACAATCCAATACATGAAAATGGAGCATTTGAAACAACAGAACATGAAGGATATGATGAAGTTTTGCCTCGTAAAGGTCAGGAACAAAATATATCTAATCAATTTAAGACCCTTAAACGAGTTGTTAGAAAAAAACATAATCTCGTAGATATCACTAATGAAAATGCATATGATAAAATATTTGGGACTATTGAAGAACTCTCCAAAAGGTAAGATAATTCATTCTCTTAAAATGTACAAAAGTAACTGCATCAGAAGTATTATGCTTGGTAGACTATAACAAGTATTAGAACAGAGTAAAGGAGATTATAGTCAAGAGTTAAAGGGGAATATATGAAAAATAAAATATTAATAATAACAATTTTACTATTAATTCTAACAACTAATCATGTCCATGCACAGGGTGTTGAATTTTATGATATACAAAATCATTGGGGAAAGGATTATATAGAAACCCTGGTGAACGAAGGTGGCATTGTTGGGTATCCTGACGGTACATTTAAACCTGATAACCTTATGAAAAGGGGAGAGTTCTTGAAGGTTGTTATGTCAGTATTGTTGGGTGATGATGTATTGATTTCGTATTACGGTAATGATAATACAAATAGTCATTGGGCGTCATATATTTTAGTTGCTGCATATGATTTTGGAATTGTAAATGAACATGAAATACAAAATACAGCTGATTCATTGGAAACATTTATTACACGGTATGAAATGGCGAAAATTTTTGTTAGAGTCGATGAGAATATTCTGTTTAATGAACAAGTTTATTCTTCAAGTGTTGGTAATCTAATTGCAGACTACAATAAAATTCCAAATGAGTATGTATACTTTGTTGAACAAGCGTATTTGAAAGGATTAATAGCAGGTATTGATAATAAAGGAACCTTTGCAGGTAGCAAAACAGGAACCAGGGCTGAAGCGTCAACTATGATTGTAAGATTAATTGATGAAACTTATAGAGTTATTATTAATGCTGCACCTGAACAACCTGTTTATGTTCCTGAAATTAAAGAAGTTAGTTATACCTGGGAATATCCTTATGGTTGGGTTTCGTGGGATTGGAGTTTGAATATCTCTGTTGAAGCCGTAAACATTTACAGGAATATTGATAGAAAATACATATATGATTATTCATTTTATGTAACTCATGCGGAGGATGATGAATACATGAACAGTCTTGCTAATGTATTTGTAGAAACATCTGAAAGAGAAGGTATGTCTGATTGGGAAATGATAGAGCTTGCTACAGCCTTTGTACAGGGATTAGATTATGTTCCTGATGATATTGGAACCGGTTATGATGAATATCCCAAGTTTCCTCTTGAAACACTTTATGACCAGGGTGGTGACTGTGAAGATTCATCTATTTTATTAGCATCACTTTTGCGTGAACTTGGTTATGGTACTGTATTAGTTATGACTGAGGATCATATGGGCGTTGGAGTAAAAGCCAGTGAAACAGCTAATTTTACCTATATGAACATGGATTTTTACTATATTGAAACAACAGCCCCAGGTTGGGGTATAGGGGAACTGCCAGAAGAATTAAATGGAGTTAATATTACTATATTACCGGTAAATTAGTAGTAATTGATTATGAATCGACTGTGCCTGTGAAATCTTCGAAAAAGATCTGTTATTTTACTAATTACATAATTTTATCAATTATAAAACTTTGAATTTTCAATAGTTTTAGACTCGAGTTGTGCCTGTAACCACTTGAGTTATGAGCATTTATTTATAATTAAGTCAAGGGGGTGTGGACAAAATCCTGGACTTAGTTTAGGCTAGGAGGTGCCGCATGTTCTCATATGAAGAACGTATAAAAGCATTAAAACTATTACTATAGTATGATATGAGTTATTCAACTGTAATTCGTGAGTTAGGATATCCTACTAAAGAAACTCTTTGGAATTGGTACAATGAGTATTCACAGAATGGAGATCTTCATCAAAATTTTATTAAGCAGACTAAGTTTAAATATCCGATTCAAAAGATTTGTGTGAAAATGTAGCTGATGTGGGTCGATGGGGCAATGGAGAAGTTCAAGTAGGTTTTTCAGATATTGAAGAATTACCGTATATAATGAGTTTAGTACGCCAATCGTTTGAAAGGCAGATGAATAATAGAAATGATTCTGAGTGATCTAAAAAAAAGGATTGAAAGGATGAGGGGAAATGCTTACTAATTATTTTAAGGAGATACTGGATAACTATCTTAACAGTATCAGTAATGGAAAATTTAATAAAAACCATGAAATGTTTAAACTGATAAATTATACAACAACAAATGCAGTGAATGAAATAGCTAAAAAGTATAATTTAATAGCTAAAGGTTCCTGTGGAGCAGGCGGATGGACGAACTATCCTTGGATTGCAATATATAATGATAAAATAACTACTACAATTCAAAGAGGAGTTTATATTGTTTACTTGTTTTCTCAAGATATGAGCAGAGTTTATTTGTCTTTAAATCAAGGCTGCACTAACTTAAAGAAAGAATTAGGGACCAAAGCAGCAAGGGACCTTATGGTAAGTACCAGAGAAAATATCAGGAGTATTATTGATAATTACAATTTTAATACTGATAATGAACTAATAATAGGGAATATAGATTACGAGATTGGTTCAATTTTTTATAAAGAGTACATAGCAGATGAATTCCCACAAGAAGAAGAGTTTATAAAAGATTTGGAAGATATGATTTCGGTATATGAAAAGTATTATAAATTAATATTTTTAAAGGGAAATGAATCAAATAGTGAAATCCAATTAGTTCATATGGGAGATTCGGATGTGAAAGATAATATTATTAAAATAGAAAGTTATATTAAATCTAGAGGGTTTATATTTGCATATGAGGATTTATGTAATTTTTATCTTAGCTTAAAAACGAAACCATTTGTCATCTTAGCTGGAATTAGTGGTACAGGAAAATCAAAGCTGACAAAATTATTCAGTGAAGCCATAAATGCAACTTCAGCTAACAATGGCTACCATATCATTAGTGTCAAACCAGATTGGAACGATAGTACTGAGCTTTTTGGATATAAAGATATAAATAATAGATTCATCCCTGGACAATTAACAAAAATTATGGAAGAAGCTTCAAGGCCAGAAAATATGTACAAACCATATTTCATATGTCTTGATGAAATGAACTTAGCGAGAGTGGAATATTATTTAAGTGAATATTTAAGCATATTAGAATCCAGATGTTTTCATGAGGATGATGTTATAAGGACTGACAAAGTATTTCCCAATGGTTACTTATCTGCTGATAGTATTTATAAAGATTTAATTATTCCTGAAAATATTTATATTATTGGTACAGTAAATATGGATGATACAACATTTTCATTTAGCAGAAAAGTGCTGGATAGAGCAAATACTATAGAATTTAACGATGTAAGACTAGAAGTCCTTGACTTTGAGTTACTAAATTTAATTAAACCTTTAGATTTGGATAATAGTTGTTTCAAGACCAGATTCATATCTATTAAGGATGCCTTAGCTTTTGATAAAGATTATGTAGTAAAAATAAATAACCAAATAATTGAAATCAATAATATTTTAGCTATGGGAAATAAACATTTTGGATATCGAATAAGAGATCAAATCATTTTTTATTTGTTAGAAAATAAGGAAAACAAATTGTTAGATGAAAGTTTAGCTTTTGACTATCAGATTATGCAAAAAATTCTGCCAACTATTACTGGAAGTGACAGAATTGTTAAAGATATACTTATTGAGCTATACAATTACTGTAACCTGGATGGACAAATTATCGGTGACATTGATTATATAAAATATGGAGAAGAAAACTTAGAAACTGCATTATATCCTAAATCTGCAAGTAAAATTCTTATGATGTTAAGGGGTTATGAAGATGGATTTGCTTCGTTCTGGCAATAGGTCTAAGCTAATTGAGATAATAACCAACAATTATTCATTACTAATTACCGGAGATGTTGAAAGAAATAAAAGCAAAATAACAAGATCTAATGTTAATATTCCAGCTGCAATAATAGTTTATAGTTACAATAATGAAAATGTTACTTTAAAGACTATTACAGACTTTGGTGAACTAGTTGAAAATAGCGGAAACACTATGATGCCTTGTTTTTTTGAAAACGGGCGGTATCAGCTGATATTAGAAGTTAAAGAAAAAAAGGAATATGAAATATTTCTTGGTGGAATAAGAATAACAGATGATTTTCAAGTTGTTGGTAATTTTTACATAGGGATTGTTGATTTTAGTTCTGATATTGGATATTCAAATATAGATATATACGAAGAAACAAAAAAAATACTGACGGTTACCATTGAAATATTCCCAAGTAAGCTAGACTATCTCAAAGACTATAAGAAAATAATTAATGAGATAAATGAGGAAGTTTGTTCTTTAGCGTTTAAGTTTATTGATAAGACTTATGTTTTGGGTAAATTAAAAGATGTTGAACATCAAACAAATGCTGAATTTATTAGTATTCTTGATGTTGTTTTTGACGATTTAGTAAAGTCTCTAAAGAGGATTGTTAACAATTTTAAGCATAATGTAATAACTGAAGATAGGATTGCAGATATTCATAAAGCTAAAAAGATCTCTAAAAAGAGCGTAAGTCATATACGTAAGCATCCTGAGATATTAATGAAATCAGATAAAGGCTTTATTAATATAAATGGTGAACAGTATAATTCAACTACAGTAATTGAAGAAATAAAAATCACAACTACAGATATATTTGAGAATCGTTTTGTGAAATACATGATTCAGAGAATAATTAACAGATTATTCTCTATCGAAAAATTATTAAGAGAAGACAACCCTCATGAAAAACACACTTTAGAATCAATAAGAAGGAAAAACAAAATTTTAGAATCATATTATAAAAATTATTTTCAAAACATTAGAAATTTAACTGGAAATAAAAGCATGAGTTTAGTTTTTCAAATGGCGCCTGGATATAAGGAAATGTACAAAAAGTACTCGATTCTAAATAAGGGCTTAGATTTAGGTGAGGATAAATTTAGAATAACTCCTAAAAAACTATACGATTTATATGAAATTTGGTGCTACATAAAGATCCATAAAATATTGATTGATTTGGGTTATCAAGTAGAGGAGTATGGGATTCTTAAATACAAAGATAATGGTATGCACTTATTTTTATTGCAGGATTCAGAGGCTAAGATGATTTATAAAAATAATCGCAATAAACTAGTGCTGTGGTATAATAAATCCTATAATTTACCTACTACCAATCAAAGACCAGATACAGTTTTATGTATCACAAGTTCAAATGTTAATGATAACAGAATGTACATATTTGATGCAAAATATCGAATTACGATAGACGAAAAAGGAACAGTGGGACCTATGGAAGATGATATTAATATAATGCATAGGTATAGAGATGCTATAGTGTCAAAGATGAATGACGATTTTAAATATAAATATGAGACTTTTGGTGCTTACGTGATGTTTCCTTATGGAAATGAAGAAAAGTATATAAATCATAAGTTCTATAATAGTATTGAGGAAGTAAATGTAGGAGCATTTCCGATGTTGCCGGGAAGCACTAAATTAATTACTGAACATTTGGATAAGATAATTAATCAGTCTAACATTGAGGCAAAAAATAAAAGAATAGCATTAGATGAGTATGATGATTATGCAAAATTTAAGTTGGAAAATGTCATGGTTGTAAATGTAAAGGATAAAAATCATTTAGATGCATATTTGAAAAATAAATTTTATCATATACCAATAAAAAGATTATCTAATGTCAGATTAGGGGTAGAGTATCTAGCTTTTTACCAATCAAAAAAATCATTTGGAGATGA
>Ga0116174_10000970_pt1 | contig 27291 bp, 23 predicted proteins | sample AD_UKC087_MetaG_FD_89801 | JGI IMG/M metagenome (GOLD analysis project Ga0116174, IMG submission 89801) | Active sludge microbial communities of municipal wastewater-treating anaerobic digesters from USA - AD_UKC087_MetaG | ecosystem: Engineered > Bioreactor > Anaerobic > Digestate | place: USA...
CCATTCGAGGAACGGGCAGTGCCGAAGCTCCCGCCCGTCGAGCGCGGATACCAGGTGATCGCCCATCCAGACGGCGCGTTCCCTGTCTATGATGTGGAGGATATCCGCCCTGCCGGCGTGTTTCCACATCTCTATATCGTCGGCGCTCGCGCAGGCGATCATGTCCGCCAGACAGCAGGTGCCGCACCTCAGGCACTCCGGCCCGGCACCAAGCCCTTCATTCCCTCTCATTGGCGGATGATACGCCGGATTCGGCGTTCTGTCAAAGGCATTTCAAAACGGACTTTGGACTTGTAAAGCGACGGGGCCTGGTGTATGATATCGTTCAGAAACATCCACAACTCGAGGAAAATCGATGATACGAATGATGTCCGGATGCACCGCGACGGTGCTCCTGTCAGTCTCGCTGCTACTCGCCCCCGGGGCCGCTTCGGGTTACGTCGATTTGGCGGCGAAAATCCAGGAAAGTGAAACCGCAATCCCGGCGGGCGAAAGCGGCTTTTTCATCATCCGCCTCGCCATCCCCGAAGGTTCGTATATTTATGGCAATCCCAAAGGTCCCGGCATAGGCAAATCGACCACGGTCCGCCTTTCGCGGGAGCCCGGAGTGATTTTTCGTCCGGCACGATTCCTTCCCGCCCGTAAGTACACGCCTCCCGGGGAAAAGGATTTCGTATGGGTATATGAAAAGGGAACGAGCATTCTGGTTCCGGTCGACATCTCCCCGGAAGCCCGACCCGCCGCGCGTACCGTACGGATCACGGTCGAGGCCCTCCTGTGCACTCAGGGCGCCTGTATGCCGCAGACTATGGAGTTTGCTCACACACTCCACATCCTTCATCCGGGCGAATCCGGAACGATTTTCCCGGGCGACCTCATCACGCGCCATTCGATACAGTCGGTGGAAACAACCGGCGAAAAGGACGCAACGCCAACGCCGCCGACTTCGTCCGGCGAATCACGCTTCAACCCGCGCTACCTGTCATCGAGCGACGTCACCGGTATTTTACAGGCGATCATCCTCGGGCTCATCGCCGGATTGATCCTCAACTTCATGCCCTGCGTGCTTCCGGTGGTCAGCCTTAAGCTCATGGCATTCGTTCGCCACGCCGGCGAGAGGCGCGGAACACTCGTGCGCCTGGGTCTTCTCTTCTCGCTCGGCATACTGACAAGCTTCGCCGTGCTCGCGCTTCTCGGCTCCACCCTCGGTTACAACTGGGGGGAACTTTTTCAGAAGAAGATGTTTCTGGTAGGCATGATCGCGATCATATTCGCGATGGGCCTTTCACTCCTCGGCGTGTTTACCATCGGCGTTCCGTCATTCGCCTCACGCGCCGCGCGTGAAGTCGGCAACCCTTTCATCGATTCCTATATCAAGGGCGTACTTGCCACCCTTCTCGCCACGCCGTGCAGCGGGCCCTTCCTTGGAGGCACGCTCGCCTTCGCCTTCACGCAATCGCCTCCGGTCATATTCGCGATATTCATGAGCATAGGCGTCGGGATGGCGCTTCCCTATCTGGCGCTTTCCGTCGCTCCGGGCCTCATACGTTTCGTGCCGCGCCCGGGCGACTGGATGATCGTTTTCGAACAGGCAATGGGCTTCCTCCTTCTCGGAACAGCCGTATACCTCATCGGAATCCTCTCCACGGACACCATACTGCCCGCCCTCTGGCTTCTCCTCTCGCTGGGTGTCGGACTCTGGCAGTACGGGCGTTTCGGAAATATCACCAGAAGCCTTAAAAGCAGGATCGTTTCGGCTATTGTGCTGATTAGTATTTCGGCCGGTGGAGGATGGATTGCATTCGCCGCGTACGGAGAAGGGGAAAAGAAAATCGAGATCGCATCGAGGGCGGATTTCAGCCTTGCGGCGATCGAGAAGAACGCCGCGGCGGGAGGGATATCCATCGTCAAGTTTACCGCCGACTGGTGCCCGAACTGTGCACTCGTGGAGAGGACGGCCCTCTACACATCGGATGTGATCTCAATGATCAATCAACAGTCCATCACCCTGTACACGGCCGATATCACGCGCGAACATCCTGAGGCCCAGGCGCTCCTTCGGGCGCTCGGCAGCCGCTCGATTCCCTTTCTGGCGGTCTTTCCGCCCGGCGAACGCTTCACCGAACCGCTCTGCCTGAGGGACATTTACGGTGAAACCGATGTTCTCGAGGCGATCCGGATCGCGACCTCCCCGTGAAGGCCCGGTGGCGCGGCACGACACCGGATATGATTATCGGCAGGACGGATTGACGCTTTCCACGTAAACGGGAGCACGGTGCAGACAGGCATCCGATCCCGCGAAACCGTCGTCACCGGCAATCTGAGCCGGGTTCTTTTTATACAGGCGAAGCCAGTCGGCGAGAAAAGCCCGGGCCAGCGGCGCATACGACCAGTGCCACTTCTCCTCCATGTAGCCGGCCTCCCTGCCCGCCGTGTAGGGCTGGCAGAATCCGTATGAACCGGCGTTGGCGGAGAGCCAGCGGTACAGGGCGGCGCCGTTGCCGCTCTCGTAATAACGGTTATACAGCTCCTGCAAGTCAAAATCCGTTCCCCAGTGGTGGCGCGATGTGCCGGGCATGGAGGAGAACTCGAGAATTCTGGCTGCGCGTTCGGCCGGATCCGGGACCCCCTCGTTCAGCCGGACTCCCTCCACCCGCACCCTGCCGTACCATTTTCCCTCCCAGATGGACTTCTGGTGCTCCCACGTGCGCGTGGAGCTCCGGACCCTGAATTCGACACCCGGATGCGCCTTTCTGAAATCACGGAACATCGCGGCAAGCGCCTCCGCGGCCTCCCTGCGAAGATACTGCCGCGCTCCCTGTACGGGGACGCCGAGCGTCGAAATATCCACAAAGCACCGTTCCCGCTCCGGCTCGAAGCGCCCGGTCAGATAGGTATCCGCTTCCAGGCCGCAGTACAGGCCTTCTCCCGGTTGCGCGCGGCATAGCACACATGCCGCAAGCACGACCGCTCCCACAATAAAGGCTCTCGCGCGGACCGATACCGGTACTCTCATTCCGACAGACCTATCTAGCTTTTTCAGTTACGTGGATGTAATCGGCGATCGGCCTGAGCAGGAAGCCAAGACGCTCGTGGGTGATGTCCGTATCGCGCGCCAGCATCCTCTCACGCTCGCCAAGCCGCAGATCCCCGCTTTCGGAGAGGATGATGATGCGCGATGAAAGGCCAGGTATTCTTCTCCCGGTACGCGAGGGCACGCCCAGTCCGTAGGCGAAATGGGCCGCCCCTCCGATTACGACCGCCACGGTGTTTTTCCCGTCCGCCCGCCCTTTTCTGATTCGCGCGGCGAGCACGTCCGCCATCTTCTCGTCCCTGGCTATCTGAGCCTCATACATGCGCCGGAGAGCATCCCCCTGTGTGAAGGCATGCACCGGAAGCATCATTCCGAGCAGGCGTTCGTGGTCCTCGTTCGACAGGTCAATCTCGGCCGGGAGCTCCGCGCGCGAGTGTTCGTCGAGCGCGGAGAGCCCCTGACGGGCGACGGCGCGGACCACCTCGGCGCGCGCGTTAAGTGCGATCACATCTCCCCCGGCGATCCTGCATGCATCGAGAACGGCGCGATAGTCCCGGTAATTGCTCCATCGACGCGCCCAGTCCGTTTCGGCGGCAAGCCGTTCGAAGTCGATCTCACCGCGGTTGTAGCGGTCGAGTGACGGCTGGTGGTGAGCCTCCATCTGCTCTATTCCGAGAATGACCGCTCTTCCCTTCGCCGCGAGCGCTTCTACGAGCGCGCGCTGCAGCTCGTGATGCCGACTGAGTCCGTGCCGCTCTCCGATATACACCGCCTCAACGCCCGCGCAGTCCTCGACCACCGCCTCAAAGGACACCGGTTCGCCCGTGTAGACGTCAACCCAGATCATGCATCTTTTCGAGGGAATCGCGGCCTCCCCCGCTAATACGCACGGAACGGCGCCTGAAAGCGCGCAGATGGTAATCAGGGCGAATGTGATATACCGGCGGATCATACTGTTTGTCCCAGGTCGACACGTACAGGCGCGGCGGGGTAGCGAACGGTTTCCTCTCAGACTCCGCGCAGTTCGCACAGCTCGGCGAAAGTTGAAACATACTCCCTGAAAACGCGCAAGGTCTCCACGGGATACGGCAGAAGGTCGTGAAAAGACTCGTCGAGGGTGACGTCGGGCACAAACTGCTGCAGGAAATAGCGTTTAACGCGGCCGAGCGTTTCGCCGATGCTTCCGAAATCCTCGAGCGTGACGTACCGCGGAATGCAGGTGGTTCTCAGCTCGTACTCGAGCCCGGAACTTCTGACTATACCGACGGTTTCCACAACGCGCGAAAAATCCACGTGTCTGCCGACGACGAAATCATACTTCTGCGGCGAGGTTTTTATATCGATGGCGACGTAGTCTATAAGCCCGTTCTCAACCAGCCGCGACACCGCGGCGGGATTGAGGCCGTTGGTGTCGATTTTCACCGCCATCGACATCTCCTTGACCGCGGAGATGAACGACTCCAGATTTCCCGAGATGGTGGGCTCGCCGCCGGAGATGGTGACTCCGTCTATGAGGCCGCGCCTTTTTCTGAGGAATCCGAGCGCCTCGTCGTTCGAATACGACCGCAGGCACCCGCTGTTGCAGGCGAGCTCGGGATTATGGCAGTAGCCGCACCGGAGATTGCATCCCCCGGTGAAGAAGACCGAGCTTATCCTACCGGGAAAGTCTATCAGAGAGGTTTTGTGTATTCCCTTTATATTCATAAATGCACGCTTCTCTAACTTCCCTGAGGGAGAATTCCCTCCTCTCATTGAACTCCTCGCGCTTCCCCTTGTTCCACTGGTTTACCGGCCTGAAATAACCGACCACTCGGGAATATACCTCAACGGGGATCTGTTTTTCCTTCTTCATATCTTCAAGTTCTCCTGTTACATGGCTTTCTTTTTATTATAATCGGCATCTCTGGCGGTAATCTCAACGCCGAATCTCTCCAGTTCCTCCTCCGTATGATCGTAGGGGCAGAACCTGTGGGCGCCGGCGATGTAGCCGTGCACCGGGCAGATACTGAACGTAGGCGTGATGGTAAAATAGGGCAGCGAATAGTTCTCGGCTATGCGTCGCACGAGGTGCTTCACCATCTGGGGATCATCGATCTTTTCCCCTATGAAGCCGTGCACCACCGTCCCTCCGGTAAAGCGCGTCTGCAGCTCGTCCTGATGGTCCAGCGCGTCGAAGATGTCGTCGGTGTATCCAACCGGCAGATGCACGGAATTTGTATAATAGGGCTCGTTCGACCCGGCCGATTTAATGTCGGGATAGGCGGCCTTATCGTGTTTCGCGAATCTGTAGCTTACGCCCTCCGCGGGCGTCGCCTCGAGGTTGTACAGGTTCCCGGTTTCCTCCTGGTATCCCCGGATGCGCTCGCGCATGAAATCAAGCACGCGGATGGTGAACTCCTTCCCCTCGCTCGTCGAGATGTCGCATCCCAGCAGGTTCAAACATGTCTCGTTCATCCCGACAAGCCCGATGGTCGAAAAATGGTTAAGCCAGAACCGCCCGTTACGCTCGTAGATATCGGACAGATAGACCCGCGTGTACGGGTACAGATTGCTCAGCGTAAAGTTCTCCAGCACCTTTCTCTTTATTTCGAGCGAATCCCTGGCGAGATCCATAAGGTACGAAAGCCGTTCGAAAAATTCAGTCTCGTCCTTCGCCAGATATCCGAGCCGCGGCATATTGATGGTCACCACGCCGATACTTCCTGTCAGCGGGTTCGCGCCGAACAGCCCTCCTCCACGGCTGCGCAGTTCCCGGTTGTCGAGCCGCAGCCGGCAGCACATGGAGCGGGCGTCCTCGGGGTCCATGTCGGAATTGATGAAATTAGCGAAATAGGGAATGCCGTACTTGGCCGTCATCTCCCACAACCTTGCGTGCGCCGGGTTTTCCCAGTCGAAGTCCGCGGTAATGTTGTAGGTCGGGATGGGAAAGGTGAAGATACGGTTACGGGCGTCGCCCTCCAGCAGGCACTCCGCGAACGCGACATTGAATATATCCATCTCTTCCTGAAACTCGCGGTATTTCCGGTCCCTGATCTCACCGCCTATGACGACGTATTCGTCCCCGATGGTGGATGGCACCTTGAGGTCAAGCGTCACATTGGTAAAGGGGGTCTGAAAACCGACGCGGGTCGGAATGTTCATGTTGAAGACGAACTCCTGCAGACACTGCTTCACCTCGGTCCTCGTAAGCCGGTCATAGAAGATGAAGGGGGCGAGATAGGTGTCGAAATTGGCGAAGGCCTGGGCGCCGGCCGACTCCCCCTGGAGTGTGTAGAAAAAATTTACCACCTGACCGAGAGCGCTCCTGAAGTGCTTCGCCGGGCGGCTCTCCACCTTGCCTGGAACCCCGCCGAACCCGCGCAGAAGGAGATCGCGGAGGTCCCATCCCACACAGTAGGCGGAAAGAAGACCAAGGTCATGGAGATGGAAATCACAGGAGACGTGGGACTCGCGTATCTCGGGAGGATACAGCCGCTCCAGCCAGTATTTGGCGGTGATCGCCGACGCGATATGATTGTTGAGCCCCTGCAGAGAGTAGCTCATGTTGCTGTTTTCGTTCACCCGCCAGTCCGAACGATCCAGGTACTGCTCTACGAGTTGTATTCCCTCGTTGAGGAGGTCCTTGCCCTCACGGATCTTGCGGTGCTGTTCGCGGTAGAGAATGTACGCCTTCGCCACCCGCGCATGGCCCCGCTCGATGAGCATCTTCTCGACGAGGTCCTGGACATTTTCGACCGTGGGGGTACGCCCTTCCTTGTAGTGCAGGATATCGAGAATACCCACAACGGAGTCGCACACAGACTGCGCGGTCTCCCTGTTACTCCCGCCCACCGCCTTCGCCGCCTTGAAAATCGCGTCGGTTATTTTTTCGGGATCGAAGGGAAGAATGCGCCCATCCCTTTTGCGTATATACTGCACCCGGGATGTAGTTTCGTCCATAGGGAATTACTCCAGATGATCGTGTTCGACAGGTAACTTTACATGCAAAAGCGCGGTTGAAATCCGGGGCCGCCCTCGTCAAGCATGGCGGGAGCTCATCCTGCATAGAGCGATAACGTTTTTTTATCAGGCCGCCGAACCGCGATTCTGGAGACTATCCCCGTTTAGGGTATTCGTCAAGGAAAATATTATGTCACACTAAAAAAACGGATCCGGTGCTGGCTCAGCCTCCCGCGCGGAGGCATGATTATATTATATAGTATAAAATTGTTTCATCCGGCCGTCTGATTTGTTATGAAGCGAGGTTTTTTTGAAGCCGGCGCCCAAGCATCCGCATCGGGCTCACCGGCAATGACGGTTCGGTACAGGGCCGGGCACTCGCGCACGTTCAATGGAGACCGCGACATGCCTTTTATTATTGCATCCCTGTTCGACTTAAAAGAAGCCGGACTATCGTAAATATGACTGCAGTCGAGCGAGCCATCTGCCGAAATACCAGGCAGGCGCGGCCCAGAAGCGCCTTTTATCCAGATTCCGGAGGCACATATGAAGAACAGGGTCCTTCCAGTAGTTTCAATACTATTGACGCTCTTATTCATCCTCCCGCTTGCCGGGGCGGAATACAAGGGGACCATAATCGATCAGATACGCCCTGCCGGCGCCGATATCCCACAGGGATTCGTGTACGGCAACATACCCCCCTTCGCCAAACGCGTACTCAGGGAAAATCCCTGGAAATTCGACCGCGCGGCGATCAACCGGCTTACTCGCGAGATTTATCCCGACGGCGATCCCGGAAAGGTGGCGGATATCCACATGACCATCCTCACCAGGCCGGCCACTCCCTTCGGTGACGACATCGTCTGCTACATCATAGTATACAACGACATGTCATCGGCAAAAAACGAGATAAAGAAGATAACCGATTACGTCGGTTTCAACTCGGACAGGGCCGTGTTTTCGGTTCGAGAAAACGTGGTGGTCTTCATGCACGCCGACGACATTGATGACTTTCCCGTTGTCCGGGAGATGATGAAGAAGCTCGGGGAGCGGCTTGACAACCTTTAAGCGGAGTTACCGGATGTCGTCCTTTAAAAGGATTTCCTCGAGCTCGTCCGCCTTTGCCGCTATATAGGTCAGCGACTTTAAAAACCTTCTGGGATCGCAATCTTGAAGAAGTATCGAATTGCGAAGCACCAGCGTATCGTCCACAAGCGCCAGCGCACCCAGCGGAAGAGTCGCGTTGGTCTGAAGGGCATACTTGAAAAGCTCCAAAAAGTCGCCCTTCAGCTTACCGATCGACGAGTAGTAATTGATGATCCGGTCTCCCACCTCGTCCTTGGTTAGCGTGATCAGCACCTGTTGCGACCTGCTGTTGTCGAACTTGAGCTCTGTTGAATAAGCGCCGGGTCCGTCCTTATGGAACTTCAGCTTGAACTCAGCCGCAATCGCCGCTATAAAACCGTCGAAAACTTCCATATTCGTGTATCCCCCGGCTGATCAAATGGATTCGCGCGGCACGGGCCGCACGCATCGCTCACGCATCCAACAGCACCGCGGCGGTATCCCGGCTGATGTTTCCCTGGGCGAGCAGCGCCGTTTTCGAGTCTCGCCCTATCGCCTCCAACAGGGCGATTCGCAGACCTCCCGCTTCGCTCGTTCCACCAACCCCCGTGTATTCCCTCGCCATGTCGAGCCCCTGCCTGGTAAGTCCCGTTACGGCCCGCTCGTTCTCCGCAAGACCGTTCTCGAGTCTGGACCTGAGGCTTTCGATACGGGATAGCTCGACGGCCCGGCCCTCCCCGAGATCACTGGCGAAGGATGATATCTCTTTAATTGCGGCACCAAGATTTTCACTCGCGGGCCTCACACCCTCCGCTCCGTACTTCGGTCCGATCGCCGCCGGCGGAAGCGCCTCCGCACCGAATCTGCCGGCGTACTCTCCCATGGCGGCCGACAGCTCGGCGCTGGCGGCGGCAATCTCACGGTAATCGACCGGGCGGGCAGCCATCGCGTCCATCGCCATATTTCGCAGGCGCGAGGAGATCTCCATCGCCTTCTGGAGCACATGCTGCGCCATCTGGGCGATACTGAGCGCCTCGGATACGCTGTGCTCACCTGCACGGCGTTCGGACACCCATCCGAGCGAAGGACCCGCCGGCGGCCCGGAGGCGTTGATGTCCGCCTCCACAGAAGCGTTCTTCCGCGCCACGGGATTCGAAACCACACGGCTTTCAATGGCACGATTTATGACATCGCTGTGTATCTTCATCGGCGCTCTTTCCGATCCTTCGGCGATCATTATAAACGCTCGTCTCTTCGATGTCAATTTAATTGCCCGGGATCACCGGCATAATTTAATCCATTAATCGGTTGCATCCACACCATGTACCGGGTATAAACCTACCATGAAAAAAACAATCCGGACATGCTGCGCGGTGCTGCTCGCGCTGGCCCTCCCGGTGTTTGCGGCCGGCTGCAAGAAAAAGGAGCGGAACGAGGTACCGCTGGATCAGATCGAAATCGACAGGTCGACCAACTACCGCTACATTTTCAGGGAAACGATCGACCGCGAAACCGAAGAATCGCGCAGGGGAAAAAAGAATCCCTTTTCCGAGGAACGCTGACCGGCGGACTCATGCGCGCCGCACCCTCAGGCTTCGTCTCACCGCGGCATCGCTATTACGCCTTTTCTGTTCATCGGTCTCGAGCCTGAGCCCGGGCACCTTCGTCGGCCTCCCTTCCGGATCGAGGGCCACAAACGTCAGGTAGGCCGACGCCGTATGACGCACCACACCGGTAATGAAGTTTTCCGCCTCGATCCGCACGCCCACCTCCATCGAGGTGGTGCCGGCGAAATTCATGCTGGCTTTCAGTCTCAGTATGTCACCAATGTACACCGGGCTGTGAAAATCAAGCCGGTCTATCGACGCGGTCACCACGTTGCGGCCAGTATGGCGCGCGGCGACGATTCCCGCCGTTGTATCGATGGCCTTCATTATCACGCCGCCGTGGACGTTACCGGCCAGGTTGGCGTCCTGGTGCGACATCTGCTGCACCATCTCTATCGCGCTTTCATCCACCCTCTTCACGTCCATCGAACCCTCCCCGTACGCGCACGGGCCACGAATTCCGCAGCCGTATCAGCCCGCTCTTGAAAAAAAATTTCTGATCATTTCCACGGTCTCGACCGGTTTTTCCATGGGAATGAGGTGCCCGGCTCCCGGCATGCTGATATACTCGCCGAGGGGCATGAGGGATACCGCCTTCTTTAAATCAATGAACTGCCGGTTCTCGCTCTCCTCTCCCTCGACCACCAGCACCGGACATGAGAGCTCGGGCAGGAGGGGCCAGGGATCGTACTGCATCCCGCCCATAAACAGCGACGCCTCCCTCCTCGGCGAACAGGCGAGCGTGAGTCCCTCGCCGCCGGCATCTATCATCCCATGGTGGAGGTACAGATCAAGCATCTCCTCATCCCATTTTTTAAAGAGCGCCCTCGAGCGGAGATAGGCCTTCGCCTCGTCGCGATTTTCCCAGCGGTTGCGCCGTTTGATCGATTTTGACGCCAGGGGATGCTGTTCGACGGCGATCTTCATCCGGTAGAAGTCCCCCGGCAGGAAGATGGGCTCGATGATCACCATGCGCTCCGCCGGCGCGCCGTGCACGGCATTGGCAATCGTCATCACCGTCGCTCCCATGGAGTGCCCCACCAGGAACGGATGTTCGATGCGCATCACCTCGCAGAAGCGGCACAGGTCTTCGGCGAGAATCATCCAGCTCAATCCGCCGTCTTCGGGCTCGGCATGCCGGTGATCGCAGAAGTAGGGGGCGATGATCCGGTATTCACCCGAGAGCCTCCGCGCTATGGGGTGCCACAGCCAGGGAAGGAACCCCGTGGCATGAAGCATCATGACGGTGGGGCCGTCCCCCTCGTAAAGGAGATACTGGATCGACGTATCACCGATTTCACAAACATTCACCGATGGCTTCATCCGTTTCACACCTCCGGCGGGCCGCTGATTGTGTCGTCTTTATTTCTGCACCTTCTCGGTCAGAAGTATGCATGAACTGGACTCTCGTGTCAAGAACCCGACAGGATCGTATAGCACCCTGTTAATTGTGCTTGAAGACCCGGAACGGGTCTGTTACTGTTATTTGAACTGATTCAAACGCGAACACAAACTTTTTTCTTCGGACTGTAACAGGAGCCGTCCGGAAAATTCCTATTAAATCAGTATACGTGACAAGGAGCCTGAAATGACCGCCAGAAGAAGAACCCTCATACCGCTGTTTCTCGTCTTCATAGCCTCGTTCTTTCTCTATCCTTACTCCTGCTCCCAGAAAGACGCGCCGGTATTCGGAGAATCGAGCCAGTCTCCGGTTAAATCGAGCGCCGAGGCGGCAAAAGCCACTGAGATACAGAAGGCTTTCAGGGACATTTATGACATCTACAAGGACCGTGTGGTGTTCATCGCCACGGAACAAACGGTGAAAATTCCCCAGCATCCGTTCTTCAACGACCCGTTTTTCCGGGAATTTTTCGGGACTCCGCAACAGGGTCCCCGCACCCAGCGTCGTACCGGCCTCGGCACGGGATTCGTACTTTCAGACGACGGCTACATCTGCACCAACCACCATGTGGTTTCCGGCGTGGACAAGATTACGGTCAAGATCAACGCCCGGGAATACCCGGCAAAAATCATCGGCTCCGATGAGAAGACCGACATCGCGCTTCTTAAAATCTCACCGGCCGAAAAGCTTAAACCGGTCTACCTGGGCAATTCGGACGAGGTCCGCGTCGGCGACTGGGCCATAGCCATCGGTAATCCCTTCGGCCTCGATAAAACATTCACCGTCGGCGTGATCAGCGCCACGGGGCGCCGCGACGTTGACATGATGGGCGGCTCCCAGTATCACATCCAGACCGACGCGTCCATCAACCCGGGTAACTCGGGCGGACCGCTCATAAACATCAACGGAGAAGTCATCGGTATCAACAGGATGATATATTCGAACAGTGGCGGGAGCCTCGGTATCGGATTCGCCATCCCCATGAACACCGCCAGATCGATTCTCGAACAGCTCAAGACGCACAAGAAGATCAAGCGCGGATATATCGGCGTGCAGATCGTTCCGCTCACCGAGGAGTACGCCGGCCAGCTCGGCCTCAAGACCGCCGAGGGCGCGCTCATCGGCGGGCTAGAGGAAAATGGGCCGGCGGCGCGCGCGGGGGTCCGTGTCGGCGATGTTATCGTGAAAATCAACGATACGGCGATAAAGGACTACAACACGCTCGTCGACATCGTCGGCAAGGCACCGATTGCGAAAACGCTCAAGGCCACGGTATGGAGGGAGGGCAAGGAGATCAATCTCTTCATAACGGTCGGGGAGCGACCATAAAGGATTCACGCCGGCCGGCGCAGGGCCGGGACGCGCTTCTTCCGTGCGATTCGCCAAATGCGTTGACGAACTTTGAAAGAGATGCTAGTCTGCCACCCTAGGTTGCGGGCCAGGAGTCAGGTCCGCCGGGAGGTGTTCGGTGCAGGATACTACGCGTTTTGTGCTGTATCTCGGAGCGGCCCTCAGCGTGCTGTACCTGACCCTGCGCTATATCATACCGTTCCTCCTTCGGGTGATCGCCGGTATACTGGGGGTGATGGTACAGGTCGCCTTCGTGCTCCTCGCCGTTTTCGGCATACTCTGGCTCGTGGGTTATATATCGAGGTCCTCGCGTTCCTGACCTCCGCGAACAAAATAAATTCTTGATTAATTCCGCCATCGGCTGAATTCTTGGCGGCTGAAGCGAGTGACATACGCCCGGGCGGACGGAGAGAACCCCTCTGTTATGGAAGATATAAGAAAGACCATAGATAAGGTAGAGAAAGGATTTCTGATTTCACTGGTGGTCATCTCGCTTGTAGGCGGGGTCGTTTTCGGTTATGTCACCGCGCAGATTAAGAACTTCTCGGGCATACAGAATCTCAAGCAGTTTCAGGTAAGCCTGCCGACCAAACTCTACGACGTCAACGGGGAGCTCATAGCCGAGCTCTTCCGTGAAAAAAGGGAGCTCGTCGCCTACGAGGACCTCCCCCGAAACCTCATAAACGCCTTTGTTGCCGCCGAGGACCGCGAATTCTACGGCCATTTCGGTATAAATCCGCTCGCCATCGTGCGCGCGATGGTCAAGAATCTTCTGGCCGGCAGGGTCGTGCAGGGAGGATCGACCATAACCCAGCAGCTGGCAAAGAGGCTCTTCACCAGCGGCGAACGCACGCTCGCACGAAAAGCGATGGAAGCCGTGCTCGCACTGCAGATAGAGAAGCGATTCTCGAAGGAAGAAATCCTCGAGATGTATTTCAATCAGATTTATCTCGGACACGGCTGTTACGGCGTATCGTCCGCGGCGCGTCTTTTCTTCGACAAGGACGTGCGAAGGCTCGACGTGGCCGAAAGCTCGGTGCTCGCGGCGCTGCCCTCGGCGCCAGGGCGCCACTCCCCGCTGATGAACACGCGCGAGGCGTATATTAAAAACCGGGACACTCTCAATCGCATGGTGGACGCGGGCTATCTGAGCGAGGAGCGCGCCGAGAAGATCTACCAGGAATTCTGGCCTGTTTTTGTGGACTCCATCAAGACCGAGTTCACCACCAAAAACGCCTTCTCCAGAAGCGAGGACCGGGCCCCCTACTTTACGGACTACGTCAGGCAGATCCTGACTTCCCGTTTCGGCAAGGAGGCGGTATATACCGAGGGGATGTCCGTATACACGACACTCAATCTGAAGCGCCAGGAAATAGCGGAAAAGTATTTCCCTCCGGCGCTCGTCAAACAGAACGCCGTTTCCGAACTTGCCAACAAGTACTCCAACAGCGCCGTGGACCGCGGTCTTTTCGGGGCGTACGAGACGCTGCGTATGGTGTTCAGCCTTCCCGGCGTATACGTGCGCAACGACTTCGAGACGACCGTAAAGAAAATGATGGTGGAAGAGGTCGTCGATTCTATTGACATCATCTCGCTGTTGATGGATGTTCGCTCCTCATCACAGAGTATCGACGCCTTTCGCACGGCGACCTCCGCGATCTCCTCGACCCTCAAGGTGGAGGGCGCTTTCCTCGCCGTCGAACCCAGGACGGGCTACATCACGAGTATGATCGGCGGATCGGGTTTCAGCGTTAACAATCAGTTCAATCGCGCGGTGCAGGCCAGGCGCCAGCCCGGATCCGCGTTCAAACCGTTCGTATACGGCGCCGGCATGGAAAACCGGATCATCAGCCCCAATACCGTACTTCCCGACGCGCCCCTGGTCGATATCGATGAAACCGGCGAGACCTGGGCCCCCGGCAATTACGAGGGCAATTTCTCCGGGATGGTGAATCTCCGGCGAGCGCTCGCCGCGTCGATCAACGTGATCTCCGTGCGCATTTACGACATCGTCGGCGCCGACCGCATCATCGACTTCGCCTCGCGCATGCTCAAGGTGCCCCAGTCGCGCTTCACTCCCAGTCCTTCGCTCGCCCTGGGATCTTCCGAGCTTACCCCCCTCGAGATCGCGACCGGATACGCGATTTACGCGAACCGGGGGCGTGACGTGTTTCCTTTCGCCATACGCTACATCGTCGACCGCGACGGAAACGAGATCGCCAACATCGAAGAAGAGGTTGGAAACGTCATAGCCGCCAGGGAGATGGACGGGAGCATTCAGGTGATCTCCGAGCAAACCGCCTATATAATGACCGACATGATGCAGGCAGTGGTAAACGGAGGAACGCCTACCGACGCCATTCGCAACACCGCCCAGTTCCATAAAAAGTGCGCGGGCAAAACGGGCACCACCTCCAACTGGACCGACGCCTGGTTCTGCGGCTTCACTCCGGATATCGCCGCCGTGGTGTGGTTCGGCTATGACAGACCCTTCATGTCCCTCGGCAAACATCAGGCCGGAGCCGGAATCGCGGCCCCCGTATGGGGTCACTACATGCGCGAGGTTTACAACGGTATGAGCGATCCGGTATTCCCGCCGGCCCCTCCCGGCATAAATTACGCCCCTTCGTACGGTGGGGAGGGGGAAACCGGAACCATGAAATCGATTCTCGACGTTTATATGGAAAAAGAGGGAATAAAGGCCAAAGAATAATCATCCGGTATTTTTTGTTCTTGAAATCCCTTCCCGCTGTGCTATACTCTAGCCTGTTTGTAATTATACCAAAAAGAGACAGGGGTTGTACAGGTATCGCCGCAAGGCGGTGCGTTCGGCGTCATCTATCCGTTTCTTTAAATTTTCACCATCTATAAAGGGAGCTCGCTCAAACCCTTTATAGGGAGAGTGCTATGTTCAAGGTCGGAGACAAGGTTGTCTACCCCATGCACGGGGTAGGAATAATCGACGCTATCGAGAAAAAGGTCATTCTTGGCAAGAGAAACCAGTTCTACATGGTGACTATCATCAACAGCGGTATGAAGGTGATGATCCCCGTTGACAAGGCCAAGGAAATCGGCCTCAGGGCCATTATTTCCAAACGCGAGGTCAACAAAGTCCTCGAGCTGCTCAAAAAGAAGGAGGTCATCACCGAGGACGACTGGAAACTGCGCTATCAGGGCAATTTCGACAAGGTCAAGAGCGGATCAATCTACGAGGTGGGTGAGGTTGCCCGGGACCTGTACCGCAGGGGAAGGGAAAAGGAATTATCCATCATGGAACGCAAGCTCTACGAGAACGCCTACCAGCTGGTCATTCACGAGATAGCGCTCTCCAAGAACATCGACACCGAAGAGGCCGGCAACCTGGTCTCCGAAGCCCTCTCCGTTTAAACCCGTGCGCGGCCGGCGGATATCCGGTTTCTCCGCGCAGGTATTTGTCAAAACACCGCATGGCGGGTGCCAATCCACGCACAGGAACGCGCCCGGACGCGGTTATTAATCCAAGGAGTAATCAGGTATGATAGCCATTTTCAGGATCCTTTTCATCATCTCATCGATCATTTTCACCACGCTGTACTACATCGACGTTTCATTACAGGCGGTAATCATCGGAGGGTTCATATCCGCCGTACTTGCGCTCGCCATAATCATCGTCATCGAGTATGTATCACACACCTTCTCGACACGGATACTCCTCGCGGCGCTCCTGGGCCTTTTCGTCGGGCTCATCTTCAGCCATCTTCTGGTTATCGCCTTCGCATCGATGCCGCTGGCCATTTCGGCCGAGTCCAAGGACGTGGCAAAGGCCCTCATCTATCACGTCATCAGTTTCGCCACCATGCTGTTTTTCGTAATCAATAACGACAGCATCTCTCTGCTCGATTACATCATCCCCGAGAAGACCGAGGAGGGCAAAGAGAGCGGTATCGCCTACAAGATTCTCGATACCAGCGTCATCATCGACGGACGCATCGCCGACATCTGCGACACCGGCTTTATCGAGGGCATACTGGTCATACCCAATTTCGTGCTCAACGAACTTCAGATGATCGCTGACTCCGCCGATTCGATAAAGCGAAACCGCGGACGGCGCGGACTGGACATACTGAATAAAATGCAGAAGGACCAGACCATAATGGTCAAGATCTCGGACATGGATTTCCCCGAGATCCACGAGGTCGACGCGAAGCTCGTCAAGATGGCAAAGGTGATGAAGGCCATGGTCATCACCAACGACTTCAACCTCAACAAGGTCGCCGAATTCCACGGGGTGAAGGTCCTCAACATCAATCAGCTCTCGAACGCTCTCAAACCGATCGTACTGCCCGGCGAAGAAATGAAAGTCGCGCTTATCAAGGAGGGCAAGGACTCCAACCAGGCCATCGGCTACCTGGACGACGGAACCATGGTGGTCGTGGAGAACGGCCGGCGCCGCCTTGGTCACGAAGTCGATGTTATCGTAACATCAGTTCTCCAGACCACGGCCGGGAGGATGATATTTGCCCGTATCAGGGAAGACTGACATACGGGTCCTAGCTCTGTTCGCGAGCCCCCGGAAAACGGGGGCTTCGTCGACCATACACGAATCATTTATTTCCGGGCTCGGTACCGCTTCCGTACGACGGGTCCACCTGTACGATCTGGACATACGTCCATGCACCGCGTGCGGCCACTGCGTCTCCCGCCGGGAATGCGTATTCACGGATGACATGACTCCGATGTACGACGCGCTCGATGAAGCGCACCTCCTCTCAATATCAATGCCCCTGTACTTTTCGGCCCCCCCCGGCCCGCTTAAACTCTTCATCGACCGGACGCAGGTCCTGTGGGAAAGAGCCCGGCGCGGTGAGCGTCGTCCAATAAACACCGGGACCGGGGTCCTCATCTGTACCGGTGGCGCACGATACAGAAACATGTTCCATCCTTCCGTCACCATCATCCGACATTTTTTCAACTCTTCCGGCTTCGAATATAACAGGCGCAATTTTCTGCTTTATGCCGATATGGAAGGTCTTATCGGATCCACCATCCCCGGAAAATACCTTTCCCGCGCCCGAAATTACGGGGCGGCCTGCCGTGAGCGGCTCGAGCGCCAGATCCGCGGCGCGCACCTATAGCATTTTAAGACGCACTCGGTTATACCGACACTTTCCCTTCGGGCCTTCTTTTACTGGTAAATATCCCCGCCCAAGCTCTCGATAATATATGGTGAAGGCCGGTCTAAACGGTCCATACGGCTATTTATAGAAAGAGTACAGCGCCGCGGACCGTGAATTCCCGTCGGGAAGACACGCATCCCGCGTGCGACACTGGTGGACGGGCCGGCAGGACTTCACTCGAATCGTTCGTTTAAATGCAAAGAAACGGCGGGGAAACGCAATGCAATTGATCGTGGAGCTCCAGGTGAAAATCGGCAAGGGGAAACTCGGTGTTTTCACCGATGAACTCGGCCGGCACGGATGCACGCTCCGTCGTCTGCTTCTCGGTGAATCGGGAGAGTCCCACGAGATCTACGAGGCGGAAATTATCTATTCCGATACGGAAGGCTACGCGGCCTTCATGTCCGCCGCCGGAGCGTCCAGGGACAGCTACCAGATTACCGGCGAGCGCAACCTTCTCGAGGATACAATAGCCGGCGGGCTCCTTAACGTAAGTGGAAAAATGCGGATCGAAACCCAGGCGGACTACGAAATGCGGCTGCTCGGCTCGGCGGCGCTCATGCGCGAACAGATACGAAAAGGGAAAGGGGACCGGTGCACCGGAATACTCCGTACGGTCGGAATGCTCGGGTGCGTCAAAAAGAGACCGGACGCTTCGGCAGAGACCATCCGTCTCCGGCACGCCGATCTGGAACGAGACGCCGCCATTACGAACCACTTTACCGGACTGAACGCGCTTCCTATCATCATCACCTTCACACAGACCGAGGACCTGGTCAAGACGATCCAGGGAATTGAGGCCGGATTCGCCGCCATGCGTATAACCGGAGTCGAAGACCTCGACGACAGCGCCGTATACGAGCAGATTCTTTCCGAGATGTCCCTTCCCGCGGTTTCAACCGCGTATGATGAAATTCCCCTCCTTCTGCTCGCCGAGATACTCCACCTGCTCGACAGGGACCACATCGCGCTATCAGAGGCCACGGCGGGAATCATAGGGATAGAATGCGGTTCGCTCAGAATGACCCGCATACTCCACGGGCTCGGCTGCCACAGGGTGCTGGGCTACGATCACAACGAGAAGCTCATGCTGACCTTCGAGAAAGCCGGAGGACTCGCGACGACCCCGGAGAACATCTTCAACAACTCCGATGTAATTCTGCTGTTCAGGAACCATTTCACCATCGATGAATTCCATCGCATACGCGCCGGACAGATAGTCATCTCGCTCATCGATTTCGACGAACTCGAGATGGGGATTATTTCCGAAAAAGGGGTTCGCGACTTCGTTTCCAGGCAGCGCATCGATGCGGCGGTGGTATTTCCGGGTCTGCTCAGTGGTATTCTGAAAACCGGTTCGAAAGGAATAGATGACGGCAAGATTGTGGAAACGGCCAGGAAAATAAACCGACAGCGCGCCAGGGACAAACGCCCCCTGTCTCTGTTCCAGAACGCGCACGACCTGGTCGCCCGATTCCTGACTGACTGATCATCGTTCTCCCACGATCATCCAGCGAATTCCGTTAAATTCAAAAGGCGTGCTTTCATACTTCTTCGCCCCGTCAGTAAACTGTCCGGGGACACCGGGCTTCATCCGCTCGCGGAGAGGATGATCTGACAGCATGAGCTCCTTCCGCGGAGTGACCCTGTACCTGCCCTCATAATCGACAATCTCGGTTCCAGCGTCCAGATACCCCTCTACCTTCTCAACACCCGCCTGGAGAATAAAAATTCCATGGAAGGTATTCTCAACTTCTATCCTCGAACTGATAAATATTCCATAACGCCCCGAGCCCGAGGGGAATACCGCCACATCCTCCACGTGAAGTGCCCTGTCCTGCTGGGCGAAACAGCGGGCCAGCGGGCTTTCCGACAGTCCCGTGCGGACATTCTTTCCGAAGATTTCGTCATTTTCACGACTGTATACCACCACCCCATGCCTGTTGATAAGGATAAAATCGGAGTACAGTCCTTCGGTCACGGCCAGGATCATCTCCGATATATGCTCGCGTTCGAGCAGATAGTATTTCTTGCCACCGCCGTCCATGCGGAGAAAATGAGTGAGCATCTTCACGATATCGTGTTTTTCCACGACCCGTGCACCGCTTGACGCGTCCCTGGCGCACAGATTGAAAAACTCCGCGAGCCTGCCCTCGAGAGGCGATGCCTCACGGCGTACCGGTGTTTCCTTTTTTACGGAACAGCAGAGCGCCGCCGCCAGAACCATTCCCGCACATACGCAGATTGCCTTTCTCACCAGAATATCCCCCCGATACTCATGCTCTCCTTTCCCCGGTCGTTCAGTCGTACGTGCCCCATATACAACCGGGGGAGGCGCTTACCCTGTAATAATCGATAGAATACACCTTCCGCTTCAACAGAATTTCGGGTCACCCTGCCTGCATTATACAAGTACAATCCACCGGCCGCACCAGAACCATGATGCCTTGATTGACCGTTGCCCCTTGAAGGAACCGGCCATGATCCGACCCATCCCCGATATCAGAATTAATTCATTGACAAAAAACCAAGGAAACTATATGAGTTTTTATAGTTTCCTCTCGCCATTGAGGATACACTGTCTGTACGGGGCGGCACACATGAGCGAAATAACGGTAAAAACCAAGATAATCGAGATTTTCAAACGTCTATCATCTGTTTTCGGAATACGGGGGATCACCATTGATATGATCGCAAGCGAGTGCGGCATTTCGAAGAAGACCCTTTACAAATTCTTCCGTAGCAAGGACGAGCTCGTTGAGATCGTGTTTGACGCAATTCTCGCCCAGATGCGGACTGAATTTAAGGCTATTGAAAAAAGCGAGCCCGATCCGCTCAAACGGCTGAACCGGTTTTTCGAAACCGCGCATACGCTCTTCGGGCGCATCTCAAGGCCCCTTCTCAGGGACGTCCGGCGCTATTATCCCGAAATCAACGCACGGATCCGCGATTTTGAACGTGAGCAGGTCGACCTGTTCACCGGCACCATTCGCAGGGGGATAAAAGCCGGCGTTTTCAAGAACATCAATCCCTCTATCGTCGTTGGCTTTCTGACCGGCGCGAGCAACGCGGTTCTCAATCCCGACTTCATTCTCGAAAACAACCTGACCATCGAGGACAGTATTGTAGCCTTCAAGAACCTGTTTCTCTCCGGGCTCCTGGAAAAAGGAGTGTGAGAACCGCCATGCTCGACCGTTATATTCAGTTAATTATCCGGTGCCCGAAAACCGCGATTGTGGGGATAGTACTCATCACCATCGCGTTCGGAGCCGGGCTCCCCGGGCTCCACTTCGACAATTCCCTCGATTCCATGATGCCCTCAAGGGACCCGGAATACCTTCTCAACGAAGAGGTCAAAAAGATCTACGGCAACAACGGGAAGTTCATTATCATGGACGTGTCCGCCGACGACCTCTGGTCCATGGAAAGCCTGCTCGATTTCGACAGGCTGGTGTCCGATATCGAAGAATTCAGCAACTACGACGAAGTGCGCGAGGCACGGCGGCTCGGGACATTCCGATCAATCTCCTCATCCCCTCCCGTGGATACGAAGGATCTTCTCGCGCGATTTGATGACGATCCTTTATTCCGGCGTCATACTGCACGGAAGATCACCTTACTTTTCGGTGATATCGCGTATCTGGACCGTTCCCGGCTCTCAAAACTGGAACAGGCGCTCGAGCGATCCTCGGCCGTAAGATCGCGACAGCTGGTCGACAGGATCATCTCTCCGTATACGATGAAAGACCTTACCGGTGCCGACGACACCCTTTCCGCATTCCATCTGGTCGAGCGCGACGATGAGGGCGGGAGGCTCCTTCCCGTATCCGATACAGACGCTGCCGCCCTGCGGGCACGCCTTCTGGCCAATCCCGCCTTTGAAAAGGGAATATTCTACAGGGATCCGGTCTCTGGTGATATCACGGATTTCGGCCTGCTCGTCCGCCTCCAGGACGTACGCGATTACGACGCAATCACCGCCGAGGTGCAGGAAATCGCCGCCGGATATCCGGCATTTCACATTACCACACAGGGGATCCCCGTCCTTTATCGTCAGATCAACAGCTACATGCAGCACGATCTCAGGCTTTTCATGCCGCTGGTCATGCTTGTGATGGTCCTGGTTTTCTACCTTAACTTCAGGTCTTTCCTCGGGGTTGCCCTTCCCTTCACGACACTGGCGCTCGCCGACGTCTGGATACTGGGGCTCATGGGACATCTGGGAGTCAAGCTGACCGTCATCGGAATATCACTTCCGCCGCTCATGATCGCCGTCGGAAGCTCCTACTCGATACATATCCTCAATCGGTTTGCGCTCGACTCCGGCCTTATTCGCGAACGCGGGCCGGCCGATGGCATCAGAATCTCGCTCAATTCCATCTCCATCACGCTTGCCCTGGCGAGCATCACCACCATGATCGGCTTCGCCACCCTCGTAACGAACCAGGTATCGGCGATACGGGAATGGGGCATCTTCTCCGCTATCGGAACACTTTTCGCCGTCATGATAGCAGCCACCCTCATTCCGGCGCTTTATATGATCATTCCCGGCGCATCGCGTTCTCTCGTCCGCAAGGGAGGGAGCGGCGGATGGTCTCCCGTGGACAGTATCACCGACGCCATGGCTCGCCTCTCCACCGGCCACTCCCGTGCGGTCGTTTCGGTCGTAGGCGCACTCCTTCTCTTCTCCGTAGCGGGAATGATGTTCCTTAAGACGGAAACCTCGATAAGCGCTTATTTCAGCGCGGACAACCCGATAAATGTCGGTGCGCGGACAATCGGCGAGCGTTTCGGTGGAAGTATGGGCCTCAACATACTGATCGATTCAGGCCGTGCCGACGGGGTGAAGGATCCCGGCTTCCTCCGCACCGTGGAGAACATCCGTTCGTCGCTGGTTTCAGATGAGAACGGCCGCCTCCAGATCGGCCGCACCGACTCCTTCTCCGATGTCGTCAAGCGCATGCACATGGCCATGAACAACGACGATCCCGCGTTTTACGATATACCGAAGGCGCGGACCGACATACTCGACTATCTCGAAATTTATTCCGGCGAAGATACGAATTCCGACGGACGCCCGGACGATTTCGAACCTTATGTCGATCCGGAATTCCGCACGGTCAACCTCTTCGCCAGAATGCATGAAAAGGAAGGGGCCCCTCTGTCCACATCGCGGCTCAACGAGATAATCTCCGAAATACGCACCGGCATAACGCCGGTCCTCTCAAGCAAGGGCTATGGGCTGAACATCTCCGGGGAACCGATTATCATCACCAGGCTCGCACACCACGTCGTTACCGGACAGCTCATGAGTCTTATGCTTTCGCTCGCGGTCGTTGGTATTGTTGTTACCCTGCTCTTTAAAAACTGGAAGGCCGGCCTTGTCTCCCTCATACCCATAGGAATCGCGGTTACGCTCAACTTCGGCATTATGGGATGGGCTGGAATCCGCCTGGATATCGCCACCGCCATCATCGCATCCATCACCATCGGCATCGGCGTCGACAATACCATTCATTTCCTCAACACCTACCGTCACCATCGGGCGGCCGGACGCGATATGGACCATACCATCATCCTCACCCTCACGACAGCCGGCCGCGCGATCATTTACACGGCTCTCGCGCTCATCCTGGGGTTCGCGGTCCTCATCGTCTCAAGTTTCAAGCCGATCCTGTTTTTTTCGATTCTGGTCGGCATAACATTCATCGCGACCACGATCGGAGCGCTTCTCGTGCTGCCCTCCGTGATCAGCCTGACGGGAGTGGATCTTTCCGAGTCGAGGTCTGATTCACGGTTCTGGAAATATTTTTATATCGGCGATCTTTTCGACATCGAAAGCCGGAAAACAATCGAAGGAGGTTCACAATGAGATCGTTAGCATATGCACTCACCGCGGCCGCAGTGCTCTTCGCCGCCCCGCTGTTCGCTCTGAACGGCAGGCAGATAATGGAGAAGAGCGATTCACTCTCTCAACCAGACACTCTCCGGGCCACGGTCCTCATGCTCGTCGAGAAGGGAGGGCGTGTCGATGAAAAGGAATTTGAACTGACAGGGAAAAAATACGGGAACGACGAGAAGGTGCTCATACGCTTCAGCCGGCCCACCAGCATACGGCTCCTCACGCACACCTACAAGGGACGCGATGACGATCAGTGGCTCGCCCTTTCTTCCGGAAAGGTCAAGCGGATCGCGCTCGCGGATTCAGATAAACCCTTCGTCAATTCACATCTGTACTACGAGGATCTCAAATCACGTGACATTAACGATTACGCATACACCCTGCTCGGCGAGACGAAAACCGGCGGGGCAGATTGCTACAAGGTGGAGGCCGTGGCGAAATCGAAAAAAATGGTGTACGACAAGGCCGTTTTCTACGTGGACAAGGCGAATTTCTTCGTCATGCGAATCGACATCTACATGAAGGGAGAGCTGCACAAATATCTGGAAAACAACGACATACGGAAGATCGATGGAATACTGACGCCCTTTCGCGCCGTAATGCACACGGCCGATGGAAAAGGAAAGACCGAATTGAAGATGAAGTCCGTCTACTACAACGTACCGATCGCGGACTCCGTATTTTCGAAAGAAGCTCTCCGGTAAGCGTACGTGCCGGCGGCGGGCTCGGCCCTGCCGCCGGACTCTTCTAAAAGAGAATCCTTTCTATCCCTTTCTTCCTGACCGTCTGAATGAACTTCTTCTCCCAGTCCCTGCCCAGAAAGCGTTCCGCCGCGTATACCGCCAGCGAGCACCCTTTAACCAATACCTCGTCGTTGATCTTGCAGAGACCCTGAACACAGCTGGGGCATGTTGTGAGAACGCTCACCCTGCTTCTCCGGGTCAGACCGAGCAGGTTGAGTTTTTTTCGTCCGCGAAGCGTGTTGGATATATCGGGGGTAGACAACGCGAGCGTTCCGCCCTCTCCGCAGCAGTTGCGTATGTTCACCGGACTCGCTCCGAATAGTTTCTCGAAAGTCTTTTCGTATCCGAGATGCCGAAGCGGCGTATGACAGGGCTCGTGATAGAGCACCGGATGCCGCGGCGCCGGGACTCCGCCGTAAAATCCCTCCCGCGCGATGAACTCGTTGATGTCCATAATGGACGCGCCGTTGAATATGTTCTCGATTTCGTATTTCTCGAGCATTTCGAAACAGGTTCCGCACGAAACGATGATATGCTCGATATCCATGTATCCGGTGGTATCCGCGATTCTGTGAAACAGAACACGGTTTTCATAGCTGCGCATGTCCGCCTGTTCGATCATGCCGTTGGCGAGCATCGGGTAGCCGCAGCAGATGAACTCGGGCGGTATGACGACGCGTATGCCGGCGTTGTAAAGCAGGGCGATCACCGCGATGCTGATCTCCGGAAACATTCTCTCGGATCCGCAGCCAGGGAAATACACCACGCTTTTCTTTACCGGCATGTCGGGATTCTCGAATGAATAGAAGCTGTTCGTTCCCTTGAGGCGCAGCCGCTCCCGGAGCGACTTCTGGCCCGTGCGCGGGAAGCGCCCGGCGAGAAAACCGGCGATGCCGGGCGCAACGGCCGCCGTGATCCTGGAAAACGGCCTGTTGAGATAATAGCCGAGCCGCTGCGCTCCATACCCCAGACGGAATATGAGCACCCGCATGATCTTGTTGATGTAATAACCGCGGCGGCGCAGGAAGAAGATGGTGAACTGCGTCGCCGCCTTGAACTGCGATTTCTTCCGCTGGACCATCAGCTCGCGTATGTCCAGGGTGATGTTGCCGAAGTCGATCTTCACCGGGCACGGGACCTGGCAGCGGTGGCACATCGTACAGTGGTCCGAAATCTCCCTGAGCTTCTCGAAATTCCTGAACGAAAGCGAGGTCGATGTCTGGGCATCGTAGAGAACGGCCTCCATAATCAGGCCGACTCCGAGAATCTTGTTCCGCGGGTTGTAGAACATGGTGCCGCAGGGATAGTGCGTGTTGCATACCGATTTGCACTTTCCGCAGCGCACGCACGGGGCTATGGACGTTGACAGCGTCTCGAGGTCGGTCGCCTTGAGGATGAAGGCCTCGAGCTCGAGCAGGTTGAACGACGGCGTGTAGATGCGGCTCTGCGGGAAATCCGCGCTGAGCTTCCCAGGATTGAAGAGGTCGTCCGGGTCGTTTTCCAGCTTGTACTGGCGGTATCCCTCGAGCACCCCGTCATCGATAAAGCGCAGTTTCGTGAGGCCGATTCCGTGCTCCCCCGAAATCACGCCTCCCATCCTCACCGTTTCGCGCATGATGACGCCCGCGGTCTCGTCGGCCTCGCGCATCATCAGATAATCGTTGGAGTGCACGGGTATGTTGACGTGTACGTTGCCGTCGCCTGCGTGCATATGGGTGGCGATGATTATCTTGCGCTTGCGCTCGTTCTGAACCACCGCGCTGAACCGGTCCAACAGTTCCTCGTACCCGTGGAAGGTAATGGCGAAATGTGTTATAACCTCGTCGTCGAACTGGATCGTGATCACGCCGTCCTGTATGAGCTTGAATACGGTTTCGGCCCCGCTCCCGCCGAGCTCCTCGCCCGCCGGACGGTCGAAATTTTCCACATAGGAACGATAGAGCTCCCGCACTTTTTTAAGGCTTCCCGTGTACGCGTCGATTCGGGCGGCGCTGAAGTCGGCGCCCTGTGTCAATTTGGCCTCGGAGAGGAAACGTTCGACCTCGTCGATTATGCGGATGTTATTTTCGAACTCTTTCTGCAGATTGAGCTTTTCGATAAAATCGGCGAAGAGAGGCAGCTTTTCGAGCGGTATGACGACGTCTTCGTTCAGCTTGAAAGCGTTGGTGTGCCGCGCGATGGCGCCAAGGTTTTTACGGTCCTGCCAGAAGAGCGCCCGCTCCTTTTCGTCGGCGGCGACGATCCCCTCGGTATTGTAGGGCTCCACGAGGCGGATGACCCTCTCGCACGCGCTGGCGAGGAGCTCTTCGTTGTTGCTTTCTATGTCCACAAGGAGCACGGCTTTCGGAATGGCGTTGCGCTTCGATTTGTTCCTGTAGTTTATCGCCAGCACGTACTTCTCGTCGAAATGCTCGAGCGCCGTGAGGAAGACGACCGCGTCGTGCTCGAAGGTGTTCATAATATCGACGATCGCCTTCGACGCGTTTATAAGGTTGCTTCCGAAAAATTCCAGGCAGATGGTTTTGCAATGCGCGAAAGGATGGTACAGTACGAAGCGGGCGGTGGTGATGATTCCATCGCCTCCCTCCTTCTGCACTCCGGGCAGCCCCTTGAGCGCCTTGTTGGTAATGTCCTTGCCGAGACCCTTTTTACGAATCTCGGTGCCGAGAAGGCTAATGGTTTTAAGCGGTACGCTTTTCCCGCCTTCCAGCCTGTATACGTCGAAAACCACCGTATCACCGGGAAGAATCTTCCGATGAGGATGGTCGCGGCGCCTCACCTCAAGCACCCTGCCCTGCGCGTCCACGATTGTGAACGAAAACAGATTGTCGATGGCGGTTCCCCACATCACGCACTTCTTTCCGCCGGCGTTTTCGGCGATATTGCCGCCGATCGTCGACGCCCATGCCGAGGTGGGGTCGGTCGCGAAGATATAACCGTTGTGTTCGCAGAAACCTATAACATCTTCCGTGACGGCACCCGCCTCGACACCGATGACGGGGACGCCCCTTCCGCCAACCTTCTCTATTTCAATGGCGGATATACGGTTGAGCTTTTCGGTGTTGATGACCATGGTATTGCGGCGCACGGGAA
>Ga0116174_10000978_pt1 | contig 27212 bp, 10 predicted proteins | sample AD_UKC087_MetaG_FD_89801 | JGI IMG/M metagenome (GOLD analysis project Ga0116174, IMG submission 89801) | Active sludge microbial communities of municipal wastewater-treating anaerobic digesters from USA - AD_UKC087_MetaG | ecosystem: Engineered > Bioreactor > Anaerobic > Digestate | place: USA...
GATATTCGTCATGCTGGAGTTGGACAAAACGAGGTCGAGGGTATTGCACTCGTTCGCCTCAACGATGCCGTTCCCATTGCCGCCCGTGACGTAATTGGTGAAATACTCCAGCGCCGGCCCTTGCGGCTCGAGGCTGGCAAGCGCCCGGCTCAGGTTAAGGCGGCCGCCCGAAACGCAAAGCCCCGGCACTACGGGATCAACCGTCGAGAGCAAGGCTTGCTTGACCTGGGCGACGGTGAGGTTGGGGTTGGCGGCCAGCAAGAGGGCGCAAGCGCCGGAAACGTGCGGAGTGGCCATCGAGGTGCCGCTCATATACTGATAGCCGCCGCCGGGCTGGCAACTGAGGATGTCGCTGCCGGGCGCCGCCAAATCCACGGAAGTCAAGCCATAGCAGGAAAAGTCCGATCGGGCATCGTGGTCATCGGTGGACATCACGGCAACGATGCTCGGCGAGTCGTAGCTCGATGGATAATGAGGGATGAGATCGTTGTCGGTGCCAGAGTTGCCGGCCGCGGCAGGGAAGATGATGCCGGCATCACCGGCGGCCTCAATGGCATCTTTCAGCGCCTGGCTGTAACCGCCCCCGCCCCAGGAATTGTTCATCACGTTCGCCTTCATGAGCGCGGCGTATTGAATTGACAGAATGGCATCCGCCGTGGAGCCGCCAAATGGGCCCAGGAACCTGACCGCCATGATTCGCACCTGCCAGCAAACACCGGCAACGCCGAGGTTATTGTTGCCTTCGGCGCCTATCGTGCCGGCGCAGTGGGTGCCGTGATCATCTTCGTCCATCGGATCGCCATCCTTGTCGTAGAAATCGTAGCCGTGAACATCATCCACATAACCATTGCCGTCGTTGTCAATGCCGTCGCCGGGGATTTCGCCCGGGTTAGTCCAGATGTTATTGGTCAAGTCGGGGTGGGTATAATCCACGCCGGTGTCAATGACGGCGACAATGATTTCGCGGCTGCCGGTATTAAAATCCCAGGCTTCGGGGGCACGAATATCGGCTCCCGGAGTGCCTCCCGTTTGACCGGTATTATGCAGGCCCCAGAGTTCGCTGAAGCGCGGATCATTGGGAGTGGTAGCTGCGACTCTGACCACATAGTTGGGTTCGGCGTAACGGATGCCGGGGGTGGCGTTGTAGGCCGACAGTACCTGGTCCACTTGCTGGCCAGCCGGCAGTGTGACCAAGTACAAGTCGGGAACCAAAGTATATTTCTGGCTGATCGTGGCTCCGCCCAGGGCGTTCAGGATATTCGTGCGCTGCGCCGACTGGACTTCGGCATCAAACCGGACCAGCAGATTGGTTTTGTTGTATTCCTCACCCGCCGCGAGCTGGACGAGGGCGAGAAAAAGCGCGGCCCAAGCGAGGCGCGGGAGGCCCCTGAAACGGCGGGCCAGGTCGAGGGAGGGCTTCATGTGGGGAATAAGGCGCATAAGGCAAAAACGGCTTACGGTTGCTGCGCGCGAAGGCGGAATACCTGGCTGCTGGAGCCAATCGGGAGGGTGACGGTATTTAATCCGTTAACCAGCACCGGCGCCGGGCTGGTAACGCGAGTCCACACCAGCGGCGGGCTCAGGGTGTCCGCGCTTTCCAGGTTGTAATTCCACAGGTCCGCCGGCCAGGCGATGGTTACGTTGGCGCCCGTGTGCGAAATGCCAAGGGGCAGCGGTGCCGGCGCGGCAGACCAATTCAAGCGGAAGAATCGGTTCCCGGGGCCAATGGGAACAATGGCGGTGATGGTTGATCCCGCCAGGGATATGTGCGCATCGGTCACTGGCTCCCAGATGACCGGAGGCCGCAAATCGGCAGTGCTTTCCAGGCGATAGCCGGCATACGCGGGCCACGAAATCGCCAGCGCACCGGAACGAGGCGCAAAGGCCAGCGGCAGCGGCACCGCCTGGACGATGGTTTTGACCGCAGCCGCGTTGTTGGCCTTGAAGGGGTCAACGATCTCCGAGCGGCAGCCGGCGGTATCGGTAATCGTGCCCGCGGCTTCCGTTCGAACGGTAACGGAAAGATTGGTCCGCGCTCCGGGAGGCAGATTCCCCAGGTTGGTGAAGGTGACAACCAACCGGCCGGAGGCCGTGAGGGCGGTCGTGTATCTGGCTCCGCTTGGCGAAGCGGAAATGAAGGAAACGCCGGCGGGCAGGGTGTTGGATACGACCACGCCGGTAGCGGTTGCCGGCCCGGCGTTGGAGACAGACATCGTATAAGTCAAATAATTGGTAAGCCTTACCGGGCTGGGCGAATCGGCCAGCGAAAGAACCAGGTTGGCGGTCGGGGCCACCACCGCCACGACGGCCGAGGCGATGTCATCATCGGGATTCAAATCAGAGGTGCTGGTCGTCACCTTCGCGGTATTGGTGAACACGCCGGTATTGGTAGCCCGCACGGTAAGCACGCTGACGGCCCAGGTGTTGGTTTCCAGCCAGGGCACGGACCAGGCAACCTGCCCGGCATGGTTGGTGAGGCTGCCCGCTGATTGAGAACCGCTCACGAACTGGATCCCGGCAGGCAGGAGATTGGTGACCACAATGTTGGTGGCGCGCGCGGGGCCGTAATTGGTAAGCGCCAGGGTAAGGGTAAAGTTGTTGTTGACGATGTTGGTAAGCGGAGAAGCCGCCATGGCCAAGCCAACATCGGCGGCGGCCGGGACGACGCCCGCCGTAATCAAACTGAGAGACCAGCCGTTGGAAATGACGCCCTCCCCGCCGAGGCCGTCATCAATCACGTATAACGACCAGGTGCCATTGGGATCCTTGCCATTAAAGACCGACAGGTTGGTATGGTAAGGGGGAGGCGGCGTCAGGGCGGGCGGGAAAGGCGGTGTTGCCAACGCATAGGAGGTGGGGCGGTTGGTGCCTGAGATCATTGGCCCGGACTTGCCGTTGGTCAGGCTGTTGGCAGCGGCGTCATCGAAAGTCAGCGTGACATTGCTCACCGGATAACTGCCGCCGCACTTGGCCATAAGGAACGATTTTTGGCCGGTGGGAGACACGAGCAAGGCATCAATGTCACTGGGCCAAGAGTGGCTGAGGTTGGACAGGGTAACGGTGGCCCGGGTTAGCAAACCGGCCAGGCCACTGACGTTAATGGTTGAGGGATACGGCGTGGCACTGGAGTAATCGTTGATGACAATGGCGGCGGAGTTGCCAAAGCGGATCGGAGACTGGCCCAGGACAAAGTTGAACACGACCTGGCCCAAATCGGTGGTCCCGTCCTGGAGTTGGAAAGTCGCGCTGATGGGCTGGCCATTCGTGCCGGCGGCAGTGAACGAATAAGGCCTGAAGGTCGAGGGCCCGCGCGGCACCAGTACCCCGTAATTGTGAACCGCGGGAGAGTTGGAAAAGTTGGCTCGAGGATTGGAAACCCCGTTGGTAGCCAAAAGGGTGGCGACCAGGCTGGCGGTATTGGTGCCAAGCTGGTTTCGCAGGGCAAACAGCAGGGTCACCGTTTCTCCCGGGTCAATGACGCCGTTCGTAGGGCCGCTTTCCCGAATCAGGGATGCCCCGGCATTGACGATCAAGCTGCCGTCGGTTTCGAGAATGGTCAGGGTGGCCGCGTTGGGATTAATGAAGACCGCGTTGCCAACCGGGTTGCTCAACCCCAATTGGACGGTAGTATCGCCGTGCAGTATCCCGTCATTCATAACCGGCACACGGAAAGTTTTGACCGTTTCCCCGCGATTGAAGGTCAGCGTCCCGCTGACGTTGGTATAATTGACGTTAGGAATGGCGCTCAGCGGGGTGGTGGCGTAATCCACAGAAACAATGCTGTTCGTGTAATTACTGCGCAGAACGGTAATGGTGGCGGAGCCGCCGTTCTCGTTCACGCGATAGTCCGAGCTTGAAAAGCTGAGGGCGGCCAGGTCGTCGGTGATGGTGACCGTGGCGGCGGCGGGCGGAATCAACTGTGCCCCGGGGCTGGGATTGAACAGGTTAATGCTGAAAGTCCGGTCCCCTTCCGGTTGGCGGTGATTGAAAATCGGCACGGTAAACGATCGCGCCGAGACATTATTGCTAAAAGTCAACAACCCGCTGGTGGCGCCATAATCCACGCCGGCAATAGCCGTATCGTTGGCATTGGTGGCGGTGGCGTAGTTGACCGAAACGGTGCCGGTGTTCGCGTTGGAACGAACCACGGTGACCAGCAGGTTGCTGCCGCTCTTGAGCACACCATAGCTGGCGGTAGTCACAGTAGAAAAATCAGCGTTGGTGACAACCAGCCGGTTGGTAGTGCCGAAAGTAAACCCGGTATCCACATCGAGGACGTTGACCACGGTCGAACTGTAGTTGAAAAGCTGGGCCGGAGCCGACGGATCTCGGAGGTTCACCATGAACTGCAGGTCGCCCGTGACCCTGGGATCACGCAAGATTCGCACGGCAAGGGACTTGGCGGTCTCGCCGGGATTGAAGGTGAGCGTGCCGTTGCTGACCCCCACATAATTCGTGCCCGCCAAAGCGGTCAGGTTGGTCGTGGCATAATGAACGGTGGTTGTCAGGTTGGTGCCGTTTTGCCGCAAGACCGACAGTGACACCGTGCCGGCGGTTTCCGAAACGGCGTGAATCGGTGCTCCGAAGCTGATTCCCACATCATCATCCACAATTGTCACCGGCACCGTCGTGGGCCCGGATAAAACCGCCCCGCCTGTGGCATTGGTAAGCACGACGAAAAACGTCTGATTTAACTCCACGCTGGTATTGTTAATGATCGGCACGGCAATGGTTTTGCGGGTTTCGCCATCGGCAAAGACCAGCGCGCTGCTCGTCGCCACATATTTTACCCCGGCCAGCGCGGTTCCGTCGCGGGTGTAGTAATCAACAGTCACCGACCCGGCGGAACCGCCAGTGCGAAGAACGTCAAGGTAGGCAAAGGCGTCTCCTTCGCCAGCCCCATAGCTGGCCGAACTAAACGCGAGGGTCCCCGGGGAGGTGCTGGTTTCCAGGATAGTCAGCGTAGCAGCAGACGGGGTGGACAGCAGGGTATTGGTTGGACTGGTCAGCACCATTGTCACCGTCTGGTTGCTCAAAACCTGCGTATCGTTAATGATGGGAATGAAGACATTTTGAACCTGCTGGCCGGGAGCGAAAACGACATTGGTCGCCACCGGAAGGTATCGGCCATAAGGCTGCGCGGTGCCATCCATCGTGGTCATGAAATCCACCTGCGCGGCGCCCACGGCACTGCCGAAGCGCTCGATGGTTATCGTCGCCCGGCCTTCCTGGACATTCTTGGCCACGGTGTAGGAAGGAGATGAGAAGCGCACGGCATTATCCACGTTGCTGACCCAAAGGGTGGCAATGGGCTGGTTGCCAAGCCCGGCAAGGCCCAGCGGGTCTATGCTGGTCAACTGCAAGCTCACGGCCAAGTCAGGCGTGACCTGGAAATCCCGCAGGATGGGGACAAGGAAGGTCGCGAAGGTTTCTCCGGGAGGGAACGTGTTTGTAAACAAGCCGCTTTTATAATTAATATCGTTTACCGCTCCGTTGGGCGGAGGACCGTCGGTCGCCGCCACCGTAACATAAACATTGGTCCCGTTAATCGGCGCGCTGGTGCCGCCGCGCCGCCGCACGGTGATGGTGGCGTTCGGGGCGGTCTCATCAACGCCGTAGATTGCGGAGGTAAACTCAAAGGTGCCCGAACCGCTGATGGAGCGCCCATAGATGCGCGCCAGGCAAGCTGCGCTCGCGTTGTCGTAGGTGGTAAAGCCGCCTCCCAGGACAATTGCATCATCGGGCTGAACGGCAATCGCAGCGACAAAATTGTTGCACCCGGCGCCAAAGTTGATGGTGGGATCCACGGAGCCATCCGAGTTGAGGCGCGTGACCCGGGAACGAGCAACATCGCCGCAGCGGGTAAAGGCGCCACCGAGCAGAATGCGGTTATCAGGTTGGAGGGCAATGGCATAAACCGCGTCATTTGCTCCAACTCCGGTATTAAAACTGGCGTCGAGCGAACCGTCGGAATTAAGCCGGGCAATACGATTTTGCGGAGCGTCCTCGACGCTGGTGAAGAGACCGCCAACCAGGATGCGCCCATCGCGCTGAACTGCCAGCGCGCGAACGGAACTGTTGGCGCCAATGCCAGAATTGCTAAAGCTGGCATCCAGCGAACCATCGGGATTGAGCCGGGCAATATGGTTGCGCGGCTCGCCGTTAACCGAGCGGAAATCCCCGCCAATGATTATTTTGCGATCAGGCTGAACGGCGATGGCCCAAACCGGCCCGTCCAAACCGCCGGCGCCCGCCGCCACCTTGAAAGCCAAATCTACCGACCCGTTGTCATTGAACTGCGCCAGGTAGCGCCGGGGCGCGCCATTCGCCAGCGTAAAATTGCCGCCCACCAGTATCTTGCGTTCCGGGCGACTGTCATCAGTAAACGTCTCGGCGATGGCATAAGCACTGTCGTTGAGGGCGGAGCCTGGATCGAACTGCCAATCGAGCGTGCCATCCAGATTCAAGCGCGCAAAGCGGCTGCGGTTGATGCCATCGTAACTGAGGAAATCTCCTCCGATCAGCATGCGCCCATCCGTCTGAAGCGCCAGGGCGCGGACTGTGTTATCGGCGCCACCCGGCTTGGAAGCGAAACTAAAATCGAGCGTGCCATCGGCGTTGAGGCGGGCAACGCGGTGGCGCGTGATATAATTTGCCAGCGTGAAGCTGCCGGCCGCAACGATGGCACCGTTAGGCTGCAAAGCCACGGCATGAACGGCCCCATTGAAGAGCGGGTGAAAATTGGGATCCATCCCGCCGGGCGGCAGATTGAACGTCTCATCATCAATGAGAGAGAGCGAGGCGGTTGCGGGAGAACTCAGGATTCCCGGCGGCACTGGATTGGTCAACTGCAGCAAAACAGCGCGATCCGGGGCATCGACAATGGCGTTATCAAGCAGTTGAACCGTAAACACCTTGCTGAGTTCTCCCGGGCCAAAGGCAAGCGTCCCGTTGGTCGGGAGGAAATCTATGCCCGGGGTAGCATTGATGCCAGTCGAGGCGTTAAACGTGGCAATAACAGTACCAACGCTGCCCCCCTGGCGCACGACGGGAATAATGGCGAAGCCCCCGTTCTCGTTCTGGGAGTAATGTGGGCTGCTAAAAGATAGCGATCCAAGGCTGTCCACATTCAGAATGGATAAAACGGCATTGCTGACCGGGCCCAAAGCGGTGTAATTGGTCATGCCATTCAAAACTGGCGTGGAGAGCGTGAGCCCCACGGTGAGGTTCGAGGTAATTTGGTTGTCGTGCAGCACCGGGACCGTAAATGACTTGGGGGCACTGTCGCCGTTGGCCCAAGTCAAAAGCACGTTGGTTACCGGCAAATAATTAACATTGGGCACGGCGGGGGTATTGGTGGCACTAGCCAGGGTGTTAGTGGTGGAGCAAAGCACCGTCATGGTTCCCTGGCTGCCGCCGGTGCGGGTCACCGTAATAACGGCGTTACCCGCCGTTTCGTTCGTCATAAAGGCAACCGAGCTGAAGTTCAGACGGCCTTGTGGAAAATCGCCGTCAATAATGGTCAGCCAGGCATTGGTAATGCCGCCCAAAGCTGTGCCGCTGGCGGGGTTTTGAGCTGCGATATTGGTAATTACGAGTAGCAAGGCCAAATCCGGATTGATCTGCCCATCCTGCCTGATATTCACATCAAAGGTCCGGCTGGTAATGCCCGGATAGAAGGTCAGGGTGCCATTCGTGGCATAGTAATTGCCGTTGGGAGTTGGGCTATTGGTGCTGGCGCGGGCAAAGCCAACGCCCGGGGGCGGGGAGCCAACAAGGTTTTGCGTCAAGTACTTCAAAGTCACCGTGCCGCCGGTGCCATTAGTCCGAACAACCAAAATGGAGACTCGCCCGGCGGTTTCACTCACCGTGTAGTTGGTGGTGATAAAAGAAAAGGTGCCGGGCGGATTTTCGTTATCGAGCAGCAGGGAAGTCGTGCTGGGCTGCGGCCCCAGCGCAGTAGCCAATGGCATATTGGCGCCTCCCAGGAAAAACGTGTCGAGCTGCCAGGGAATCGTCAGGTTAAGACCAAAGGTGCGGTTGCCGTCTTTGATCGCGTTATCATGAATGTCCACCCGGGCATTGTTAAAGGGACCCGGCTGCTGGATTTCCGGCAGGACCGAGCGCGGGTCGGGGTAATTGCGCCACCAAATGCCATCGCTCAACATTCGGGTATCCGGGCCCCCGGGCGGCCCCCAGGTCGAGCCGTAAACCGAAAGGCCATAGGATAACGGGTTGTATGTGTAGTCTTTGCCATAGACCGCAGCCCCGGCTCCAACCGGGAATGGATCGGGCGAAAACCGGGTCCCAACGCTGCCCAAGGTGCCATTCGTACGCGTGAGGGTAACCCACAGAAAGCTGCCATTCTCATTGACTGAATATGTCGGGTGAGTCAGGGTCAGGTTGCCCGGCCCGACCGTTTCCCCGCCCACCAGCAAGGCCAAATTCTCGCGAGTATCATACGATCGGCGGTTAGTGCCTCCCCCGCCAACCCGGTTGAAGCTGCCCGCAATAAGAACATCCTGCCGGGCAATGCCATAAACCTCCACGTCTTCCAGGCCAAGGGCATACACGAAGCTACGCGGATAACGGTCTGGATTAAACCAAGGGCCCGTTAAACCCGCGAACTGGTTATAAGCCGTATCCAGAAAACTGGTGTCCACGGTGCCATCAGGGAAAAGTCGGACCAGCCCAACCCGGCGCGTTTGGTTGAAAGTGGTAAACATGCCCCCGGCGTATATCGCGGAGTTGGTCGGCGAGACCAAAATAGAATAAACAACATCATTGGCGCCAGCACCGGGATTAAAAGCCGGATCCAGTTGCCCATCCGGCAACAGTCGCGTCAGGCCATGATGGGAGGCCGTATGGAACTGTGTAAAAGCTCCGCCTACAAGGATGTTGCCATCATTCTGGACCCATAACGTATAAACCGTATCGTTGGCACCAAGGCCGGGGTCAAAATCAGCATCCACCGAGCCGTCGGCATTAAGCCGGGCAATCCCGGGGCGCAAAAGACCGCCCACCAGGTTAAAATCACCGCCAATAATCACCTTTCCATCGGTTAGCGGCGCAACGGCCCACACGGTGCCATTGATCCCAAGGCTGGACGTATCAAAAGCAAGGTCAAGGTTTCCCGAGGAATCAAGACGAGCCACCCGCGAACTCGGGTAGTTATTGAAGCTGTTAAACTCACCCCCAATGATCACGCTATCATTGGTGCTGATCGCCAACGACCAAACGGTGCCATCGGCACCCGCCCCGGGATTGAAAGTCGTATCTACGGCGCCAGACGGCGTCAGGCGCGCCACATGGTAGCGATTGAAGCCATTGACCGCGAGAAAATCTCCCCCTATGAGAATGTAGCCATCGGGCTGCAATGCCAGGGTCGTGACCAGGCCATCCGCGCCGTTGCCCGGATCAAAGGTCCGATCCAGCGTGCCGTTGGGGTTGACGCGCGCAATTCGGTTGCGGAGGAACGCGTTATAAGTCGTAAAAGCCCCGCCGATCAGGATGCGCTGATCGGGCTGAACCGCCATGGCAAAAATGGCGGCATCAGTGCCCGGAACCGGGTTATTGGGAGGTTCTGTGTGCGCGTTGAAACCGGCCTCCAAAGCGCCGGCGGGTTGATCATGGTAGTCAAAAAGAATCGTAACGGTACACTTGTTGATTTCGCCCATGCGGCAATTCTGGGCGTCGATATTCGTAAGTTCGATTAGGAAGTCCTCATTAAACTCGACCAGGCTATCGTCATTGATGGGGATCAAGATTTCCTTGGGAAGGAAATCATAGCTGCCCCAGGAAACTGTGCCTGAACTGGGCGGGCCAAAATCGGCAGGCCCAACTCCTGGAGCGGGGGTGCTGGGCGGATCGGGCGTGGCATAATCGGACTCGGGCGACAAGTCAAACAGGTTGTTGCGAAGATCGCCCAGGCTGTACGCGCTATTGATGCCCCACTTAATGCTGCATGTTGTATTTGGGTCGGCCGTCCCGGAGCGCGTAAGCCAGACATGCACATACCCATCGCCGTCCCCCGCATATTCAGTCGTCACCTGGCGCCGCACTTCGAAGTTGATGATGTTATTCGTAAACGCTTCCACATCCGGCCCGGGATCGCCCGCGCCGCGGGGGATATTGACGTCGAGCATGCGGCCGACGCTGGTATCCTGACCGGTAAGAATTGCCGGGGGGGCTAGAATATTTGTGTTTTCGAGATCATGAAACCGCACGGAAACGATCTGCACGTTAAAGTGATAATTAGGGTTAAAGGGCGCCGATACCGGAGCTTCGGGGTCTTCGGGATCGCCGGGATCGCCAGCGAATTCAGCATCTATAATCGGCACCCGGAACGTTCGCAGGGTTTCATAATCATCGAAGATCAAGGTCTGCTGCCCCGGAATATAGTCCACTCCTTCGGTGGCCGGCATATTCTGTCCTGTATAGTTTGTGGTGACGACATCCACCAATACCCGCCCCGAGCAGCCAAAAGTGCGGCCGACCGCGAACTGAATGCCGCCCTCGGTTTTGCCGGCTTCAACCTGCGGTTTGGTAAAGTAGAAAAGCCCGCCAAAATCATACCCCCAGGTTAGCTGAATCTCGCCGCCTCCACCATTGCTATCCACGACTACATAATACGCTGTACCCAACTTCACCGGGAAACGAACGGCACTGGGACCAGCTTCGGCGTAGGGGCCATTGGGTCCCCGCAAGGGACGTTCAAACGGATCCTGCCGGAGATCGAAGTCATCGCTGGCAGCAACAAGAAACAGCGAGCTGTTAACTGCTATGTTCGTATTGGGCGGAATGCTATACACCGCCAACCGCGTATCAATGGCACTGCCAAAGGTATGAATCGTCAGGGTGCCATCTTGAATCGGAATAAGCTTGTACCAAACTGAATTGGCGGCGGCGGCACCGGCATGCTCAGGTTCATCCGTTTCAGCCGTGGCCTCTTCCGTGTTGCCACTTACCGTCCCCCAGATTCCCGAAATGACGGTGGCATTGGCAAAGTCATCGTTTTCGGGTGCATCACCAAAGACTGATGAGGCCAAACCAAGCCCGGTCAGCAACCCGAGCAGCCCCCTGGCAAGCCGGTTGAACACTGCGGCATTCATTCGTAATCTTCGCATAACATTTCGTTGCGTTTGGGCGCGCAAAAACTCATTCCTGCGCTCCCATAAATCCCGGTCCTAACTTGATCCGACGGCACCCGCAACCTCTGCGCCGGTTACGGCATCGCGGCGTCCACGCGCACACGATAGAACCGGCTGCTGTTGAGGGCCGACGGTTGGACGATTTGCTGGCGCCCGCCGGCGGAACCGAGCACAAAATTGGTCAAGAGCTGCCACTGGGCAGTCTGGAGCGTCGGCTTGTAGAATACCCAATTGGTCGAATATGGAATACTGTTCCAGGAGAGCACCACCGCCGGTTGGGGCAAATACGCCCGCGCGGCAGTCAGCCCCACCTGGGACGGCACAAATACCGGCGTAGGATCCTGGCAGTTAAGAATGCCATCGCCATCGGAATCCAGGTTGCAGCTTTGAACCAGGGCCTGGTTCAGCCGGTTGGTCGTGCCATCGGGATAAACCACGTTGGTGGAGCTGTAGGTGCCCGCATAAGAAGGAACCCAGTTCAAACCGCCGCCATTCTTGCCGTTCAGTTTCTCGGCCCAGGAAACGCCATTGATAATCAGTTGGGCGTAATAAATCTTCATGCCCGGCTGGAACAGGAGATTTGCCACGTTGCCGCTGCCGTCCAGTTTAGTCATGTGATTCCGGAGTTCAAGACAATCCACATAAAGCGCATTGGATCCCGTAACGGGCGTGAACTCGAACCGGGTGGTGTTGGTAAGGCCATCAAGGATAAGCCGCCCGAGCGCGCCATTATTGGAAAATCCCGCCGCCACCGGCCCACGGTCCAATCCTGCCCAGGAGTTGGGAACCTTGGCCCCGGGAAGCCCGGTATTGGTAATGGTGGTGGCCAGAAGACCGCCCCGGGCGGGACGGGTAAGCAGGTTGATCCCGTAACCCACATTCCAAATGTTCGGATGAGTGACGGAATCCGCCCCGTCCGTCAAACTGCCGTCATCCAAGCTATTCGTGATGGAAAGTGTGAGGGTATTCCCGGCTTGCAACACATGGTTGCTCACTAACAGGCTGTCGGCATCAATGCGAATGGTGCCCGCCGCACCTGTCGCCAGGAACGCGCCATTGGTGAGCACCGCAGTCCGTGCCTGCCGCAACTGAAGGGTGCCGCCGGTGGCCAGGAAAGTGCCACTATTCAAGAAATTAGTGGCAAAGATGAAACTGCCAAAATTGGTAACGCCGCCGGTGTTGACAAAAACGGCGTATGGGTTGGTGGAACTGTCCGGACCTTGGTAGGGCGAGCTTTGTGACCCGCCAAACACGATGAGGTTTTGCGCCCGGATGCCGCCATGATTGGTGAGATATTGCAACCGCGGTGTCGCCGACGGCCACAGCACCGCCGGATTAAGATAGTTCAGGATGCCGGCCGGAGCGGGGGCGCCGGGCGCGTTGGTCGCCAGAGTCAGCCGCCGCGTGTTAAGCAACAGATTGGAGGTGACGTTAAAGACATCGCTAATAACGATGCGGTCATCGCGCGTCGCGGCATTGGTGGCGCTCAGGCTAAGGGTTTGCACCAGCAGCGGCGAAGAGGGTTCGAGTTGGGTGTCCACGAAGAGCACGTGGTACCGATTGGTGATGTTATTTATAATGTTGGTCCAGCGCGCGCTAAACAGGTCGCAGATGCCAATCGGGCGGGGCAGGTAGGGCGCCAGCACGTTGGTGATGTTCAGGAAGCCGTTGGTACTGCGCAGATAAAGATCGGCATGAGGGGCCGTAATCTCCGCGCCGGCACTGCCTCCGAAGTGGTTGGTGGCTTTCAGCAGCAGGTAGTTGACGCTGCTGATGTGGGCGTTGGTGAGGACAAGGTATTTGTCGGCCGTCAACTCGATGCGCCCGGGCAGGTTGGTGACGTTCTGGCCGGCCACCTCGCCCATAATAGTCGAGGCCGGCTGGAAAATGGCCTGATAAGCGGTCCATTCGTTAGTCACGTTACGTTGGGGAGTGAGGAACGTGCCGGGCGGGATCACCGTGGAAACCGCCGGAACGCCCAGCGAAAGTTGGTTGCCCTGGTAGAAGTGGTAGTTCTCGGGGATGTAGGTGGGACGGTTGTAGCCGATGCCGGCATAGCCGTTCAAGAGAAGCTGGAAGTTGGTATAGGACAGGAAAGTATCCTGGAGGTAAAGATAGTTGGTGGTAACGCCCACGAAGTTAGTAGAAATCCAGGACCACTCGATAATATCGGGGCCGAGTTGATAGGGATCGCCGCCGAACGCGGGGAAATAGACGTTGGCGGTTATGGCGGGATTCGTATTGCTGAGAAAGACGGCACGGACGGTGCGATTGGAGCCGGATTGATCAACAACATCCAGGAGGTAAGGATTAAAGGTGCCGCCCCCCAACTGCTGTTCGATGACCGCGTAATTGCGATTGGTGATGATGTGATATTGGGTGCGCGGCGGGACTGTTTCGTACAAAGAAACGGGGTCAATGCCATTGGGATAAAATAACGGCCGCTGAGTAACCGGGTCGCCTTTCCCCCAATAACCGTCAAAAAATCCGCCCTGGTAGAAAATGCCGCCGCCGAGGCCAGTAAAGCCACCGCTTTCCATTATCAAATTCCCGTAACTGAGGTCAATCCGATCGCCCTTGAGGGTGAGCAGGCTGTTAAAGCCCATGTTGATCGTGCCCGAATTGACAATGTTGGTGGCATTAACCTTGCATTTAACCCCCTCCCCCGAGCCCAGCAGGTTAAAGAGAAAACCTCCGATACTGAAAACATTGGAGGTGCCCAGGGTGCCGCAGTCAATGGTTCCGTAGTTGTAAAGACTGGCAGCCCGCTGCCCGGAGCCGGATAGGGGAAAAGTTTCGATATTGAACCCGGTATTGCAGCTCATGTGAGCGCCGAAATCGTTGATGAAGTTGACGGTTTCCGACCACCCACGATACGGCGGCGCCGTGACCGGCAGCGCCCCCATGTTGAAATTGGTGAAGTCGATCCGGAACTCGGCATGGTTGATGAAGGTGGACGCAACAATGTTCGGCGGAATTTCCGGGGGACACTGGACGACGGTCCAATTTTCGTAGGTCTGGCCCCAGGCCGCCGACGTCAGCGCCAATGCCACCAGACCCAAAATTGACTTCTGCTTCATAAAGAATCGCTCCGACAGGGCGCCCCGGCCGATCCCGTGGTCATGGAGACGCTGCCACATTGATAACATAACTCTGTTGAACGGTGCGGCCTGCGGCGTCCCTGGCCACAACGATAAAATTAAAGAACCCCATCTGCCCGGGTGTACCGGAAATGTGCCCGCCCGACGAAAGCGTCAATCCTAGCGGCAGAGCGGGTGAACCCGCTGCCAGCGACCAGGTAATGGGAGTTTGCCAGTTGGGCGTGGCCGCGCTGGTGTATAACTGGGCGCTGTACGCGCTACCCGTGACGGCATCCGGCAGATACGGCGGGGAAACCTGGACCAGCACCTGGTTTTCGAGGCTGGCCAGGCTGGTGCCGCTGGGATAGATGATCGGCGCATTAGTGCTCGCGTCAAAAGAAGCCCAGGTGAAATTAAGCAGCGCCCCAAACTCATCCACGAAAAGCGGATAGGTGCCATTAAGGTAAATTGGCCCGACCTTGTTAAACTGGAAAGAAACCGGCCCGCGAATAACCCCCGGCCCCGCCAAGCCCGGCTGCGCACCCGTGAGGTCAAAGCTGGGAGTGGAGCGCGTCACCGTCGGAATGGATGGCATGCTCCCGGCCAGATCCGCAGCGGTGAATAATATGTCGGGCGCGGTGACCACGCGCCGGACCTGTTGGGGAATGAGGATGGTTCGGTTGGTGCCGCCGACCAATTCATTGGTCACGAGGGTTAAAGTGTAATTATTGGTGATGGGACTGTAGAACTGCCCGATTAAAGAATCATAATCCCGCCGGATAAAGGTCACCTTCTCGATTCCCTGCCGAAGCCCGATGCTGTTGGACAAACACACCACCGGATTGATTTGGAAGACGTCGTGGATGAAGCGCTCAATGACCACCTGGTTGAAAGTGTTGGTATTGCCAGCGGGCGTATTGGTGTCGCCCGTGGGCGTGTTGGTGGCCGACAGCAGCGCATTGGTGTAGTAATTGGTCAGCGTGGCCTGCCATTGGGCAATGGAAACGCCGCACATATTGGTCGGCAAAATAAAGTATTGCCCCGACACTATATTGGTAGGGAAGACAACGCGGTGAGTATTGGTCACCAAAGGACTGCCCGCGGGGCTCCAGGGAGCATTCGTGATGGCGGTGGTTTCAATCGCCAGCCAAACCGTATTGGTATGGTCGGCGATTTCGGGCAACGGGACGACGGTCCAGGTGTTGTTAATCTTTTTCACCGTCGCCAAGTTGTTAAAAGTATGATGATACCAGGTCTGGACGGTGAGCGTACGATTGGTCGCAAACTCCAGATGCTGCGGAGTACCGACTGGATCGAACGGGTAGTTGGTAAAGTACGCGGTAATATTGGTCACATATACATTGGTGAAGATCGGAATCGAGGAAGCAATGCTCAGGCCGGGGAAAAGCGCCTGCAATGTGGCCGCGTCGTTGGTTATCGCCTGGGAAGCCAGGAACGTGAGGTTCGACATGAACAACAGGTTCGTCAGGCTGGTATCCACCACGTAAGTGACGGCGTTGGTTCCGCTTCCTTCGAGATTGATGTTATTGGTGCGGTAGAGATGGCGCAGCCCGCCCATGTCATCCCGGGTCAGCCCGGTATGAAACCAGCCATAAAAGGTCTCGTCGGGCAACGTAAGTTTGGGCGTCGCCAGCGCGCTGTACCTGGCCGAAGCGTCGGCATGTGGATCCACCAAAAACTCGACGGCGTCACCGAAATCATACGGGGTGCAGATTTGCTGGATACCGTAGGTAAACAAGGTGCCGTTGACATAGCGCGTCGGTTCCCCCGTCACCGGATCGAAATTGCGCTGCACCACAGCGAAATCAAACTGAGGGCAGGCCAGCGAGGGCGGCAGAACCCGGGCGCGAATACACCATGTCCAGCGCTCCGGATCAATCAACCCCAACCGCTCGATGAGCAACTCCATGATCGTGGACTTCAAATCGTAAAGGTGCAGGGCTGCGGCCGTGTAATTGATGCGGCTGGCTTCGAGCGGAAACTGGTTGAGGTCCGCATCGGAAGCATTGGGCAGGTTGTTGAAAACCGCCACCGCGGCATCCACCGCCGCCACCCCTTCCGCGCCGAAATAGTCGAGGAAGCTCTGGTCGCAGGCATAATATAACACCTTGTTGTTCCAGCGGAATTCCTCTCCCCAATTCTGCGGATGCCAGGCAAAGTCATTGCCATGGATCACCCAACCGCTGCTTGGGTAGGTTATGTAATGGAACTTCTGATACCCCATTGTGATGTCCTGCCACGATTCGCCCGGCCCCAGCATCGAGAAGGCAGCCGCCGACGGCGCGACGAGCGCCAGGCTCAGCCCGAACATCCAGCCCGCCCACTGTCTTATATTAAAAAAACGCGACATATCAGAAGCTCCATTAGCGCACGCGCAACACCCGGTAGTAACCAGCCGCCGAGCCGCCAACATACATGGAATCCGTCGTGCCCGGGGCGAAGCGGACGCCCCCGAGGTTGGCCCACTGCTTGAGATTGGACGATGCCTGCACCTGATAGATCAAGCCCGGCTGAGTGTTCCAGTCCAGGAACGGTCCCTGCGGCGTGGGGTGGAGCTTGACGCGCAGGACGCTGGCCGCATTGATGGGAGAAGTGCCGGCCAGAAACTCCTCAAGGTTGGAAGCGCCATCCCCGTCGGTATCGGCATTCGGCGGATACAGCAAAAGCCAGCTATAAAGGTCGGGGCCAAAATAATAAACCATCCACTCATACGGAATGCCGCCCCAGGTGAGCGTGCCGTAAGTAGTGTTGGTCGTCGCACCGGAAATGGGCGAGGCGCGGCCGTCGGTCAGGATATAAGCCAGGCGGAAGGAATGGGTGGAATTGGGCGCCAGGCCGGTCATGGTCCACCAGGCGTTGGTAACCACCGCCGTCGGCGTCGCCGCCCCGTCGGCATAGACCTCGTAAGCGGCCACTGTGAGCCCCGCCAGGGGCGGCCAAGTCACGCTCAGGGCATTCGAGCTCAAAACGGTCACAAACGGCGGGTCCGGCGCCGCCAGCGACTGAACCTGGCGGGCATAGCGTTGGGCGTAAAGGTCGAAGCCCGAGGCCAGGCCAGTGAAACTGCCCCAAACCACGAGAAACCGGTCGGCCCCGTCAGCCGCCGCCACCGGATGCACCTGCGAGCCGACCGTCGTGGTGTTGACGAGAAATTCATCGCCGGACAGCGTTAAATCGCTGCGCAGGAACCGGCCGACCACGCCCGCGCCCGAGCCATCCTGGCCCAGGCTGGTCCAAACCGCCAGCATTTCGGTGCCGTTCAGCGTCAGCGTCGGCGCATACTGATCCCCAAGGCGTTGCTGGTTCAGGCGAACCGCCGCCCCGGCAGCAGACCCGGTGTGCTGGAAAGCGCGGGCATAAACATCCCAACTGTTGGTCCAAAGGCTAGCCAGGTCTTTCTCGGACCAGGCAACAATAAACCCGCCATTGGGCGCGGCCACGACATGGGGATTGGCGCAGACATTGGTGGAGGAATTGATGGCCAACTCCGCGCTGGCGGGCGAACCGTTCGCATTGAAAATCCGGGCGTAAAGGTCCACGCTGTTCTCGAAGCGCTGCTGCTCGGACACCCAGGCCACGACAAACCGGCCATCGCTCAACGCGGCCACGGACGGCGTGCGCTGGTTATAGCTGGTGAACTGGTTGACCAGCCATTCGCCGCCCACTTTTTGGCCGCTCGGCGTAAGCACCTGCGCATAAACATCCTGCAGGCTGTTGGCGCTAAACTGATTATAGCTGCCCCAGGCAATCACCACGTTGCCATTGGCCAGCGGCGCCATGGCCGGCGCGATTTGGAAGTTGTTCGTAAACGTATTGACCAACACATCGCTGTGGGGCGTCACCCACGTGCCGCCGGACGACAGGAACCGGGCGTAGATATTCTGGGAACCGCGCCGCCCGCCCTGCCAGGCAAACGCCACCCCGCCGCCGCTCAACCGGCAAACCTGGGGAAATTCCTGATCGCCCGCGCTCAACGCATTGACGCGGAAAGGGGAATAGGTCCCGGACAGGCTGCTGTTGAGTTGCAACGCGCTGATCCCCAGGCCGTCGCCGTCCGTGAGGTTGTCCTCCCAAACGAGGTAGCCGCCGGTGCTTCTAAGGCTCAGGCCGGGATGAACCTGGTCGCCGGTCAAAGCCCCGGCGATGGCGTACTCCACCCCGTTGGTCTGGAAGAGGTTGGTCTGGCCCACCACCGCCACGGGCGCGGCAAAAACCAGGAGCGCGCCCGCGACCAGCGACCGGGCAAACAGTGGCAAAGACATACGTTCAAGCATTACAATGACCTCGGGTTTGACGCTCACAGCCGCAGCGGATTAAACAGGCCGGCAGGTCACGGGGGTCAGTTCCTTTCCGCTCCCGCCACCACGGGCGGCTGCGCCGGAAAGCCCGTCTGCGCAAACGGCATTTCTTCGTCCGTATGCAGCCGGTTGCCGGCCGGGTCAATCAGCGTCGGCGTCACAAAGATCAGCAGGTTCTTCTTCCCGGAAGTCTTGGACTCGCTGCGGAAGAGCCGGCCCACCAGCGGCAGATCGCCCAGCACCGGCACCTGGTCCTTGATCGTCGTCACCGTCTCGGAAAGCAGCCCGCCCAGGACCACCGTCTGGCCATCCCACACGTTGACCGTGGAAACCACCTGCCGCACCGTGAAATGCGGCAGCACAGTGGGAACCATGATCAAGCCGCCCGCCAGCGACTGGTTGATCGCCGTGGAAGCGCCCACTTCATTGGGATTGTCGTAGCCCACAAACTCCGTCAGCGTGGGAATCAACGTCAGGTTAATGGTGTAGCCATCCGACAGCACGCACGGGATTACGTCCAGCACCGGCCCCAGTTCCATCTGCTCGGGAATCGGATAGACCACCGTGGGCTGGGCCTGGTTGACCGTGGTCCCCGTGCCCGTGGACACCCCGGTGGACTGCGCCTGGCTGAAGCTATAGCTGGTAATAATACTCTTAACGTCCGCCGCCTTCATTTGCGCCTGCCGTCCGCTGGTGGTGGTGACCTCGGGCTGCGCCAGCAGCTCGGCTCCCTGCCGCTGCTGCAGCGCCTTGATGACCAGCCGGAATTGCGGGTCGGTCAGGATGCCGGTAAGCGTAAAAAGCGTCGTGGAGGGATTGCGCAAGCCGGAGGTCAGAAGACCATCCGTGGCCGTGGGCGCAATGGTGGTCGGCGGCGAAGCATACGGATTGCCGGGGAACACTCCCAGGGGATTGGCGGGAGTCGGTTGGCCGGTAAAGGACGGGGCGGTGCCGGCTTGCCCGCCGAGCTGGCCGCCATTCATCAGCACGTTCCCCAAAAACCAATCAAAACCCAGGGCCTTGGTGTCACTCTGCGAGATTTCGATAATCTTCGACTTGATATTGATCTGGGGCGGCACGGTATTCAGCACCTGGATGGCCGCTTCGATCATATCCAAATCCTGCAGCGTGGCCCGCGCAATGAGCACCCCCTGCCGATCGTTAAAGAACAGAGCCTTGCCAGGGTTCCGTGAAGGATCCAAGTCCACCCCCAGGCTGGAAAAGAAGTTAATGACCGCGCGCGACACCTCCGACATGTCGTTGGTCCGCGTCAGATAGTTCAAGCCCCCGGCCGTCTCGCCTCCGCCCATCCCGCCGCCGCCCTGCCGTCCTCCCATAACCGTGCCGCCGGCGATGCGCACCCGGGCCATAATCGCGCCCGAGATCTGGTTCTGGTTCTGCCCGCCGGTCATGCCGCCGGTCGCGCCGCCAAAGCCGCCGCCGCCGGTGTTCTGACCCACGTTCATGGACTCGCCAAAGACATAGGACCCCACCCCTTGCAAGCCCTGGTAGAACGTATTCGGGTCCACTTTGAACGTGCGGATATACAAAGGCTCGGGGGTCGCCTCGCGCGGCTTCAACGAGAACACCACGGCGTAGTCCTCGATGGAGTATTTTATCGGCTGATCGGCCACCCGCACGATGGCATCCAGCGCATCCGCCAGCCGGACATCCGTCAGGGCCGGGTTAATCTTAATCGCAATCGAGCTCATATCCACCTGCTCCGGCATGGGCGCCGGAAGAGGATTGCCGTCCGGCCCCAGAACCATCGGCTGGGGGCCGGCGCTGGCATTTTCCCCGGCCTGGTGAATGAGGAAATTGATGCCGCGCTTCTCCGGATCGCGCTTCTTGCACTCGTCGTTCAGGTTGATGATCACCTCTCCCAGCGGCAGGTTGTCATATTTCACGCTGTCGAGCCGGATGCGGTCGAGTTTAATCATGATGGCCTGCCGCCCCTGGCCGGTATGGATCAGGTTGGTCTGGGCGTAAGGATTGGGCACCAGCAGCTTTTCCCGGCTGACCGGGTTGGCCCAGGCCTGTTCCACGGCGCGGATGTCCTCCCGCATCGTCACCTCATGCCGCTTGGCGGAGCGGATATACTTGGCTTCCGATACGAGGTTCAGGTAGTAGAGCGCGGCTTCACTATGCGGGTCTATCCGCAGCGCCTGCTTGAGCTTGGCCTCGGATTCATCCAGCTTGCCCATTTCATACAGCAGCTTCCCGTCATGCACCAGCGTGCTGGCGGTGATCTTTTCCTCGGCCACGGCCGGGACCTGGCTGCGCACTTCCTCACTGGGGATCGTGCCGCGCTGGCCGGCGAGCAGTTTCTCGTTGCCGCGCTTGAATTCCACCGCCGCCGCATGCGTGGGGTCCACCCGCAGCACATCATCCACCTGCGTCCGCGCCTCCCGATAATCGCCGCGCCGCTGGGCCGCCCGCGCCAGTTCCAGCCGCACCGCGGCCAGGCCGGCGACGGTCTGCTCCCGCTCCGCCTCCACCCCGGTGCCAATCTTCTGCACCAGCTCCCAGGAATCATCATACAGCTTGGCGGCGGAAGCCAGCGCCCGGCGCTCCTGCGCCGCCTGCGCCTCCGCCAGCTTCTGGCGCAGCGTAATGCGGTGGGCCTGGCGATAGACCGCTTCGTTAACCGCGGCGTCCTGCGGCGCGAGCTGCGCGAAAGCCCCCGGCGCGGCGGCGGCTAGTAAAATCAATGCGAGCGGCAAAGAGGCTGCTTTAATCATATAATCTCAGTTGCGTTTGGCTAAGGACAAACGGGTTTCAAGGTGCGGCAACGGCACTGTGTTTGATGGTCCATTTCTTCAAATTCGACTTGGCTAACAATACTATTTCGTCCTCCGTGATATCAACGATATTGTATTCCTCGCCGCCGAAAGTCAGCAGCGCGCCCACCCGGCGCGCATTCCAAACCTTGTTCTCCGGGCCGTATTTCAAATCCACCACGTACCCCTCGACGCGCTGAAACGGGTGGTCTTTGCTGATTTCCACGCGCTGGCCGCCGTCGTTTAATTCGAGCGCCACCGTCGCGTTGGCCGGGTTGTTCGGCAGCGGGCGCACCTCGCGCACGGCAAACACCTCGTTCTTGTCGCCCTGCCGGCAATACCGCTGCTTCTTGCGATCCCGCGGGTTGAGCGCCGCTTCATTCTCGATCCCAATCCGGCAGCGCAATCCCGAATCGGTCATCGTCACCTCATCCAGCGCCAGCTTCAGGTAAAGGGGCGTCTGCCGGGTCACCACCACCGCGTTCGGCCCCACACTGCTCGCATCCGCCTTCAGCAGCCGGCCCTCGGGCGTTTTCTGCCACAGCATCGGGTTGAACAGCTTGTTCGGCGCGGAAAAATCCACCGTCGCCGGCACCGCCGCCCGCTTGAGCGCCGCGTCCGCCAGGCTCAAGTCCAGGTTGGTCAGCGGCTGGACGTTGCGCGAAATCAGCCGGGTGCGCATCTCATCGAGTTTCTGCTTTTCCCCGGCTATCTTGAGCGGCAGAAAGGCCACCGCCACCGCCAGGCCCAGCAGCACCACGCCCAGCACGACCTTCTCGTAATGTTTCTTCAGGAAATCCATTTTACTTGGGGGCCAGCAGTTTCACCACCTCCAGCATCAGGGTGACTTTTAATTGCCGCTCATCCAGGGCCGGCGTCGGCCCCCGGCTGACGGGCGCGGCGGCCACCGGCATCGGCGGCACGTAGCGCGGCTGCATCGGGGCGGGGGCGGGAGCCGGTCCCAGCGAACGGCCCGCGCGCCCGTAACGTTCTTCAAAGGACATGGACGGCGGCGCCTCGGCCGCCATCGAAGGCGGCGGGGGCGGCGGCGGCGCGGCGGGCGGCGGCACCACCGCCGGCATGGTATACATCACTGGCGCCGCCGGCGTGGCGGGCGCCACCACCGCCGGCGCCGGCTCGACGTTAATCGTCTTCACCTGCAAGCTGTAGGGCGAACTGGCAAAGCCGGCCAGCACCCCGGCCAGCTCCGAGCTGAAACAGTGAAACACCACCTCGTAGGGCGTGAGCACCGCCAGCTCATTCGTCTCGGAATGCTCCGGCAAATAATCCGTCTGCGGCCCCTTGTAATCGTCCTCCGAAATCCGCTCGCGCCGCAGGCTTTCCAGCGAATTGATGTTCGCCTGGAACAGCACCTCGCAAATGGCCTTCACCTCGCCCAACTGCACCGCCAGCAGGTCCGGGCTGCCCGCGGCATAGGCCAGCCGATGCCTTTGCGCCGCAAACGAAAAGCTATACGCCGCGGAACTGCCGCTCTCCCGCCCCGGCAGCGTCACGTTGGCCTTGGTGGCGGCGCGTTGCAGCCCATCAATCGTCCGGCTGAGCGCCGAGCTGAATTCCTGGCTGGTGACGTTCGTCGACTCGGTCGCGGGAATGCGGGGACACGGCTGAAAATGCGCGCGGGCCTTCTGCAAACAGGCCTGCAACTCCGCCTGCTGCTCTTTGGCGGCCTTAATGTTATCCACCTTGTCGGAGCCGGGATGGGGCCTTTGCTCATTCAACCGCTTCAGCTTGTCGTACTGTTCCTCGAGCTTCCCCAGCGTCTCGGCATTCTCCTGTCCTTTGGAATAAAGATACCAGCCGGCCAGCCCCATCAGCACCAGCGCCACGAAGCTCCCCACCAGAAAATACAAATTGCGCTTGATCCAATCCATAACCTAGAGCTTTAACGGGTGCCGAAGCCGGGCGATAATGCTGAAGGTGAACGTGCCCGTCTGCTCATCGTGGGTCACATCACTGGCCGTCCGGGTCGCCTGCGGATCCGGATCAAACAGGGGGCTGTTCTGCAATTCATGCAGCATGGCGTAAGCGATGCCCTTGTCCGCATCCGCCTGCCCCGAAACGTCCTTCACACTCACCGCGCGGAAAGTAAGGTTGAGGGTCGCGACCGCATTGGTATCCGTAACGGCGGCATCTGTCGGCTCCATGCCCTCCCCCGGGGTCGCCGGCGGCTCGGCGGCCACCCCCGCCGGCACCGGCTCGGCGGACACCTGGGGCGCCATCGCCGCCATCTCCAAATGATAGCGCCGCGCGAATTCATCATCTTCGGGCAGCCGTCCCGGCGCCAGCCCGGGCGCCAGGCCCGGCCCCAGACCCGGCTCCGCGTCCCCGGTCGGCCGGGGCGGGGTCATGGTCAACTGCTCGATCCACACGCCCGCCTCGGTGCGCAGCTTGCTCTTGGTCGTCTGCTCCACCCGCATCAGGGCCTGCCGCAATTCGCCAAACACATCCACCCAGTAATACCGGTCCTGAATCCAGCCCACCACCCGGTCCACCTCCGCCCGCGTCTTCTGCATTTCGCCGTAGGCCGACTTGAACTCCCTTTCCTTCTGCTGCAGCGGCGCGACATCCTTTTCCACGTTGGCCAGCACCTCCCGCTTCACGGCGGCCAGTTTGTCAAACAGGAACCCCATCGCCGCCACCACCGCCACCAGGCTGCACACCGTCGCCAGCAAATACGGCTTCTTCTGGTTGAAACTCTGCCAGCGCAGCGTGCTCGCCGGCATCAAATTCAGCTCCACCGGGCAGCGCGCCAGGTTGCGCAGCCCCAGCCCCACCACCTCGCCCAGCGAATGCGCCACCCGCGCCAGTTCCTCGAGGTTGAGCCCCGGATCCAACTGGATGTTGCGCAGCGGGTTGAAATACTCCACCGGCACATTCAGCTTCTCGGCGAAAAACTGCGCCGTATACGGCATCACCGACGCCCCGCCCGACAAAAACAGCCGCTGCGGCGCCGAGCCGCCCTGCTGGCCGCGGTAAAACTGCATGGTCTGGTTGACCTGGATATGCAGCCGCGTCATAAACTGCCGGGCAATCTTGGAGATCGCCGCCTGGTGCGGGTTATCCGGCTCCTCATACGCCCCGCCCAGGCTCACAAACCCCTCGTCAATCTTGAGCTTCTCCGCCGCGTCAAACTTCAGCTTCGCCTCATTGGCAAAATCCTGCGTGATGGAGTTCGCCCCCAGGTTGATGCTGCGCGAGAAAACCTTGCCCTTCTCAAAAAACAGCAGGTTGCTGGTCTTGGCGCCAATATCCAGCAGCATCGTGCAATCCTCCAGGTCGCCATAATTATAGCGAAACGCATTGCACAGCGCCGCCGGCGAAACATCCGTCAACTGCAACTGCAGCCCCGCCGTCTCCGTCACCCGGAACAACCCCTCCACCACGTTCGCCTTGATGGCCACCAGCATCACCTCCAGCTCCCCCCCGGGCGTCGTCCCGAGAATCTGGTAATCCCACACCACCTCGGCCAGCGGAAACGGCACATTCTGCTGCGCCTCATACTGGATCATCTGCGTCACCTTGCCCGCCTCCACCGGCGGCAGCTTGACGAACTTGGAAAACACGTGGAACCCCGGGGCGCTGACATTGATCTTCCGGGCCTTGATCCCCTGCTCGGCCAGGATCTCCTGCAACGCCTTGAGAATCACCGCCTCGCGGGTGCTTTCCTGCGCCCCCTCCGCGCCCAGCGCCTTGAGGCCGTATTGCTTCAGCCGCAACCCGCCCGCCTCGTTGACCTCGAACTCGGCCAGCTTGAGACTGCCCGCGCCAAAATCAACCGTTAAAAATGACTTCGTATTCAGCATTGCTGTCGTGGCTTGATGCCAACAAATCTTTTGCCGCCCGGGTTGGGTTAACCGGCAGGCAGCCAAGGGTGGTTACCGATAACCCCACCCACAGTCAAACAGAAAAAGAAAAAACCCAAGGGCCGTCCAACCCTAAGCCCCTAGCCCGGCCGCGCCGTCTCATGATTAAACCACGCGCCTTACCACAAACCATGCCAAGCCGCTTTTCCCTTGATTTCCGCCCCCTTCCCCAAATCGCGCGTGTGAACTTCACGCAAAAGGCGCGGCTCCCGCGCACCCTCCCGCCGCCCGCCGCGCTCCTCCGCCGCCGGGCTTCCGGCCCGCGCCCGCGCCCGCTTCCCGCCGCTCTCATTCCGCCCCGGCCGGGGGCCCGTGCCCCCGCCGCCGAATGCGCAGTTGCGCTTCCCCCGGCCTCGGATACACTAATCCTCATGATACCAATCACGCGGGCTTTAAGCGCCGAACACCGGATGTTCGAGGCTCTGTTTGACGAAATCGAAGCGTCGTTGAGCCACCTCAAGCATCTGGCTGACATAAAACAACTGGCGCGCCTGGTGGAAGGAATCCTGCGCCAACACGCCCGGGTGGAAGACGATTTGCTGCTGCTGGCCCGCGGCTTTTCCCGCACGGAACTGCGCCGCTTCGAGCAAACCCGCCACGAACACCAGGAAATTGACGGCCGCCTCACCCGCATCCGCGCCGCCCACGCCCTGCCCGAAGCCCGCACCCTGCTCCGGGGCGCCCTGGCCGCCTCCCGCCGGCACTTCAAAAACGAAGAACGCAAAGTCTTCCCCACCGTGGAAAAAGTCATGGACCCCCAGGCCCTGGCCCGGCTGGGCGCCGTCTGGTTCCTGCGCCGCCAGACCCCGGCGCGCTGGTCAATCTGACCCCCGGCGCATTCTGCCGTTGCCTTTTGGCGCGGCTCTGCTAAATACGCCATGTGACCGCGCCCAGCCTGCTGCTCCTGATCCCGGCCTACAATGAGGAGTTGCGCCTCGAACCCGTGCTGCGGGACTACGCGCGTTATTTCCACGACCACTACCGCGGCCGCTTCCAACTGGTCGTCGTGCTCAACGGCTGCACCGACAACACCCTCGGCGTGGTCCAGCGCGTCGCCGCGGATTACCCCGCCGTCTCCGCCCTCGATTTCCCCGAGCCCATCGGCAAAGGCGGCGCCCTGATTGAAGGGCTCAAACTGGCGCCGCTGGCCGACCTCATCGGCTACGTGGACGCCGACGGCGCCACCCCCCCGCGCGCCTTCCACGAACTGGCCCAACACATGGACGGCGTGGACTGCGTCATCGGCTCGCGCTGGCTGCCGGGCGCCGTGCTGCACGTGGAGCAGAGCGGCCGGCGCCGCTTCGCCAGCCGGGCCTTTCACCTCATCGTGCAGATCCTGTTCCGCATGAACCTCCAAGACACCCAATGCGGCGCCAAAGTCATGCGCCGCGAAGCCATCCAGGCCGTCCATTCCTCGCTGTGCATCGCCGACATGGCCTTTGACATCAACCTGCTCTACTCTCTCCATCGCGCCGGCTATCGCATCCGCGAAATCCCCACCGAATGGACCGACCAAATCGGCTCCAAAGTCACCCTGGCGCGCACCTCGCTGGTCATGTTCCTCTCCGCCCTGCGAATCTGGCTCATCTATTCGCCGCGAATCTACCGCCTGCTGCGCCCCCTGCGCCCGCTGGAAGGCTGGGTGTACCGCAAACTCCGCGCCCCCCAACCCCGTCCGGCCTCCCCCGCCCAGTCCCCCCGCTAACCCGGATCAGTTCCGCTTCCACCCCCATTCCGACTCCATTGCGCACGTAAGTCCCTGATTTTACAAGCAAACGGCATCCGTAAAGCTAAAAGCCCCCAGGACGCCCACCCGCTTTTGAAAACCCGCTCTTTGCCAGCCTTTGCTTCATAACTGGCTGTTTCTACGGAACTTAGTAATAATCCTCCCGTTCCCTCTCTTCGTTCCGGCCTTTCCAGGCATCCGCATCCACTATCCAGATACCGTGGATATACCCTGCCTTCAGGCCGTGTACAAGGGGTGTACAAGGGATGCCCA
>Ga0116174_10000980_pt1 | contig 27196 bp, 22 predicted proteins | sample AD_UKC087_MetaG_FD_89801 | JGI IMG/M metagenome (GOLD analysis project Ga0116174, IMG submission 89801) | Active sludge microbial communities of municipal wastewater-treating anaerobic digesters from USA - AD_UKC087_MetaG | ecosystem: Engineered > Bioreactor > Anaerobic > Digestate | place: USA...
GCCTCCTCCATGGCCTGCATGGCCTCACCCGAGCTCCTTCCCTGGGCAGGTTCTCCCCAGAGGTTCATGGAGGGGAAGCCGTTGAAGCGTTCGAGCCTGGGAGACCCGTAGGTCCAGCGGCCCGAGGCAAAAGAGTTGAAGGGCACCATGATCCCCGCTGCATTTCTGACATAGAGGTTCTCTAGGTCCTTGGGCTGCATACGGTAGGGTGCATCGGCCTGGATGTACACCCGCTTGACGTCACCGCCCTTGACGAAGTCGTTGACATAGGAGCTGCCAAATGAGGCCGAGATGGTCCGGTGTACAGCGGTGATAGGCAGACCCAGGGCGCCCGCCTTGTCCCAGTCGACGTCCACCCGGTATTCGGGGACATCCTCCATGCCGTTCGGTCTCAGGGATTTCACTCTCTGATCCTGAGCCATCATCCCCAGGATCTGGTTACGGGCATCCATCAAAGCAGCATGGCCGATGCCGCCACGGTCAAGGAGCTGAAAGTCGAATCCCTTGGCGGTACCGAGCTCCACCACGGCCGGTGGCGGAAACACGAATACCATGGCGCTTCTGATGCCGGAAAGGGCCTTCGTGGCACGTTCCGCAATGGCCTTGGCCTTCAGCTCGGGCCGGTCTCTCAGATCCCAGTCCCTGAGCTTGCAGAAGACCATGCCGTTGTTCTGTGCCCTCCCGGAGAAACTCATGCCGGATACGACCATGACAGATTCGACCGCATCCTTTTCCTTGTCCTTGAAGTAGTGCTCGATCTGCTTGCCAACCTGCAGAGTCTGCTCCATGGTCGCGCCCTTGGGCATGATGATCTGGGAGAGCAGCATGCCCTGGTCTTCGTCCGGCAGGTAGGCGGTGGGCATACGCAGGTACAGGAACACCATCGCCGCCACGATCACCACAAAGACGGCCAGGTAGCGTTTCTTCCGGTTCAGCGAGTGATCGACGAGCTTCATGTACCGGTCCCTCAGGCCGAAGAACACGCGGTCAAACCACAGGAAAAAGGGACGCAGGAAGAAGATTGCATTCTCCGCCGGCTCATGGCCCGCTCTCACCGGTTTCAGGAGCGACGCGCAGAGCACCGGCGTCAGGATCAGGGCCACCACCACCGAGAGCAGCATGGAGGCGATGATGGTCACGGAGAACTGGCGGTATATGACACCGGTGGACCCGGGGAAGAATGCCATGGGTCCGAACACGGCCGAGAGCACGAGCCCGATGCCGATGAGCGCGCTCGTGATCTGCTCCATGGACTTGGCCGTGGCCTCCTTGGGGGGCAGGCCCTCCTCGCTCATGATCCGCTCCACGTTCTCCACCACCACGATGGCGTCGTCCACCAGGAGACCGATGGCGAGCACCATGGCGAACATGGTGAGCATGTTGATGGAGAACCCGAAGAACCCGAGCATGCCAAACGTCCCCAGGAGGACCACGGGCACTGCTATGGTGGGGATCAGGGTGGCCCGCATGTTCCCCAGGAAGAGCCACATGACCAGGAAGACGAGCACAATTGCCTCGATGAGGGTCTTGATCACCTCATTGATGGCCACCCTGATGAAGGGGGTGGTGTCGTAGGGATAGACTACCTTGAGCCCGGGGGGGAAGAACCTGCTCAGCTCCTCCATCTTGGCCTTGACCGCATCCGCCGTGTCCAGAGCATTGGCGCCCGCAGCCTGACGGATTGACAGTCCGCCCGCTGCCTTTCCATTGAAGGCAACCTCAATGTCGTAGGCATCAGTCCCCAGCTCGGTCCGGCCGATGTCACGCACTCGCACCACCGAGCCGTCCTGATTGGTGCGGATGGGCACGTTGGCGAACTCGTCCGGGGTCTTGAGCATGTTCTGGACCACGATGGACGCGTTCAGGAGCTGGCCCTCAACCGCGGGTGCTCCGCCGAGCTGGCCGGCCGAGACCTCCACGTTGTAAGCCTTGAGCGCCGTGATGACGTCGTCAATGGTCAGCTGGTAGTCGGTGAGCCTGTTCGGGTGCACCCAGATCCTCATGGCATACCCGCTACCGAAGATACCAACCTCGCCCACGCCCGGCACCCTCGCCAGGATTTTCTCGATGTTGGCCTTGGCATAGTCCTGCAGGTCCTCCCGGTCCATGCTTCCGTCTTCCGAGACGAGACCGATGATCATCAGGTAGTTTCGGGTGGATTTGCTCACCTTGACTCCCTGGCTCTTGACCGTCTCGGGCAGGCCTGCCATGGCGAGCTGGAGCTTGTTCTGAACCTGGGACCAGACCATATCCGGATCGGTCCCGGGCTCAAAGGTCAACTCTATACGCGACCCGCCTGCCGAGTCGCTGGTGGCGGACAGGTAGAGTAGATTGTCAAAGCCGGTCATCTTCGACTCGATGACCTGGGTCACACTGTTCTCTACGGTCTCTGCGGATGCGCCGGGGTAGAAGGCCTCGATGGCGATGGACGGGGGCGCAATGGGCGGGTACTGGGATATGGGCAGGTTGTAGATAGCCAGCAGGCCTGCGGCCATTATGATGATTGCGATGACCCACGCAAAGACCGGTCGTTCGAGGAAGAATTTCGAGAGCATGGGTGACCTCCGTCACTGCGCAGGTGTGGTAGGCCTGCTCACTTCTTTCGCGGCAGGAGCCGCTGGAACACCTCCGTCGGTGGAGACCGCCTTGGCCTGCGCGCTGGGCCGTACCTTCTGTATGCCTTCCACGATGACCCTGTCACCCGGTACAAGGCCGGTGGTCACCAGCCACTGGTTGCCGATTGCACGATCGATGACAAGCTGACGCTGCTCCACCGTGCCATCGCTGTTCACGAGGAGCGCCAGCGGGTTGCCCTTGGGGTCTCGCGACACGGCATGCTGCGGGATGAGGATTGCCTTCTCATTGATACCTTCCCGTATCACTGCCCGAACGAACATGCCGGGCAAGAGAAGACCGTCCGGATTGGGGAAAACGGCCCGGATGATCACACTCCCGGTAGCCTGATCCACCGTGACACCCTGGAACTCCAGCGTCCCTTCCAGTGAATAGGCGGTCCCGTCCTCCAGGTTGAGCCTTACCTTTTTCTGGCCCACCCCGTTCTTGTACAGGGTACCGAGCTCGACGCGGCGCTTCAGCCGCAGCAGTTCGGCCGTTGACTGGGGAACATCCACATAGATGGGATCGAGCTGTACAACGGTGGTTAGCGCCATGGGCTGATTGGCTGTCACTAGGGCCCCTTCGGTCACACTGGACCTCCCGGTGCGACCGGTTATAGGCGCAGTGACGAGGGTATGCCCCAGGTTTATGCGGGCGGATTCCACGGTGGCCTTCCAGTATTTCACGTCTGCCTCTGCCTGTCTGAATGCAGCGTCCGCATCATCGAAACTCTGCTGGCTTACCGCCCCGGAGGCCAGCAGTTCACGGTACCTCTCGGCCCGCAGCCGCACGGCCGGTAGGTTGGCCTCGGCCCGTGCAAGGGAGGCCACGGCACTGTCGTAGGCCGCCTGAAACGGCGCCGGGTCGATCCGGTACAGAATGTCGCCTACCTTGACATTGGAACCCTCTGCGAATATCCTCTTCAAGATGATGCCGCTGACCTGCGGCCTGACCTCCGCAATCCTGTATGCAGCCGTCCTGCCCGGCAGTTCGGTGGTCAGCACCACCTCCTGCTCCTTCACCGTGATCGTTCCGACTTCGGGTGGAGGGGGGGCCTGCTTGGCCTGTTTGTCATGACAGGCCCCCAGCTGGAACACGCATACCAGAATGAACAGGGAAAATACTGCGGTGATCCGTTTGAGTCTTGCATATGACTTCATTGAGTTCCTCCACCTCGCACAGCATCAGAAAAAATCGATCGGTAAACCAGTGCACATAGCCTTATCACGGCTCCCCCAGTCCCTTGAAAAGGATATTCATGATAACATCCGGATCCTCCGGGAAAGGACGATGCTCCGGTGCCTCGATCCACTCGAACAGGAAGGCCGTGGTGATCCCGTCCAGGGCAATCGCCAGTGAGTATGGATCAGTGATCCTCTTGAATCTTTTCTTTCTCATCCCACTGTCAAAGATGGATGCAAGTATATGGAGTAATTCATCATGCCGTCTCCTGATCTCGGCATCGAGCCCGGATTTCAGGTTGAAACTCTCTCCGTAGGTCTCTGAATAGTAGAGACGGATAAGGGGAAGATGGTCGCGGAAGAACTCGGACTTGGCCTTTATGTAATGCCTTAACTTATGAACCTCATCATCCTGCTCATCAAGGGCAGCCCGGAGCACCTTGCGGAATTCGTCGGCCTTTTCGAGCATGAGTGCCCGGTAGAGGTCCTCCTTGTTCCTGAAGTACTTGTACAGCGTGCCGATCGCGAACTCCGCCTTGTGGGCGATCTCGTGCATGGTGACGTTGTGGTAGCCTTTCTCCGAAAACAGGTCCAGTGCCGCCTCCAGCATTTCTCGGCGCTGCCGTTCCTTATTCCGCTCCCTTCTGGGAAGTTTCACCTCCCCCCTGATTCGATATTCAGACATGGAAAAGATCTCTCCTGACAGAATTGTATATCATTAAATAGAATATGATGTCATGCATGTCAATATTCGATCTCACTTTAGAACACCCTGTTCATTGTCTTGAACCTCTGAGAAGATGGGACATGTTATATCAGAACGGTACGGGGCCTCCTGATCATATCACCCGCATGACCGGCAGCTCAAATACAGCAAATCCTTTTGATCCGAGCCTGTCGAAGAGGCCCTTCAGGGCCGAGAAGACATCATCCTCGATCTCATCATCCGCCACAATGGCCACGGCATTGTTGAACCCGGGCCATACGGCATCATCGAGCTTCGGTTCGGACCGCTTGCCCTTGCCGAGGACCCTGTCCCATTTGGTATACCCGGCCAGGGGCAGGGTATCCAGCATCTGCATGACGTCCTCATCGAAATCCACATCGTATATCACCAGGAGCATCTTCACGGGTTCCTGACCCCCTTTCTTCTCTCGAGCATGAAGAATATGGTCGGGACAAGCACCAGGGTGATGAGCGTGGACACGCTCAGGCCCGAGATCATGGTGATGCCGAGAGGATTCCAGAATTCCGCCCCCTGCCCCCGAGAGAGGGCCATGGGCACCATGCCGAAGATGGTGGTGAACGTGGTCATGAGTATGGGCCTGAGGCGGTGAGAGCCCGCCTTTGTGACCGCATCAAAGAGAGACTCCCCCCTTTTGAGGAGTAGATGGGTGTAGTCCAGGAGCACGACGGCATTTTTCACCACGATGCCTGAGAGCATCACAAGACCCATGAAGGTCATGAGATCCAGGGGAATGCGGAAGAGAAAAAAGGCCAGGAGCACTCCGGTCACGCCGAAGGGGACCGAAAACATGATGATGAGCGGGTCCCTCAGGTTGCCGTAAAGGGAGGCGAGCACCATATACACAAGTACGACCCCGATGAGGAGAAGCATGGTCAGGTCCCCGAACGATTTCTGCTGTTCCTCCACATCAGACCCGAAGCGGACGGACATGCCGGGAGGTGTCCCCAACCTATCTATTGCTTTCCGGATATCCGAAGTCACATCGCCAAGTTCCCTCTTGAAGGTATCCGCCTCCACCTTCACGATTTTCTGTCGATTCTTTCTCTGTATCTCTACAGGGCCCGATTCCTCGCTCACCCGGGCTATGTTCCCCAATTTTATGCTCCTGCCGTCGGGTGTAAAAATGGGGACATTCATGAGCGTATCAAGGCTGTTCTTGTCCTCGTCGGCCAGGCGAGTGAACAGCTCATAGCTGTCTCCCGCATCCCAGAACTTGGTTGACTCCTGGCCATAGAAATAATTTCTTACCATTCCCGAGACAGCGCCCGAGGTCAGGCCCAGCGAGGCCGCCTTTGCCCTGTCGATATAGACCCAGATCTCGGGCCGATCGTCCTTCTGGCTCAGGGAAAGGTCGATCACCCCAGGTATATCCTTTGCCTGGTCACGAATTTTACCTGCAAAGGCCATGCAATCCTCGAGACTGTCACCCTGAATCTCGACAACGATGGGTTTCTGCCCCCCCATCAGGATCGATGTCATGGGGTCCTGTGCCTTGATCTGAATCTGTGAGATCCCGGGGATCCCGTAGATCTTCTGCCTCAGGAGATTCGCGATCTCCTTGGCGTTTCTTTTTCGCTGGTCAGGGTCCACGAGCTTTATAAAGATCTGCCCGACATTGGGCCCTTCATCGAAACCCACTGCCATGCCGAACCCCTCCTTGGTCTGTCCACTGAAGGAAAAAATATGCTTGAGCTCCTCCTGTTTTATGGTCTGTTCCGAGATCTTCAGGATACGATCGATGACATCCCGGGTTTCTTCCAGGCGCGTGGACTCGGGCATACGAACCGCGATATTGATGTCACCCGAATCCATCTGGGGCACGAAGGCCGTGGAAAGAAAAGGGATGAGCGATATACTGCCGAGAAAGATCGTGATCGCGATGAATACAACGGTCTTTCCATGATTCAGTGCCCACGTCAGAAGATTGCCGTAACCTGTATCCAGGGATACAAGCCACCTTTGGCTTGTTTTATACCATCTGGCGAGGGATCCGTTGGGATTTTTGAGTGCACCCGGCGTGGAGGTCAACCATTTCGATGCCAGCATGGGGGTCATGGAAAGTGATGTGAACAGGGAGGCAAGGATCGTTACGACAATGGCTATGGCGAAAACCTTGAAGAAGACCCCGGTAAGGCCGGAGACGAAGATGAGTGGGATAAAGACCACCGCGATGGTGAAGGTGGACGCCGTGACGGCCATGCCCATCTCGCTGGCACCGAAAATGGCGCTTGCCTTCGGCTTACCACCCCGCTCGATATGCCTGACGATGTTTTCCAGGATCACTATGGCATCGTCAACGACCATTCCCACGGCAATGGTGAGGGACATGAGCAGGACCATGTTGATGGTGAAATCGAAGAGATAGAGTACGATGAACGAGATGATCAGTGAAAAAGGTATGGCAAGACAGATAATGAGCGATGTTCTGAGCCTGCGCAGGAACAGCACCGTCACCAGCACGACAAAGAAAATCGCCTCGATGAGGGCCTGCTTCAGGTTTTTGATGCTGTTGAGAATGGTCGTGGAGTTGTCGATGTTCACGGCAATCTTCACGTCCGCAGGGAGCCGGTCTTCTATCTTTTTAAGCCGGATCTTCACATCCCTGATTACCTCTACGGTGTTCTTGCCCGTCTGCTTCTGCAGGATCATGATGATGGCCTTCCTGCCGTCCCCGCGACCATACATCTGTTCTTCCTCATAAGCATCGGAGACGGTCGCCACATCGCGAAGGAAAACGGCACGCCCCGCAGCATACCCGACGATGGTGTCCCTGATCTCCTCGGGTGATCGGTAGCGGCCCGGCACGCGGATGAAATATTCTTTTGTCCCCGCCTTGATGCTGCCCGCCGGGATGTTCAGATTCTGCATGGCGAGGGTCTGGTTTATCTGCTGAATGGACAGACCGAACCCTTCTATTTTTTCCAGATCGAAATAGACGTTGATCCGTCTGACGAGCCCCCCCATGAGCATGACTGCGCCCACCCCCGGGACCCGTTTGAGTTCGTCCGCCACCTGCTTGTCCACGATGTGGTAGAGCCTGGGCCAGCTCTCTTCGCTGGACACGGTCGCCATCAGGATGGGTGCGGTCGCACTGCTGAACTTGAAAAGCATCGAGGGATCGATGTCTTTGGGCAGATCACGCTTAGCAAACTCAAGCCTGTCGCGGATGTCGTTGCTCGCCACATCGAGATCGGTGTCCCAGTCGAACTTGCAGGAGATGAGCGATATGTTGTCAAGGGATTTTGATGTGAGAGTATCCAGGTTGGCAACACCGTTGATCTGGTTCTCGATGACGTCCGTCACCTCGCTCTCCACATCCGACGCGTTCGCACCGGGCCACGTGGTGATGACCGTGATAACGGGAGGTTCGACCTCGGGGAACATGTCGGTGCTCATTTTCACAAGGCTGATAGCCCCGATGAGGATGACCGCGCAGAAGATCATGAGCGTCGCGACAGGCTGCTTGACGGAAAATTCGGGGAGCTTCATTGTGGGCCCTCCACCCCCTTCTGCCGGGATTCCACGATGACTTCGGTGCCATCTTTCAGCCTGTTCTGGCCCAGAACAACCACCTCCTCGTTCTCTTCGAGGCCTGTGGTTACCTGCACGGTGTTTCCGGCGGCCAGGCCTGTTTCAACATTCCTGAGTTCGGCTTTGCCGTTCTTGACCACATACACGAAATAATCGCCTGTGCCGGGAATCTTCTGCAGTGCCTCCCGGGATACGGCAAGGCCGGAGACGGTCCCCAGATACAGGGTAAGGTGCGCGAACATGCCCGAACGCAACAACATGTCCTTGTTATCCAGATGAACCTCGAATTCACCAGTCCTCGTCGAGGGATTCAGGGTCGGATTCATCACGGTGACGAAACCGGTAAAAACTCTTTGAGGTATTGCATCCGTGGTGATTTTACACTTCATGCCCCTCTCTATAAGATGGAAGTCCTTTTCTGTGACACCTGCAATGATCTTGAGCCTGCCCTCATCGGTGATCCGAATTACCGGAGACCCGGGGGCGGACAGGGCGCCAGGATCGAGATACCGGGCTGATACCAGCCCGGTAATGGGGGCATATATCCTGTGGTCGGCCCGGAGAATCTCCAACTGTTCGAGGACTGCCTTGGCCCTTTCGACCTGGGCAGAGGCGGAATCCTTCTGCGCCATGATATGATCAAGCCGCTGTCTGGCCACAGCCTTCTCCTCATAGAGGTTTGCAAGGCGGGCGTAGTCCTTGTCCAGGACCTCCCTGTTCGTGACAGCAAGATCGTATGCAGCCCGGGCCTCCTTGACCTGGGCATTGACCGCCCGTTCTTCGAGAACAGCCACGAGTTCCTTTTGCCGGACAGTGTCTCCCCTGTCCACAAGGATCTGTTCAATGATCTTTCCAGGAACCTTGGGAAAGACATCCACCTCGGCCATGGGCCTGATATCCGCTGTAAGCACAATCGTACGGTCCAAGGCCCTCGTCTGCACCACGAGGGTCCTGACAGGTATCTTCTCCGTGGCCGAAGGAGCACTGCTCCTGGTCCCCATGAAGGTGAACACACTGTACGCCGCAAGTCCGGCAATGATGGCAGCGACGGCCGTTGCCAGAAGGACCTTCTTCCTGTTATCGGGCCTTTGTTCCATGGTTGAGAGACTCCTTTCTTACCGTGAAGATGTGCGCCCGGGAATGTTTCCGACGGCCCGGTCCAGACGTGCCTGCGAGATCATGTATCCGTAGAGTGCTCCGTAGTAATTCATCTGGGCCTGGGAGAGGTATACCCGTGCATCGAGCACTTCGGTGGACGTGGTCATCTGCTGCCGGTACTGAAGGTCCACCAGGCGGTAGTTCTCCCTGGCCTGGTCAAGGGCCTCTCTGGCGGTGATTATGTTCTTTCTGGACACATCCATGTCAAGAAGGGAATTCTTCACATCTATGCGGACCATGTCCTCGGCTTCACTCAGCCTCTCCATGAGGGCATCCCTCTCACGGGCGTATCTGTTCTCCTCCGCCCTGGTCTTGCCCCATTCGAAGAACTGCCATTGTGCCTGAAGAGCGACCATTGCATTGTGGTCGTTGGTGTAGTCGTTGTTGTCGGCCTGAGGATTGTCACCGGCACGCTCATATCTGCCGACAAGAGACACCACCGGATAGTATCCGCTCCGAGCGAGGCGTATCATAGCATCTGCATTCTCCAGGGCGATCCTCAATACGCTCAGTTCCGGCCTTCGGCTCAGAGCCTCCTCGGTGAGTTTGTCAGGATCATGGAGCACCTCGGTGATGTCGCTGATATCCTGTACCTGCGTGCTCCGATTGATATCGAACCTCAGCACCGCATTGAGTGTGGACAGAGCCAGGTCGGCATTAGCCCTGGCTCTGGTCCTGTTCTGAACGGCGCCGGCCAGGGCCACCTTCGATTTCAGGAGGTCATTGTAGGGGATCATCCCTTCCCGGTAGAACCGTTGAGCGTCTCGAACGTGGGATTCCAGGTTTCCAACCGCCTCGTCGGACACGTCAAGGGCCTTGCGGGCAAGAAGTACGTGGCAATAGGCCTCACGTACCCGCTGCGCAACATCCAGCTCTGCAAGAAACCGCGTGGTTTCCTGGAGATCCACTCCGTAGCGCGCCATCTCGTATTTCGAGAACAAGGCGAAACCCGTGAACAGGGGCTGGACCGCGGTGATGTTCCATTGGTAGATCTCCTCGCTGTTCGCGGGTATCTGCATCCCGTTAAAGATCATGTAGGGCTGATCCTTGAGATTCGTATATATATACGATGCGGACAGCTTCGGAAGAAAATCAGCCCGGGCGCTCTTCTCCGATTCGAGGGCGGCGAGATAATGCTGTTGGGCCTCCTTGACAGCTGCATTGTTTTCAAGTGCGATTTCCATCGCCGAATCAAGTGTCAATACCTCTTCTGAGGACTTCTCTGCAGCCAAGGGGGCTTCGACTGCCCATGCCGCTGGTATGCACATCGAGAATGCGGCAAGGGTGACAATCACCAGGTGAAAAAATCGTGACATATTCTAACCCTCGTGATTAGTAATGTTTTTAAAAAAGAGCTCGGTGACGTTCCGGACATTCTCCTCATATGGGTGCCGGGTAGGATCTTCGAACCAGAGGAAGAGAAATGCGTTCGTGACGCTCTCAAGTATCACCGCCATGTAATAAGGATCGAGCAGAGGCTTGAACATACCCCTGTCAATCCCGTCCTTGAAGACCACGGCCACTCTGCGAAGGAATTTCTCATACATGGCACGCACCTCGATATCGAGGCCTGCCTTTATGTCAAAGCTTCCTCCCCGGGTCTCGGAAAAGTATATCCTCAACATCGGGATGTTGTTCATGAACAGGTGCCCCTTGGCTTCAATATAGGCCATGATCCTGGCAGCCTCATCACCCGGCCCCTCCAGGACCTTGCTGAGAATGTCCTCGAACTCCTGAGCGAGGTTCAATACAAGAGCGCGGTACAGGTCTTCCTTGTCTCTGAAAAAGTTATAAAGAGTTCCGATGGAGAACTCAGCCTCCTCGGCTATTTTGTGCATGGAAACGTTGTGGTAGCCATGTTTTGAAAAGAGCTCAAGGGCGGTGTCGAGGATTTGATTGCGGTGATAGAGTTTTTGCCGTTCACGGCGTGGTAAACCCTGTTTCATCGGCCAACTCCCCTCGATAGGAAAACCATTGCAGTGAAATATTATATGATGCTATCGTTTATTGAACGATTTGTCAATTAGTAGAATATAATTATATTGTTTAAAATGAAACCATACGCTCCAAGTGTATGAGGTTTGGAATGAGCCTTGTGGTACTCCATACAGACATCAATACCTTGAGACACTAACATGATCCACCTCCTGTATTTACTTTTTTGATTCATAGGGAAGATCATAATGTGTGAACATGCATGCTCAATCCTTAGCCCCTGACAAAAAAGTGACAAAGTAGAACTCATAATGAGCTGAATGTTCTGGTTTACCTATTAGGTATAGGTAGTATTGGGAATACCTTAGTCCAAAGAATTCCCCACAGGTGAATACTCATTATGAAAAGAATAATTATCACTCGGTCTGTAGCCTCTTAATTATTGGGATTATTTTACGGAGAGCAACTATCCCACATCATCGGGAAGACTCCTCCGATCAGGGAGAGAATGAGAGATGATCCTTGAAATTGCCAATAATGCTTTGTTTCCATTCATTAAAGATAATGAGTTGTTAGTTAGTGCTTGACCATGAAGTAAGCAGGAGATAGTTGATATATAAGCGGATTGAAAATATTTTCATAAAAGTGATAAGACCGAAAAATCAATTTCATCAGAGGGAATTAGCGTGCTTGAAACAATACTGAAAGAGATAACGAGCCATGTGCATTCTCATATGGGTAACATGGCTAAACAGCTTGATGTTGAGCGTGTAGATATCTTTCAGTTCTTGAAGAAACCTGATTCAGATTACCCTGAGACCATGTCGTGTGTCTTTCAGTGGAACAAAAACCATGGGATAAAAAAGCTGAAATCAGCTGCGATTTTTAGAGTTGGTATGCTGGACAAGTTCATCCTTGATAAGATAAGTAAAAACGTTCCTGTTTCAGGCGAGGTGAATAATTACAAGGAATTCAGCCAGCTGTTCAGCATAAATGAAAATAACCGGATAAACTCATTTATACTGACCAATATAATTATTGATGACAAGATCTGGGGATTTGTCATCTGCTTGGATAAGAGAAAAAAGCTTTCTCTGAGCGCCGATGAGCTAATCTATCTCCTTGATGTGTCGAATAAGATCGCCTCAGAACTCCGTAATAAAGACATCCTCTGTGAGCTCATAAAAAACAATTCTGCATATCACTTCTTTGTGGATAAAGTGAGTGACATAGTTATTCACATAGATGAGAACTACAGGATCATGAGTTGTGGTGGATATAGTGTGGAAACAATGGGGTACACCGAGCATGATATTGTCGGCAAAATGTTCCATGAGCTCTTCTGGTTTGAAACCGTTGATGACAGAGATAGATTTACTAATGATTTTCAAAACTTTTTCAGCAGACGCCAGAACCTGGTGGGTCACATCCTTTTAAAGACCGGAGCAAAGTTGTATGTTGTTTGTCAGAGTGTCCCTGTTTTTCAGGATGGCCTGTTCAAAGGTGCGGTATGTGTCATTACTGACATTGATGAGATCAAGAAAAATCAGCATGAAGTAAGGGACCGTGAAGAAAAGCTGAGAATATTATCAGAGAATGTAAGCAACGCATGCATACTCTGGGATAAGAATTACAAACCAATATATGTTTCCCCGCAGATCTTCGCGGAGACAGGTTTTTCATCTGATGAGGCATTGGATATGCTTACTGATGAGACCTCTCGTGGCGATTTTATGTTCGAAAAAACTTTCAACCTAATTATGCAGCATATTGAGAAGGTTTTTGAAACACAGAGGGATCATTCTTTTATTGCCGTGAACCTGAGAAAGAAGGATGGGACAGAGTATATCGCAAACATGGACTTTAAATTATTACGGAGAAAGACAGGAATATACGGGGTTCTCACGAGGATAAGGAACTCTGTAAACGGTCATTATCTGCTAGAAGACTCCCATCAAAGAATAATCAATGATCTGACACAAGAAATCATGTTCCTTACGAACGAGCACGCGAGATTTACCTATTGGAGCCCCTCTGTTAAGCCCTTGTTAGGTTACTCTATTGAGGAGGCTATGCGGATAAGAGGTGAAGAGCTGTTTGAAAGCACATCAGCAGACAGAATTGATAATGCACTAAGAAACGGGCAGAAGTCTTTCAGAAAGAAGGCCAAGAACTGGAAAAGGGTAATGCACATTAATTGTATTCATAAGGATGGCAGAAAAGTCAAAGGAAGGATGACACTTACGACCACATATAATGACCAGAATGAACCTATTGGGTTTATGGGAATAACTTCCCTCACAAATAAATAGGGCTTAGTTACCGCCATCCATTCTTGAATCAATCTCGACTTTCTATATCCAGATACGTATCTTTCGTTAAATGATAAAAGACCCAATCTTTTGATATTGATAGAGCACTCCACAGCCTCATACTATTATTAATCAATAATATCATTGGATAAGATGCTATTCCTCTTATACTCTCGACAAACGATTGTATAAACATTTGATTCAGATCAAATGCTGCGTACTTGTCATTCTGGTAAATATCTTTTTCCATAGCTAACCCTAAGTTGTTTTTAGAAAGATGAGGCCTTTTTGATAATCTTCTTCGCTCTTGCGAGTGGTTCACAAACCTCAATGACTTCTTCCTGGGATGCCATTCTTCTTGTGACAGACATGATGTTGATATCACCCGAAGATGTGCGTATGAAGCTCACGCTGGTTTCAACCTTTATCTTTGAACCGTCCCTATGGATTAGTTCCAGTTCGAGAATTGATCGACAATCAGGATTGATATTTTCTGGAGATAGTTTTCTAACCTCTTCTTTTATGAACTTATTAATGACCTTTATGGAATGTGGGGTGAGATGTATAAAGCGGGCTGAGAGAGAAGGATTATCAATAATATCAGTTAACTCATCAATGCTGAGACCTAGAAGCCTGCTGGCTGAAGGGCTGATATAGACGGGGTTAAGATCAAGATCAAACAGGATAATAACCTCATGTATGTGCTCAACCAAGAAACGATATTCTTTCTCACTCTGAATAAGCTTTTCACGGTCCCTAACCTCCTGGTCGATATTACTTACAACGCTTACAACTTCCTGCAGTTCACCATCGACCATAACTGGCTGACAGCTCATGTGGACCCAATTATACTCCCCTGAGGGATTCTTAACGAGATACTCATGGGGGCTGTCTACTATTCCTTTATTAAGATCATTCAAGTTTTGGAGTGCTGTTTCAATCTGACCAGGATAAAAAAGATCAATCGCATTTTTACCAACCAAGTAATCAGCGGGAAATCCAAAATTCTTGGCGCCCGGTGATATATATGTAACTATACCTTTTCTATCATATATCAATATGATATCTTTGATTTTATCAAGAATTGCTTTTAGGCGTTCTTCGTTTTCGAATAGTCTTGTTTCAGTATTTTTTCTTTCAGAGATATCACGTGTGATCCCGAGAATCCCATTAAGGTTATTGTTCTGTCCAACCATTGGAGAAAATGTTGTCTCGGTCCATATTGTCGATCCATCTTTACATGTTTCTTCGAGTTGCAAGGTAAGGGTCTTATCATAATAATTTGTCCATTCATCCAAGTGCTCCAGTTCATGCTGGAAAACATCCATGGCCATTCGATAAGAATCTGAAGTCAGCGCTTCAGAGGGAGTCTGAGACATCGCTTCCTCAACAGTGAAGCCACGAATGCTTTTAACAGATGGACTTATGTAAGTGAATTTAAGGTTTGCATCCATCGTGAAGATTATGTCTTTGGCATTCTCGGCCAGGAGGCGATATTTCCTTTCGCTTTCCTCTAATGCTTGTTCTGCCAACTTCTGTTCATTGATATCTCGGGCTACTGCATGAAACCCCCTTATTTGACCTTCTTCCATAATGAGCTTGACATTTTGCCCTATCCAAAGAGAATTGCCTGATTTGTCAAGGACAGGAACTTCGGAATAAACCAGAGGAGTTTTCTTAATGAACTGTAAGCCAGTGATACGGGAGATACATTCCCGATGTTCAGAAGGAATGACATCCAGATAATGCTTCCCGATGAGTTCATCAGGAGAGTACCCTGTGATCTTGGTTACGCCAGGGCTCATGAAGGTAAAATGACCATGAATATCGGTCTCGTAGATAACATCATTTGAATGCTCGACGAGCATGCGATATTTTTCTTCACTTTGGATTATGGCCTGCTTATTTTTCACCTCTTCGTCAACATTTGATATTATACTGATAACTTCTTTGAGATCTCCGTCCGCAATTATCGGCTGACAGTTGAGCCTCCACCAGTGGTAGGATCTATCTTTATGACGGATAAGATATTCATGGGGACCGTTTGCAAGTCCTCTGCTTAATTCTTGGAGACTCTCCAGGGCTATGTTGTGTTGGTCTGGCCGTATAAGCTCGGCGCAGTTTAATCCAATTAAATCCTCCGGCTCAAAATCGCTCCAAAAGGATACGTTCGGGGTTATATATGTTATAGTTCCGTGTTTGTCATAGCACATAATGACATCTCTCACATTTTCTAGGATAAACCGATGCCTTGTCGCGGTTTGAGAGAGAGCTTCCAGGTAGACAAGTCTTTCAAATGGATCTCTTATATCGGAAGCCCTGTCCATTAGATGGATAAGTTCATCCCCATTCCAGGAACGGTTGCAATCGGTATCAGCACAAATGAGGCACCCAATCGGCTTCCCCCTGGACAGGATTGGCTGAGCAACGTAAATGACATTAACTTTACCATGAGAGATGCAGTCACCTTTGATGGGTGATATAAAAGATCTTGGTTCAACAATACCGGGAAAGATGTCAGAAATCTTTATCGGGGGATCGAAAGATTGGGTCGTTATCTTTCCCGCGTGCAAAAGCAGCTTTTTGGAGACAAGAATATATTCAGCGTCAGAGATGAGGCAGAGTGAGACATAGGGCACCTTGATCTGCTCTGAAACTGACCTCATGATGGTTTCAATGTCAGAATACAAGTCAACAAACATTTCATCAACGCGATGCATGACAAGTCCCCTCTCGTGTTGTTTACTCATGCTGTGATTCTTTGAGCAATTAAGCAATTAATGTGCCATATGAGATTTTTAATTTTGTGCCTACAACCATCAAATATATTGTCAGCCTGAAAATAAATAAGGGTATATCTTTCAGCAGAGGAAAAACATTACACACGAAATTCGTTCTTAGTGAAAACCTTTGCACACGGCAAATAATAGGCTGGGCACCAAAAAATAGAATAAGGAATTCATTGACATGAACCGGCTTCTCGCCTATAATTCCAGTCACATTATATCCTTCATTGCATTTGCGATGATTGAGCCGGCCAGACCGGAACAACGTCAGGCAGCGCAACTGCCCACGATAGACAGGGAATCAGGGAGTTGAGCAACACTTTGAGTGCCGCCCTAGTCGCAGACGAGGCCTTCGGCACAGCCTCTCATGAATGTCTGTAATTAACTCCAATACAACACCGGCACTATCTCCATGCACATGCACTTGCCCCTGTTTAGTGGCATGTTTTGCTTTTTTGATGGCGCATGGTTTCCGGTGAAAACATATTAATAAAACCAGGAGGTTGAGCAATGGAAACAGACAGCAATACTACAACAGACGATGTGTTGCAGAAGGTATCTGCATACATCAAAGGCGGGGGAACAGCTTGTTACCTTTGCGGCGCAAACGTAGAAGGTGATTCCTTCGATGTCGTAGAGGGGACAGCCACTCAGGAGATGCACTGTGTCGAGTGCGCGGGAAAATGGGTCGATCTTTACAGCCTTGTCGGTATACACACGGGCAAGGAGGAGATTATGCAACAGACTGATGACCGCAGGGTCATTGCAAGGCTTCGAGATGAGCTCAATGGGGTTCTCGCCGTCATGAAGGCCTTCAGGATACCGACTGGCGAGCATGATCACGTCGAGGCTGCAATCCAGATAGCGGAGGTGGCCTTGAATGGGAAATAACCTGCGGCAGTTCAAATTGTCGGAAAAGGACCTTCCGGGGACAGTAAGGATCTACCCGATCTGTTGCACGTCCATGTACTGTGGCAAGGGTTCTGAAAGTTGTCCGACCTGCCGTTGCTACCCTACCCTTCAGGAGTTTAGAGAATGGGTGAGGATAAACAACGCCAAGGTGACGGATCCCATCTGGAGCCCGCTTGCATACACGGCTCAGCTGGATGCCACAGAATTGTAAGGAGAAGGTGATCATGGCCATCCTGGATGTCATCTCAAAGGACGGGAAATTCCTTGGTCAGTTCGACGACTCGTTTCAGCCCGGCTATTGGCGTTGGACGGGCAAGACCGATGCAGGCGGATATCGTCAGTACCGCTACAAGGTCTTCTATGAGCTGACTCGGGAAGAAAGGGAGGCTCTCGCTCGTATGGGCATCGTGCTTCAGTACGGAGAGCTGAGGAAGATCGCATAGCGATCACGAGGTGCTAAGGGTGTTTAGAGGCTGCGTGTCGAAAGACATCGCGGCTTTTTTTGCGCTCGAACTACAGAACACTCCATAAGACCTGAACCGGAAACGGCAGGCGGAGGTAGAAACCTAAGGAGGTTGAGCAATGGGTTTGGTTACGTTAGGCAATGCGTATGAGCAGGCAGTGGCAATGGCGGCACGGCACAACGATGAACTGGTCAATGTTTCCAACATCGGGTTTTCAAGCCTCGATGAGGTATGGATTGGTGCGCGACCGTTCCCTGTTTCGGAGAACGCCCAGCAGCAGATCTGCAAGCGGATGGAGATCCCCTTTCCCTACCTTCAGAGCTGCAAGCCCGACTTGCAGGCCGAGAATCTGAACCGCAGGCTGTACAAGGAAAACAATGAAGAGCTGTTCTTCAGGTTCGATGACCGGCAGCTTCGGGCAGTTTTCACGCCGCGGTATGTGCCCATCGACAACGTGGATCTGATCGAGAAGCTTCTGACCCTCTTTGATTGGGATACCATTGTATCCCTGAAGATGAGCGGGGACATGATGTCGCTGTCCATACTGGACTCTCATCACATGAAGGTGAGGGACGAGGAGATGCACAATGGCATTTCCATCAACAACAGCGAGATCGGCAGGCTCGGTCTAATCATCAAGGCATTCCTGTTCAGGCTCTTCTGTAAGAACGGAGCCATGATCACCAGGGGTACATCCATCATGGGTGCTTTCCGGCACATCTCCAAGAAGATCATGGAAAAGATCCCTCAGATCATCAATGAGAACAGGGTCTCCCAGGAGTGGGTTGAGCGTTACATGGTCACGGCCATGGACCGTATAGTGGAGAACCCCGAGGAGCTGTTGCCACTCATCAACAAGAAGTACGAGCTCGGCCCCAGGCAGGTCGAAGCAGTCGAATGGGCATGGCCCCATGAGAAGCCGCTCCTGGTCGATGCCAACATGTTCCATGTGGCGAACACGTACACCAAGGCCGCCCAGTTCGAGGGACTCCCCACAAAGGAAGCTTACTCTCTGGAGAAGGTCGGCGGCAACGTCTTCGGCCTCGATCCGAGGATGCTCAAAGCGGCATAGTCAACAATAACACACCAAACAGGGCAAGGCCATGCGACTTCACGTCCGTGGCCTTTTTGCCTTCATGAAAGGAGAAGTGAAAATGATTGCACCTTCCAAGCTACAGCCAAGAGGTGCTTCAAAGCATGTAGCGGCCGTTCTGGAAGACCTGGGGATTTTCAAAAAGATAGAGAGCCTTGAAGAAGCTCATCTCCACGTCAAGAACGAGCCATGGATGGAACTGGTTATCGAGAAGAACCATGACGAGCTCTCATTTGCGCATTACCGGGAGCAGAACGGTGATCTCATAAACGATGGTGAGATGGTCTTCGCTGTGGACCGTGCCGGCATACTATGTCTCAGGGAAACCGTTGCAGGTGGCCCCTTCGGGTCGGTCAACGGAGGACCTGACAAGGAGTTTTCTCGCATGTTTGCGAGAAACCTTGTTGAGCAGGGTTTTGGCAAAGGCAAGGTCGTCTGGATGTCACCGCAAGATGATAATCCTTCGGACGGCTCAAGCCCACAAGGAGACGATATCGGAACGGAGTAGGAAGAAGTTTTTCCTGTCAGCTTTGAACAGGATTCGGGTGTTGATTACACGTTCTCGGTTGATCCAAAAGTGGTCTTCAGCAGACACTATCAGGAAAAGATCGAAATCGTGCCTGATCTGGAGAAGATCCTTAAAGAGAAGGTTATCTATATCACCAGCGAAAACGACCTGACGGATGCGTGCTGGTTGCTCAAGGATGGCAACATTCCAGAGCTGCTTTCGACAGCCGTTGAGTCGAAGAAGGCAAAGGGTGAGGTCATTGAGAAGCACTCTTCCAAGAGGCTCTGGGATATGATCTCGGGACAAGGAGTGGATCTTGAGTTTGTCTTTGCGGTGAACAATGGATATGAGCCGCTTCATGGCATAACGGCTCTTATCTGTGCAACGGATGACAATCAGATCGTGGCTTTCAACGGAGATGTCCTTGCCTGGGTGTATGCGACAATTCCAGATGTTCGCCTAGTTTACTACGGCAATCCGGCGGATTTCGGTGTCCTGACAACGCCTCAAGGTCATGTTGGTCTCTTGAAGCCTTTGAAGCCTGGTGTTCTTAACGATCTTGCTCGTATGAAAGTCGTGAAGAGGGTCCAGGCTGTGAAAGAGGATGAGACCTCGTGCCAGTCAGGATGCAGCTGCATTCAGGAAAATCCCGGGGGAAAACCAGACAAGGAAACTGAAAATCGTCAGGATTCCAAGAATCAGATACAGGTGCCGGTGTTCCTCTCCGGATTCGAGAGGCTTACCTGGTACTGCGACATGAAGAAGGATCAGCAGAAGGACAGGATGGTGGCCGTCATGGAGAAGACCGAAAGCACAGTCACGCTCATGGACGGTACTGTTCTCAGAAAGACACCCGAAGGACAGCCGAAGGTTTCGGACATGATTCATATCGGGGACATAGTGAGGGTTGCCGGACAGGTAAGGCGCCCGGGAGACGCCCTTCCCGAATATCAGCCCCCAAAGACTGACGTATACAGGCTTGAGGGCATGTACCACTCCAAATCTCCGGAAGAGGATAAGTACAGCCTCACCGATGGCGAGTGCTTCACTCTCCATCTCGCCTTGCTTGAAGACATCAATAAGAACGGCAAGCTCCCAAGGGGGTATATTGGTTACAGTGTCGATGAGATCGTAGCTGTCGATGGCAGGTTACTGAAGATGTTCGTTGCCAATATGGACGAGGTGTTTCTGGTCGAGAAGGCCAAAACCGGCTTAGAGGATATAGACCTGGCGCTTGCCGAGAGGGAATGGACACTGAAGGAACTGCTCGGCATCCTGGATGACAATGTCCTCGAAGGGAAGAAACTGTCCAAGAAGGAGAGCTCGGCCCTCATCAGAAACATCGCCAAGGCTAAAGGCATCAAGGACTGGGAGAAGATGGTTTTCAAGAACCTCATAAACGGGATCCTCATAGCCCAGTTCGGTTCGTGGTATGATGAACCGAAGGACGAACTCCACGTCCCAGAGATTGATAACCTGGAACTCTGGGATACACAGGCAACCCAGGAGCAGTATATCCTGTGGGACGAAACCTGCCAGAAGGCTGAGCAGTGGTTCCTGAAGGCAGAGGACAACAAGTTCTACGTTGAGCGTTTTCACAGGGACAGCAAGACGCACATGAAGGCTGCCCAAGAAAGGTATTCAAGAGCGCTCAGCCGGTTGCAGAGAGTTAAGAGAGAGGCTACGCTTAACCATCGTAAGCTGGTTGAGAAGGCTATAAACGCGAATGTGTTTATCCCGTTCGAGGTCCTTCAGTCTACACTGGCGTCGCCTCTCGTTTCATCGTCTTTGCTGAAATCTCCTCTTATTGAGGCGGAGATCGCCAGGCGGGAAGCCAAGGCCCAGGCATTGCAGGCCAGTCAGCTCGAAAACACCGAGATCCTGACCCCGGCAGTGCAGCCATCGGCTCAGCCGGTCCAGATATTGACGGAATTGCCCGAGGAAGTTCCCGTATCCTTCAAGGAAGAAGTGCGGCTCATCCATGATATCCCGGATGAAGTGCTTCCCTCCGAGGTGGAGGTCCCGGAGATATGGTTCGCTCTCGACAGCAGGATTCAGGATATCAGCCTGGCTCATGATATGATCGAGGAGGAAGCCCAAAGCCTCAGTGAACGGAACAAGCCTGTTCTGGAAATGTTCAGGAAGAAGCTCATCGGAGCTCCTCCTGAGAGCATTTTCAGCAAGACTGTTGTCGAAAACATCACAAAGATCGAGAACCAGGCGATCAGATTCCAAGAAGCATGTCATGCCAGGTTTATTCAGGCAAAAGATGGCCTATCTCTTCAGGTTGCCGAGGAGATCAAGAGGATCTTCCCCGGAGACCATGTCGATAGCCTTGTTGATTGCGTCATGGGGATGATGTTTGTCCCCCTCGTGCAGGAAGTGGTGGAGATCGATGGCGAAAAACTTAACTTCAACATGTCTGTTCGAGACGTAATTGGCATTGTGATCGGAAAACATAGGTCCAGGTTAGAGTCGCAGCAACCGGAAGATGCTTCAACGCTAGCGTCACAGGAAAATACGACACCAAATGATCGGTTCGAACCGGGAGATCGTGTCAAGATAAGTCCCAAGCTGGTTCACATCGCAGGGCAGGAAGGCACTGTCACAACGATCGTCGGCGCTGATTATGTCGTCCAGCTCGATTCAGGCCCTCTCAAAGATCCTTTTGAGGGTGTCGAGTATGATCCTTCCGTGTCAGGCGATTATCTCGTGCTCATTGGCCAGAGCCTGCGGCCTGGTGATAACCAGACGGCTCAGGTCAATGAAGGAAAATCAGCTATAGAGTACATGGTTGGCGATAGAATTAGTGTTGTGTCAGGGCAATATGCTGACCGGCATGGTGAGGTGATCCTTGTGAAGGAATCTCCTGTTTCGGATGCAACCAAGCCGAAGGCATACCTCTATACGGTGCGGACCGACAATGGTCTGTCAGTTGATCTGTTCTCATGGTCATTTGAACGTGAGACTTCAAGGCCAGCCGAGGTCATCATGGACATCGAAACACAAAGAGGATTCATGGAGCCTGATATTTTGTATTGTGGCCTATTAGACCTGTCAAGGAAGGTCAATCAGTACAGGATGAAGGCTGACATGGAACCGAATTCACAGAAAAAAGCCCAGATCGAACAGATGATTCAGGCTGTGACGGTCAGAGGCAAGGAAGTGAAGGCCCTTTTCGTGCAATGGGCATCGAAATACCCGGTTGTAGCAAAGGGTCTGATCGAGAAGCATAAGGAAACGGTGGCAAGGTCAGCTGGCAATGGAAGTGTATCACAACCGGCGCAGCCCTCAGAGCAACCGCATAAAGCAGAACCTCCGAAACCCGCCCAGAACATGCCGTCAGTACAAAGGCCGTTTTCTCGCAGCGGGATGTCTCGGAGAAATCAAGCATACAGGGGATAATTCAATGAAGAGGACAAGGAAGTGCCGCATCTGCAGGATGCAGGTAGAAAACGGAAAGTGGGAAAGCCATCTCATGAGCCATATTATGAGCATCGTGGGAAAGGCTGAGGTGTATGTAACAATTGGAGCGAAAGAGGGTGATCCGAGGGCTTGCAACCTTCAGCACGATCTCTATGCTCTGAGAAAGGCTTGCAGCGAGACCGTTCCTTCGTAACGAATTCTCTCTGCTCAGAAGAAGGCACCCCTGCGGCATCGTCCCTTGGGTGCTTTCCTTTTTGGAGGACAATCAATGAATAACAAGACGGTATACTACAGGGCGTTCACCAGGACCAACAGAATGGTCAAGGTTGAGCTGAACATGGGATGTGCTCCCAGTATCAGGGTTTGCGATATGAACGAGATACCCGTGGCTGTCGCAACACTTTCTCCGATGGAACTGATCCGGGAGATTCCCGATATAGCTCGCTTCATGGTGATCGAGAAGGCTGGAAACCGCGATGAAGCCTTGGAAATCTGGAACTTCATCGAGGCCGAAAATCTGGTGGAGGTTCAAAGGCTTGGTGATGGGCTTATATCCCTCATGAACATCTGGCCGGAAAACACATGTGGCGTTCCGGATATCGAAACCACAGATGTCCAGGAGGAAAATCTCTTCATGGAAGAGATACCCTTCGACCTTGCCGAGGAGATACCTGTTATCCACTGCTAAAAAAACAAGACCCATGCCCTTGGATTTCATGATGACAGCTGCTCCCAGCTATCCATCATGGCCAGGCATGGGTCTTTTTTTTGTCCTGAAGTATTTAAAAAAGATCATGCGCCAATGATTTGGGGGGCCACTGGCGCATGACCAGAAGGAGGGTATAAGCAATATTAGAGTTCTGTACAGACCTGGTTCCTTACTTGGCAACGCTGTCCTTGAGTGCCTTGCCTGCCTTGAAGCGTGGGGCTTTCCTGGCTTTGATCTTTATGGTGGCACCTGTCCTGGGGTTGATACCTTCACGGGCGGCCCTTTTCACAACGTCAAAGGTTCCGAACCCTACCAGGGTTACCTTGTCACCTTTTTTAAGGGTTCCCATGATCGAATCAAAGATCGCATTGATGGCCTTTTCTACAGCTGCCTTAGGAAGTCCTGACTTCTGTGCGACAACACCAATCAAATTGGCTTTTGTCATGTTAATGCCTCCTCTTTTAAATACCGTGTGGCTACGGTTTTTTTGTTCATTTTCAGCCGCCTCTCCCCCACTACCCTTCTCCGAGGGTCGAAAAATGGCCAGCGGGATCTGGCGGCAAACTTCCTACTGTGTTTCGGTGTAAAGAATCAAGTGATACTTGTTATTGTCTTCCTTTATTGTGATCTCTATAATTGAGTTCCCCTCAGGAGGCAAGACGCCACCGTCAAAAATCACAAGGCGGGACTTTTTTGCTAGAGGTGCCAGTCTTATAAGGTACCCCTTCCCTCTTTTCCTGTTCCTGATCAGTCTTGATGCTTCGCACCTTGGGGAAAAGGAAAAACTATGGAAACCCTTTTTTCTCGGCTCACCCATGGCAAGTGCCTTTGCCCACCTGGTACCTGGACCTGACCCTGTCAGCTGCGATCTGTAATTGCCAAGAGCGGCACTCTTTCTTGCCATGAAAGAGTGGCTTATGTACCTAATGGCTATGTATCCAGCATGATAATTTATGGCATTGACAAGCTGGCTGATCACCATGTCTTTCTGGCCTGATCCAATCATCTCTTCAAGTTTCGAGACAACGGTGGCAGTTTCCGCATACTTGATGCCGAAATCTCTGAAAAGGTCGCCGACCAGAAGCTTCACGTCATAGAGCCTGGGGGCTTCAGCTTCTGACACCCCAGCGGAAGCAGCAAGCCTCTTGATAGCTTCCTTCCTGGCATTTTGATTGTTATCTTTCTCGTGAGAAAGAATAGCCCTCACAACATGCTCAATATCCCCGTTTTCAAGACTTGCTATGAGACTCTTTCTGATCTCAACCGCCTTGGCCCATTGCTTTGACTGATCCTCAAGGATGGACCTCATCTGGTCTCTCTGCGAGTATGTCGGGTGGAGAATGTATTTGTATCTTGTTCCCAATGGGGCATCCACCTGTGGTTTAGCTTGGCAGCCCAGAAAGGTTTTCATAGAAATCGTCTGGGAGATTCTGGTGTGAAAAGCTCTTCTTCCCATTGTTCCCATGGGAACCGGTATTATTTCTGGACGGGCCACTCTGCGGCCGCGGGCTGCTTCTTTTATCGGTCTGCTGTTGGCGGGGTGTTCTCGAGAAATGGTTCTGGGCTGATGGCTGAGAACTGTTTATTTTACTGTTCGGCAAGCCGGTTATCTTTCCTTCGAAATCGTCAACCACTATCTCTGTGAGCTGTACAGGGGTTTTGTCCTGTCCAGCGATAATTCTGTACTCTAGGGATCCTTCAAGGTACACCGGGGTCCCCCTTTTGCAGTTGTCTTTGACGACTTTTGCCCATGAACCATGGGCAACGATATTGTGAGTGGCCTTTTTGATCTTTGGCTGGTTGCCTGGAACCGATAACTTTCGGATGGTTTCCATGCTGAACACCGCATGAAAGCTCTCCTGATTTTCAACGACCGCAGGATCGTTTAAGATAATGCCTACAAGAATCACCTTGGCAGACATGCTATGCCCTCCTCTATCATTAACTTTTATATAGACATTATTTGTCTATTTGTCAACATTTATAATTTTTAATGTCTATTATATCATTTAATGATGCTATACATATGTTATTGTGGACAATTGACAATATTTGGTGCTAGGTGTGGTCTATGACTCCAACGCCTGGAAGAGGAATCACGCCCAGGGTCCTTCAATATGACATGGTCTGGACTACGCGACGGAACAAGGGCGTGCTTCACGGGCCTGTTGCGGACAGGTTCGAGGAGCTCGTGGCAAAGGCCTGCAAGGACCTTGGGGTGGAGCTGATCAAGATGGATGTGATACTCAACTACGTCCATCTCCGAGTGAGGATCGAAGTGGCAAAGGATGCCAAAACTCTTCTATCGGCAAAGCAACTGGTGGGTAAGCTGAAGCGGCTAACAGCGAAACACCTCAGAAGTGAATTCAAGGAGATAAGAAAGATACCTTCCATGTGGACACGGGAACAGCTTATTGAGGACTGGGAACTCACATCGAAGGACATAAGAGAATATCTGGCATCAAAGAGGGGGCAGGAACAGGACAAGAGAAGAGAAAATATCGTTAAATCACATGCTAGACCCGGCTAGCCTGAATATAATATCAGGAGATCATCGGTTTTGAGGCATACTCGAGGCCGGAGATTTATTAAAGATATCGTCGCGTTGGGCAAAGCGATGCGTATGAGTTAGTATCAATGGTCGGCATTACTCAAACCCGACCGGCGATCATGGTGCATACTCTACGGTTTCTCAGATGCTGCGAGACTAAACAGTTAATCCGCAGAAATCTACATTTTGATTAGAAGTGTAAGCTCTTCTGGCTTCTCTACGCATATGTCGGAGGAAAGGAATTACAGACAATAGGTGACACGACTTTGCTACTACTATCTTAATATTATTGCTCCGGCAACTAAACATAGAAATGATGAATTACGATGCCATACAAAAAGGCCTGTCCTTCAATCCTAGACAACAGGAAATATGTTTCCATATTTACTTGCCGGAGCAATAATTGATTTCATAATTTTTACGTTCTTAGAGGAAGTCAGATGGCATTCCATAACTTGTCATTCAATGATTGAAGATTGATTATTATTCATCTTATCAGTATAGATTTTATTAGGGGGACTTCATGACTAGAGAACAATATACATCTACGAACCATTCTAACGTATGTTGTTTTTGTGATCGACGCCCTGCAGAATATCTGTCGAGCTTATTTGTGATTGTAACTCGATTTAATAAAATAACTTTCCGTCACGAATCACAGATTTTAACTGTACCACGTTGCTACAATTGTGTAAGAGCGCACAAAATAGCACGATATTTGTTCTGGGCGTGCATTATTCTGGGTATAGCAGTGTGGTGTCTAGTTGCCATCTCATTAAGAGACCCCATTGACCCATTTATGATGATTTTTGGAGGAGGAGTTCTGGGAGGTCTTTCTTTTTGGATAACCTATGCTCTGATAAGCTTGTTGATTTTGGGTTTAATATTCAGAACTACAAATTCCACACTTGGGATTCATAGCTATCTCCAGAAACTCAAACTTTCAGAATCAGGGTGGGAGCAGAAGGGATTTGCTTTTGACTTCATAGATTACATGAAGAAGGTATCATCCTTAGAAGATGTAACATTCTCTAAAACCAATATATTCGAATCGGGATCGCAGCAGAATGATTATTCTATGGGAGAGAAGGAACTGTATGTTCAGTGTGAAAAGTGCGGTAAACAATATGTTCTTGGAAGGGATGCGGCTATCTTATTGCTCCGGCAACTAAACATGCGAACCTTTCATGCTGCATAAGCGACTGATGGATGCCTGAAGTAATTCCTCACATGGTGTGGCCTCTTCACCAAGGTCCTCATGAAGGA
>Ga0116174_10000983_pt1 | contig 27166 bp, 25 predicted proteins | sample AD_UKC087_MetaG_FD_89801 | JGI IMG/M metagenome (GOLD analysis project Ga0116174, IMG submission 89801) | Active sludge microbial communities of municipal wastewater-treating anaerobic digesters from USA - AD_UKC087_MetaG | ecosystem: Engineered > Bioreactor > Anaerobic > Digestate | place: USA...
GTGCAGTACGAAGCCATCGAGGTGGTGGTGTACCGCCTGCGCAAGAAGCTGGCCGGCACCGGCCTGACCCTCATGACGCTGCGCGGGCTGGGCTATCTGCTCAGGGCCGATGCATGACCCGGTCCGCTGCCACGCCTGCGCCCTCGCTGCGCAGGCGGCTGCTGCTGGGCATCCTGCTGCCGGTGGTGGCGTTCATCGGTTTCAACACCTTCAGTCTGTACCGCCAAACCCTGGCCTCGCTGAACACGGCCTACGACCGCACCCTGCTGGCATCGGCCAAAACCATCAGCGAGCAGCTGGATGTATCGGGCTACGACGACGCGGCGCAGCTGCGCGCCACCGTGCCCTACTCCGCGCTGGAGGCCTTCGAGGCCGACAACCAGAGCCTCATGTTCTACCGCGTCTCCAACCTGCAGGGAGAAATGGTCTCGGGGTTTGCCGAACTGCCTGCCTGGCGTGGGCGCATTGCGGACCGTCCACCCTATGCCGCGCTGGTGGACTTCTATGACGATCAATTTCGCGGCGCGAACGTGCGCGTGGCCGTGCTGCTGCAGCCCGTGGCCAGTCCCACGGGCCGTGGCATGGCGGTCATCCAGGTTGCCGAAACACTGGAAGTGCGGCACACCCTGGCGCTGCAGATCCTGTGGAATACGCTGGCGCGGCAGGCGCTGCTGATTGCCGTGATCGCACTCACCGTGGTCATCGTGGTGCAAGGGGCCACACGCCCGGTGCGCCAGCTCAGCCGGCAGTTGCAGGCCCGGCGCGACGGCGACCTGAGCCCGATCGCGGCCAGCTCGGCGCCCCGTGAACTACAGCCCCTGATCGACAGCACCAACCAGGTCATGCTCCGGCTGCAGCATCTGCTACGCCACCAGAAACGGTTTGTGCGCGACGCCTCGCACCAGCTGCGTACACCGCTGGCCGTGCTCAAGACGCAGGTGCAGTCAGCCCTGCGCGGCGATGTGGCCGCCCACCAGGCCTTGCAGGAAATCAGCGACACGGTGGACCGCGCCACGCAACTGGCCAACCAGATGCTGGCGCTGGCCAAGGTCGAGCAGCTGCGCCAGCAAAGCGGGCCGCCACCGACCCGGTTCGATGACATCCTGCGCGCAGTGGCCCTGGATCTGTCGCCCCTGATCGCCCAGCGCGACCTCGACTTCGGCATCCACACCGAACCGGCAACGGTGTTTGCCCACGAATGGATGCTGCGTGAACTGGCCCGCAACCTGCTGCACAACGCGATTCGCCATGCCCCGACCGGCAGCGAACTGACGGTGGATTTGCACTGCAGCGATCACCAGGCCGTGCTCACCCTGCGCGACCACGGCAGCGGCATCGACGATGAGCTGGCAGCGCGGCTGTTTCAACCCTTCTCGGCGGGCGATGTACGCACCGGCAGCGGCCTCGGGCTGGCCATCTGCCACGAGATCGTGCAGGCGCTGGGCGGCCGCATTGCGCTGACCAACCGCATCCAGGCAGGTCTTGTGACGGGGCTGGACGCCGTCGTGCACTTGCCGCTGAGCCCGACCGCTGCCCTCTGAACCACCGCTGCCACGGCACAATCGCTCCCATGAATGCCCCCGAAACGATGCGTCTGGACAAATGGCTGTGGTGTGCGCGGTTTTACAAAACCCGCAGCCTGGCCACCGAAGAGATCGGCAAGGGCCGCGTCACCGTCAATGGCCAACCCGCCAAGGCCGCCCGCGACCTGCGCTGCGGCGACACCGTGGCCTTGCGCCAGGGCGCGGTGGCCCGCACCGTGCGCGTGCGGGGCTTGAGTGGCCACCGCAGCCCGGCCCCGGTGGCGCAACTGCTGTACGAGGAAACGGCCGACAGCATCGCTGCGCGGGAAAAATCCGCTGAGCAGCGCCGCCTGGCGCCCGAACCCGCCGCCACGCTGCAGGAAGGACGCCCCACCAAAAGGGACCGACGCAACATCGACCGCGCCCAGAGCTGGGGCGACCGCTGGAGTGCCTCCATTGATCAATGAAGCCCTGCCTGTGCCGCCCATGTGCATGCATGCAAGATCAAGGATCACCACAAAACAGCACACAACAGGCCCCATCCAGCGCTAACATGGCACGCATCGGCAAACCTTGCCGGTATGGGGAGGCCATGCCATGGGAGCATCGTCGCTTGCGCGCATCGTCAAGAACCCACAGGGGATGCGGGTGCGTCCGAACCTTTGGGACTATGGGAAGACCGTGGCCGCATTCAGCTGGCAGACGGCGGCCCAAGGGCTCGATGGCCTGCCTGATGGTGGATCGGGTGGCGGCCTCAACATCGCCCACGAGGCGGTGGACCGCCATCTGGCGCATGGGCGGGGCGAGCGCACCGCGCTGCGGTGGCTGGGCAAATCCGGTGCCCGGCGCAAACTGAGCTTTGCGCAGCTCGCGCAGGAAACCAACCGTTTCGCCAACGCGCTGGAGCGCCTGGGGGTCCTGCCAGGCGAACGCGTCTTTGCGCTGATGGGGCGCCTGCCGGAGCTCTACATCGCCGTGCTGGGCGCCCTCAAGGCCCGCTGCGTGGTGACTCCGCTGTTCTCGGCCTTCGGTCCCGAACCCATCGCCACCCGCGCCGAGATGGGCGACGCGCGGGTGCTGGTCACCACACCCGAGCTGTACGCCCGCAAGGTCCAGTGCCTGCGCGAGCGCCTGCCCGGGCTGCGCCATGTGATCCTCGTTGGTGGTGCGGGCAAAAACCCCGACAGCCCCACAGACGCCGGAATCCACCGCTGGCAGGATCTCGTGGACCGCTGCCCGCCCGACTACACCATCGCGCCCACCGACCCGGAATCCATGGCGCTGCTGCATTTCACCAGCGGCACTACCGGCCGGCCCAAGGGCGCCGTGCATGTGCATGCCGCCGTGCTGGCGCATGCGGTCACGGGCCACTATGCGCTGGACCTGCATGACGACGATGTGTTCTGGTGCACCGCAGACCCCGGCTGGGTCACCGGCACCAGCTACGGCATCATCGCGCCGCTGGTCAACGGCGTGACGACCGTGGTCGTCGAAGCCGAATTCGACGCCGCCACCTGGTATGGCGTGCTGGAGCGCGAGCGCGTCAGCGTCTGGTATACCGCGCCCACGGCCATCCGCATGATGATGAAGCTGGGCGCCGAGGCCGTGCAGGGGCACGATGTGTCGGCGCTGCGCTTCCTGTCCAGCGTGGGCGAGCCGCTCAACCCCGAAGCGGTGGTCTGGGGCCAGCGCGCCTTTGGCCTGCCCTTCCACGACAACTGGTGGCAGACCGAGACCGGCGGCATCATGATTGCCAACTTTGCGGCGCTCGACATCCTGCCGGGTTCGATGGGCAAGCCGCTGCCCGGCATCACCGCAGCGATCGTGCAGCGCGTCGAAGGTGGCGGCATCCAGGTGATCGATGCCCCGGACGTGGATGGTGAGCTGGCCCTCAAGGCGCCCTGGCCGTCAATGATGCGGGGCTATTTGCACGAGGAAGAGCGCTACCGCAAATGCTTTGTCGATGGCTGGTACCTCACCGGCGACCTGGCGCGCCGCGATGCCGAGGGCTACTACTGGTTTGTCGGCCGGGCGGACGATGTCATCAAGTCGGCCGGCCACCTGATCGGCCCGTTCGAGGTCGAAAGCGCCTTGATGGAGCACCCCGCCGTGGCCGAGGCCGGGGTGATCGGCATTCCCGATGCGATGGTGGGCGAGGTGGTCAAGGCTTTCGTCGCGCTCAACTCTGGTTTCGAGGCCGGCGAGCCCCTGCGGCGCGATCTGCTGGGCCATGCCCGCAAGCGCCTGGGCGCGGCGGTGGCGCCCAAGGACATCGCCTTCCGCACCAACCTGCCCAAGACCCGCAGCGGAAAAATCATGCGCCGCCTGCTGAAGGCGCGCGAGCTGGGCCTGCCGGAAGGCGACCTGTCCACGCTGGAAAGCGACGAAAAGTGAGGCCGCACCATGGCTGACAAACTCCACCTTGACCGTGCGCACCTGCACCGGCTGTACCGGGAGATGCTGCGCATCCGGCGCTTCGAGGCGCAATGCGTGGCCCTGTACCAGGCGCAGAAAATCCGCGGCTTTCTGCACCTCTACGACGGCGAAGAAGCCGTGGCCGTCGGCGTAATGGCCGCGCTGCAGCCGGGCGACGCGGTGGTCGCCACCTACCGCGAACACGGCCATGCGCTGGCGCATGGCGTGCCCATGGCCCCGCTGATGGCGGAAATGCTGGGCAAGCAGGAAGGCTGTTGCGGCGGGCGCGGCGGCTCCATGCACCTGTTTGACCGCGCGCGCCGCTTTTTTGGCGGCAACGCCATCGTCGGCGGTGGCCTGCCGCTGGCCGCCGGAATTGCCATGGCCGACCAGCGGCTACGCGCCGGCGCGGTCACCGTCTGCTTCTCTGGCGAAGGCGCGGTGGGGGAAGGCACCTTCCATGAAACGCTGAACATGGCGCAGCTGTGGAAGCTGCCGGTGCTGTTCGTCTGCGAAAACAACCTCTACGCCATGGGGGTGCCGCTGGCCGACTCCGAGGCCGAGACCGAGGTCTGGCGCAAGGCCGCTGCCTACCGCCTGCCGGCCGAGCAGGTCGATGGCATGGACCCCATCCAGATGGAGGCTGCCGCGCGGCGGGCGGTGGAGCACATCCGTAGCGGCTCCGGCCCCTTCTTCCTGGAGGCGCGCACCTACCGCTTCCGGGCGCACTCGATGTTCGACACCCAGGCCTACCGCACCCGCAACGAGGTAGAGCAGTGGAAGCAGCGCGACCCCATCGAGCACCTGCGCGCCTGGATGCAGGCCAACCACCAGCTCGACGCCGCCGAAGCCGCCGCCATCAATGCCGAAGTGGCGGCAGAAATCGCAGCAGCGGTCGCCTTCGCGGAAGCGGGCACGCTGGAAGCGCCGGACACGCTGGAGCGCTTTGTGACCATGGACTGCGTGGTGCAGGAGGTGTCGTAATGGCCGACACCACACCAACGCTGCGCATGAGCTACCGGGAAGCCTGCCGCCAGGCGCTGCGCGACGCGCTCATGGCCGACCCACGCGCCTTCGTCATGGGGGAGGATGTCGGCAAATACGGCGGCTGCTACGCCGTCACCAAGGGCCTGCTGGAAGAATTTGGCCCGCAGCGCATCCTCGACACGCCGCTGGCCGAGAACGGCTTCACCGGCATCGGCATCGGCGCCGCCGTGGCAGGCCTGCGGCCCATCGTCGAGATCATGACCTGCAACTTCAGCCTGCTGGCACTGGACCAGATCATGAACAACGCCGCCACGCTGGCGCACATGAGCGGGGGGCAGTTTGCGGTGCCGCTGGTGATCCGCATGGCCACCGGCGGCGGCCGCCAGCTGGCAGCGCAGCATTCGCACAGCCTGGAGGGCTGGTACGCGCACATTCCGGGCCTGAAGGTGCTGGCTCCCGCCACCGTGGAAGACGCCCGCCACATGCTGGCCGCCGCGCTGGCGGACCCCAACCCGGTGCTTATCTTCGAGCATGTGGTGCTTTACAACACCGAGGGCGAGCTCGATCCCGCCGTGCAGGCGGTGGACCTCACCCAGGCCAAGGTGCGGCGCGCGGGCAGCGATGTCAGCCTGGTCACCTACGGCAACAGCCTGCCCAAATGCCTGGCCGCTGCCGACGCGCTGGCGGCCGAGCAAATTTCCGCCGAAGTCATCGACCTGCGCGTGCTGCGCCCGCTGGACATGGCCACCGTGATCGCCTCCGTAGTGCGCACCCACCGGGTCGTCATCGTCGATGAGGGCTGGAAGTCGGGCTCGATTTCCGCAGAGATCGCCGCGCGGCTGGCGGAAGACGCCCTGTACGAGCTGGACGCCCCCATCCGCCGCGTGTGCAGCCGCGAGGTGCCCATCCCCTACGCCGCGCAGCTGGAGGAAGCCGCCCTGCCCTCCGTCGCCGAGATCGTGGCCACCGCCCGCGCGCTGGTGCGGCCGCAATGAGGAGGCGCTGATGGCCGACTTCACCATGCCCGCCCTGGGCGCCGACATGGAAACCGGCACGGTCGTCGAATGGAAGGTGCGCCCGGGCGACCATGTCCGCTCGGGGGACGTCATCGCCGTCGTCGAGACGCACAAGGGCGCCATCGATGTCGAATGCTTCCTGGACGGCACCATCGACGACCTGGTACCGCTGGGGCAGGAACTGCCGGTCGACGCAGTGCTGGCCAGTGTGCGGGGGCCGGAGTCCGCTGCTGCGCCAGCGGCCCCCGCACCGACGACTTCTGTACCACCTGCCGCACTGCCTTCGCACTTGCCCGTGGCGGAGGCACCGACCGCCCCCATGCACCCGCCTACCAGCCACCGCCGCAAGGTGAGCCCAGCCGCGCGCCACCATACCCAAGCGCTGGGCATCGACCCCGACACCCTGAGCGGTACCGGTGTGGAAGGCGCCGTGACACTGGCCGACGTCGCACGCAGCGCCCACGCCGCGCCCACCGCGGCCCCTGCAGGGCCGTCGATCACTCCAGCGAACACACCAACCAGGCCCCGCGGCGGGTTCGATCCCGATCAGATGCGCCGGGCCATCGCCGCGGCCATGGGCCGCTCCAAGCGGGAAATTCCGCATTACTACCTGCGCAGCACCATCAGCTTCGCGGCCGCGCAAAGCTGGCTGAGCGCATGGAACCGCACGCGGGAGCCCGCCGAGCGCCTGCTGCCCGCCGTGCTCCTGTTGAAAGCAGCGGCCAAGGCCCTGGCGCAGTTTCCGCAGTTCAATGGCTTGTATGTCGATGGCCAGTTCCAGCCGGCCCCCCCCGTGCACCTGGGCTGGGCGATTGCCCTGCGCGGGGGCGGCTTGGTCGCCCCTGCCATCCACCATGCGCAAAACCTGCCGTTGCCGGCGCTGATGGACGCCTTGCGCGACCTGGTGCAACGCGCCCGCGCCGGCGGCCTGCGCAGTTCCGAACTGAGCGACCCCACGGTCACCGTCACCAGCCTGGGCGACCGGGGTGCCGACGAGGTGCTGGGCGTGATCTATCCACCGCAGGTGGCCATCCTCGGCTTTGGCCGCATCGTCGAACGGCCTTGGGTCGTGCAGGGCCAGGTGCTGCCGCAAGCCGTGGTGTCCGTCAGTCTGGCCGCCGACCACCGCGTCAGCGACGGCCATCTGGGCGGGCAATTGCTGGCCGCCATAGACAGCGCTCTGCAATCCCCCGACACCCTTTGACGACCGGAGCCCCCATGAACGCCACCGAAATTCACGCCCTGGCCGCCGAAGTCCTGGCCGGCATTGCCCCTGAGGCCGACCTGTCCACCGTGAGGGAACAGGAGGATCTGCGCGAAGCGCTGGACCTGGACTCGATGGATTTCCTGAACTTCGTTACGGGTCTCAGCCAGGGCAGCGGCATGCCGATCCCCGAAGCAGACTATCCCGAGATCTACACGCTGGCCGGCATCTTGCGCTACCTTGCACGCTGATCTGGCACGCAATCGATCAAGCCGCATTCGGCAGCTTCAGGCGCCAGACTGCAACAGTCACTGCCCCCTGAAACAGCACCACCAGGTTCATGGCGACACCATACATGGTTCCCCCACAAGGCAACCACAGCCCGCCTGAAGCAGACGTCCTATCCGCAGGAAATCAGTCCACCCGTATCTTGGATGACTGCACCACCTTCTTCCACTTGGCGACTTCTGCCTTGAAGAAGGCGTCAAACTCGTCTGGCGTTGTCTGCACCGGCTCCGCCCCCAGCTGCAAAAGCTTTTCGCTCACCTGGGCATCTTTGACGGCCTCGTTCATCTCCCCATTCAGCCGGGACATGATTTCGCGCGGAACGCCCTGGGGAGCAAACAAGCCGAACCAGGCGGTGGCATCAAAACCCGCCACGCCACTCTCATGCAATGTGGGAATGTCCGGGGCCACCAGAGACCGCTTGCGGGTGCTCACGGCCAGCGCCCTGAGCTTGCCGGCTTTCACCAGTGGCAGCGTCGTGATGATGTTGTCAAAGGTCAACGGCACCTGGTTGCCCAGCACATCGTTCATCGCCGGGGCCGCACCTTTGTAGGGAATATGGGTCAGGGCAATGCCGGCGGTGCTGGCCAGCAGCTCCGTGAAGAGGTGGGCGCCAGAGCCATTGCCGGCCGTGGCGTAGTTGATTTCTGCGGGCTTCGCGCCCGCGGTGGTGCGCGCCGCATCGAGCAGGTCCTTGACCGTCCTGTACGGCGATTGGGGGTTGACGACCAGAAGGAAGGGCGTCGATGAAATCATACCGATGGCGCGCAGGTCCTTGACGGGGTCGTAGCTCATCCTGGGATAGAGGCTGGGGTTGACCGACAGCGAAATGGTGCCCAGCAGCAGCGTGTAGCCATCGGGCGCCGCCTTCGCCACCGCGTCCGCACCCACGTTGCCGGCGCTGCCCGGACGGTTGTCAATCACGACAGGCTGGCCCAGGCGCTCCGACAACTTCTGCCCGACAATGCGCGCCGCCACATCCGAAGCGCCCCCTGCCGGGTAGCCAACAATGATCCTGATGGGCTTGCTCGGCCAGGCGGTCTGCGCCAGCGATGGCAGGGCTGCACTGGCCAAGGCGGCGCAGGCGACCTGCACGAGGGTGCGGCGGGAAAGATCAAGGCCCATGGCGGTCGTCTCCAGTTTTTTTAAATCAAAAATAGCTCTAGTGCTTATAAAACATGCACCATTAGCTATTTAATTTATAGCAAAAGAATGGCATTCAATGCGCTCTGCCGCCACGCCGGGCACAAGTCAGATCGCGCGCGGCGGCGATGGCGGGTCTGCGCCCCTTGGGGCATGGCCCTAGCCTTGTGCGAAGCGGTCCAGGTACTGCTCGAACGCGTGGTAACTGATGCGGTCGTAAAGCTCTTCGCGGGTCTGCATGCTGTCCACCACGGCCTTCTGGTGGCCATCGCGGCGAATGCTCTGGTAGACGTTCTCGGCGGCCTTGTTCATGGCACGGAACGCGGACAGCGGGTACAGCGCCATGGCCACGCCAGCGCCAGCCAGCTCGTCGCGGCTGAACAGCGGCGTCTGGCCAAACTCGGTGATGTTGGCCAGCACGGGCGCGCCCAGCGCATCGACAAAGCGCCGGTAGGTGTCGAGGTCGCGCACGGCCTCGGCAAAGATCGCGTCGGCACCGGCCTCCAGGCACCGCTGGGCACGCTCGATGGCCGCGTCCACCCCCTCAGTGGCGATGGCATCGGTGCGGGCGATCAGATAAAAATCAGGATCGGTGCGGGCGTCGGCCGCGGCCTTCACGCGGTCGGTCATCTCTTCGACGGAAACAATCTGCTTGCCGGGGCGATGGCCGCAACGCTTGGCGCCCGCCTGGTCCTCGATATGGCAAGCGGCAGCGCCGGCCTTGATCAGGCTCTTGACGGTGCGGGCAATGTTGAAGGCGCTGGGGCCAAAACCGGTGTCGATGTCCACCAGCAGCGGCAGGTCGCAGACATCGGTGATGCGGCGCACATCGATCAGCACATCCTCCAGGCTGATGATGCCCAGATCGGGCATGCCCAGCGACCCGGCGGACACACCGCCACCCGAAAGATACAGGGCACGGTAACCCGCGCGCTGGGCCAGCAGCGCATGGTTGGCATTGATGGCGCCCACGATTTGCAGCGGCTTTTCGGCGGCCAGGGCCTGGCGGAAACGGGCACCAGCACTTGAGGGGGAAGAAGAGTGGGTCATGACAAAAAAATAGGTAAGTTCAATGCAGCAGGGGACTATTGCGTGCGTCCATGGAGAGCGGCTTGCGTTCCGGCGATGCGGCCGAACACCGAGCCCGATGTCAGGCCTGCGCCGCCGGGGTATTTGGTGTAGTACAAGCCGCCCACCATCTCGCCCGCGGCGTAAAGGCCCGGCATGGTGCGACCTTCTTCGTCCAGCACTTGGGCCCGCGGCGTGATCGACAGCCCGGCATAGGTGCAGGTAATGCCGCAACTGACTTCAAAGGCCACGAACGGCCCCTGTTCCAGAGGCAGCGCCCAATTGGTCTTGTCGATGGCCAGGCCCTGGGTGCGGCGTCCGTCGAGCACAGCGGGATTGAACGGCACGCTGCGGTCCACGGCGGCGTTGAATTCGCTCAGCGTGCGCAGCAGTTGCGCCTTGTCGACCCCCTCGAACTGCGCCACCAGCCCTTCCAGGGTGTCAGACTGGTAGCGCGTGGCGTGCCGCACGCGGTACTCGTCGGGCAGCAAGGCTGCGCCCTGGGCATCGAATATCTGCCAGCCCCGCCCCCCCGGCTGTTTGAGCATGGCCGCGCCCATGCGCGAGTAGGTGTAGTTGCGGAAGTTTTCGCCTTCGTTGACAAACCGCTCACCCAGGGTGTTCACCACCACGCCCAGGTTGAAATAGTTCTTTTGCTGGTTCAGCAACGCGGGGTCGCCAAACTCAGGCGCATTGGCGTCGTAGAACACGCTGTGGCAAGCGGTCCAGTGGCCGGCCGCGCGTGCACCCTGGTTCAGCGCGGCCTGAATGGCCAAGCCCGTGTTGTAGCGCGAGCCACGCACCTTGGCGAGATCCCAGTTGGTGCCCAGGTAACGCGCACGCCATTCGGTGTTGGCGTGGAAACCGCCGGCCGCCAGCACCACCGCACCGGCGCGCAGCTCACGCACCTGTCCGTTGTGCACGGCAACCACCCCGCAAACCGCCCCGTTTTCCACCAGCAGCTCGGTCATCTTGTGGTCATAGGCAATGCGCACGCCCTGGCGCTGCGCACGGGTGAACAAAGACTCCACCAGGCCGGCGCCGCCGCCGGACACTTCGATCGTCAGCCCGCCCCAGAACTTGTGTTTGCCATCGACCACGAACGACTGGCGGCCATGGATGGGAATAAAGCGCACGCCCTGGCTGCGCATCCATTGCAAGGTTTCGAAGCTGTTGTTCACCAGTACATCGACCAGGTCCGCATCGGCGCGCAGACCGCTCATCTCGATCAGCTCGTCGAAAAACTGCGATGCGGGATAGGTGCCGAAATCCGAACGCGCCAGCTCGTCTTCCGAGAGATCGGCCAGGCGGGCGATGTCCTGCGCGCCGTCATAAGCCACGCGAAATGCACCGCCGGTGTAGGCGGAGTTGCCGCCGCGTGCGCTTTCCGGCGCGCGCTCCAGCACCAGCACACGCGCCCCTTGCTCAGCCGCCGCCAGCGCGGCGCACAGCGCTGCATTGCCAGCCCCGACGACGAGAACGTCCACAGCGTCCTGTGCCACGGCGGCGCTCATGCCGTGGTCCTCGTGGAGTGGGCGTGGGGCGCCCAAAGGCAGGGCCCGAACGGGGCGGTCTTGGTGGAATGGAACATAGCCATTTTTTTGCGTCCTTGTCGTGACGAATCGGAAATGAGCTGCAGTCTATGGGGCCGTCTTCGCGCTGAGTAGCCGGCTGCGGCGAAAGATCAATTCGTGAACACCGAACAAGGAAAGCAGGACCTGCCGGCAGGGCATAGGCACGCAACGGCAGGACCGGATGCCAAACGCCGCACGGCCCATGGCGGCTCCGCAGCCCATCGCCGATGGCCACACCCGGTGCAGACCAGGAGCCACCGACTGCCTGGGCCGAAAGGAATATTCGCCCAGACATGCTTGGCCCCCGCCTCATCTGCCAGCAAACTTCTTTGCGAAACCACTACTCTTTGATTGAACCCATGAACGTTCTGGTTATTCTGGCTGGCATAGCGGACCCCAAATGGCCGCTGCCCGCCACCCTCGCGGCCACGACGCTGGACACCCAGCGGGCCACCTATCCCCTGCTGAGTCCCTTTGACGAAGCGGCGCTCGAGCTGGCGCTGAAGCTGCGCGATGCCAACCCCCATGTGCAGATCCGCGCCCTGGTGGCCGCATCGTCGGCGCAGGACCCGCTGCTGCGCCATGTCGCCAGTTTTCGGCTGGACCAGGTCTGCGCCTTCGACACGGCCCGCTGGCCCGCCTGGAACAGCGCGGCCCTGGCATCGGCCCTTGCGTCCTATATGCAAACGCTCACGCCGGCGCCCGACCTGCTGTTGACGGGACGCGAGTTTGGTGACCAGGACGACGGCAGCCTTCCTGCCACCCTGGCCCAGGCATTGGCATGGCCGTTGTCCACACTGGTGCTGGAGGCAGCGGCCGAATCCGGCGGTGGCCTGCGACTCGTGCGCCAGCAAGGCGCCGTGCAAGAGCGTGTGCGCAAAGACTTGCCGGTTCTCGCGGCCGTCACCAACCATGCACGCAACCGCCTGCGCCACCCGCTGCTCAAAAACGTCATGGCAGCCAAGAAAATGGCCTTCGATCTGACCACGCTGCCCGACGGCCCACCCACCCCGGTTATGCAATGGGCCGGCACCGCCCTCGCAGCCGCCCCCGCGCGCACCAGCGCCTGCCACATGCTCGACGGGGACACGCCCGCCCAGGCACGCGCACTGGCTACTTTGTTACTGGCCTCTGGAGAACCCGCATGACGACTGCGCGCCGCATTGCTGTACTGCTGCCCCCGGCGGAGGCCGGTGACAACCCCGACAAACTGCTGGCGGCTGCCGCCGCGCTCGCGCAAGGTGGCACGCTTGAGGTGCTGGCGCTGCGCCCAGGCGGCAACGCACCGCTGCCACCGCAGAACCTGGCCTGCCCCACACGCTGGTGGGACTTGAGCCACCCGAGCTTGGTGCGCTCCGATGCCGACAACCTCGTGCCCCTGTTTCTGCAGGCGATCGATATCGCGGGCCTTTGCGCCCCTGCCTTGCTGCTGCTTCCCCCGGGGCCGCTGGGCGAGGAATGCGCTGCGCGCCTGGCGCCCCTGCTGCAGGGCATCTCGCTGGGCCGCTGCACGGACATGGCACTTCAGGGCGACGAGGTCGTCGGCACACGCCCGGCCTATGGCGGGCGCGTGGCCTTGCAGCTGGCCAGCGCAGCCGCCTATTGCCTGGCCACCTGGCGCCCCGCTTCCCCCGCCCCTGCCACGGCGCCACTGGCAGCGCCCCAGCAGCACCATGCGGTGTTGTCCGTGGCCTTGCCTGCGGCCCCGGAGGCCACAGTGGACGACACAGCCGACAAGATGCCGACGCTCGAAGGGGCACGCCTGGTGGTCAGTGGTGGCCGCGGCATGCAGGGCGAAGCAGGCTTTGCCCTGCTCGGCCGCATCGCCGGCCAGCTGGGTGCCGCGCTGGGCGGCAGCCTGCCCACGGTGGATGCCGGCTGGGTGCCGGTGGCGCGGCAGATTGGCCAATCGGGGAAATTTGTCAGCCCGCGTATCTACTTCACGGTGGGCGTTTCGGGCACGCCGCAGCACATGGCGGGCGTGTCGGCAGACAGCCGCATCATCGCGGTCAACAAAGACCCCAGCGCACCAATCTTTGCGCGCGCTGACGTGGGGGTAGTAGCCGAATGGCAGGATTTGCTGCCCCTGCTGGCCGAGGAACTTGCGGCCGCTGCAAGCGACACAGGCGACACAGGCCGATGATTTTCGAGGCGCCTGCCCCTGGGCGCCGCTTTCTCGCAACAAGTGAAGGCACTCGCTGGCGCGAGTGCCTTCACTGCGTTACTGCACGCCTCCGATGCGCGCAGTCAGCTCTTTCCAACGCTGCACATCAGAGCGAATGTAGGCCGCAAACTGGGCTGGATCTTCGACCAGCAGTTCAGCACCCTGCTCAACAAACTGGGCCTTGAATTCCTGCCGTTCGGCGGCGCGCAACACGGCGGCGTAGATCTTGTCGATCACGGGTTGCGGCGTTTTGGCAGGTGCCAGCAGCCCGTTCATGGTGCCCATCTCCAGGCCTTTCACACCGCTTTCCTCGAACGTCGGAACCTGCGGCAGCGAAACCAGACGCCGCTTGCCTGCCACCGCCACCGCCGACACCTTGTCTGTCTTGAGCAAGGCCTGCGCCGAGGTGTAGGTAGTGAACGTGAGCTGCACCAGCCCGGCCGCCACATCGTTGAGCGCGGGGCCGGCGCCGTTGTAGGGCACATGGGTCATGTCCAGGCCCGCAGCTGACTTGAAGAGTTCGCCGGCCATGTGCGGCGCGCCGCCCTTGCCGCTGGACGAGAAGTTGTATTTACCCGGGTTGGCGCGGACCACGCTCACCAGGTCCTGCACCGACTGGGTGGGCACTTGCGCGGACTTGATCAACACCAGTGGCAGGAAGGCGATGCGCGAAATCGGCGCGAAATCGCGCGTCACGTCGTAGGGCACTTTCATCTGCGCCGGATTGGCAGTGAGATTGGTCGATGTGTACAGCAGCGTGTAGCCGTCGGGTGCGGCTTTGGCGACCGCCTCCGCGCCGATGTTGCCGCTGGCGCCCGGACGATTGTCCACCACCACCGATTGCCCGAGCTCGCGCGACAAGGCGCTCGCCAGGGAGCGCGCCAGGATGTCCGTGCTGCCCGCAGCGGCAAAGGGCACGATGATCTTGATCGGTTTGCTGGGATAGTCGGACTGTGCCATGGCCAGCCCTCCCCACAAAGCCGCCACCACGGCAGCGGCAGCTTGCAATCCATTCATCTGTTTTTTCATGGTTTGTCTCACGGGTTGGAAAGAAGAAGCGGGAAAGCACTGGGCGCAAGAAGCGCGCTACATGCGGCCAGCGGAGGCGCCGCAGTCGAGCATCAGGGTGTGGCCTGTAATGGACTTGGCGTGCCCGGAGGCCAGGAAGAGAACGGCCTGGGCATAGTCTTCGGGATCGGGCAGACGCCCCAGAGGCAGCGACTGTTGCGCTGCCTGCAAATGGCTCGCCACGTACTGCCCCGTGGCGGCCCATTGCGCGCGCAGGAACGGCGTGTCGGTTGCGGTTGGCGCTACGGCATTGACGCGTACGCCGCGCTGGCCCAGCTCCAAGGCCAGCGCTTTCACCATGCCCACGATAGCGTGCTTGCTCGCCGTGTAGGCACTGCGCTGGGGCCGCGCCAGCACGCTTTGCAGCGATCCCGTAAAGATCAGGCAACTGCTGGGGCCCTGCACCATACTGCGCAGCGCTGCCTGCGCCGACAGCAGGCTGCCGGTCACGTTGACCTCCACCGTGCGGCGAATCTGCGCACTGCTGGCATCGAGCAGCGAGCCCGAGAATCCCACACCGGCATTGGCAACAAAGAGATCAATCGGGGCATCAAAAAAGGCTTCGGCATCGCGCACCATGCGTTCGTTGTCTTCGTCACGGGCTATGTCACAGGCAAGCCCCACAACCCGCCGGCCCCCAGGGTCTATCTGCCGTGCCATGGTCATTGCTCGCTCGCCATCAAGGTCCGCAATCACCACCCGCGCGCCTTCGGCCGCCAGCCGATGGGCGGCAGCCGCTCCAAGCCCGCTGGCGGCACCCGTGATGACGGCACAGCGGCCTGCGGCCCTCATGGCCGCCCCCACAGGGTGCAGGAAGACCCCCCTGCTTTGCTTTGCTGCATCAAGGTTTCCTTTTTGGAATGTTTCCGCATGGCGCTTGCGTCGGGTGGATATGCGGTCACCGCGCCCGCCTCAGCCGAACATGAAGTCCAGGCTGCGCTGCTCATCCAGGGTATCGAGGCACTGCCACAGTGCATCGGCCTGCTGCGCACGGCCCGCATAGGCCAGGCAGGCATCGAATTTGGCGCGCACGCCGTCGTCCGACAGATCAAAATCTCGCGCACTCACCCTGATTTCACGACCGTCAGTGGTCACCGCATGGATTTCAGCGGGCGGGTGTCCCGGCTTGTCGGGCAGGATCTCCGCAATCTCGATGCGGTCGGCGACGTTGAGCACGGCAGGGTCGGACAAGCCATCCAGATGCAGCGTATTCAGATCCACGGCGCCATGCACCAGGGTGAATGCCGTCATGTAGGGCACGCTGTACTTGGCGTCCTGCAGGGTGCGTGGCCGGCGCCGATCCGCCAGCGGCGCACACAACTTGGCCGCCGAGGCATTGACGGCCACGACCATGCTGCGGACACCCGCGCCTTGCAACTGCTCGCGCAAGGCCAGCGCTGCGGACACATACGGGTGCGAAAGACGGCAACTCGGCCAGGGTTTGATGCAGGTGGCCTGGAATTGCCAGCCGTCGGGATCGAGCAACAGCGCCACCTGCGCAGCGCTGGGCGGGCCCTCCAGATAGATGCGAAACAGGCTCGCCGCGCCATCCAAGGCAGACTCTGGCCCAACCACACCCGCCTTGGACAGCAGCGCCGCCGTGACACCGCCCATGGCCGCGAACGCGGGATAAATGCTGCGCCCGGTGGCACCGACACCGAAGCCGGCCTCCTTGCCCCCCGCCGCCTGCATGTACGCCAGTCCCAAGGTGGAAACAATCTGGTCTTCGCTCAAGCCCAGCACCAGCGCAGCGCTCAGCCCTGCGCCAAAGTAGCCAAAAAGCTGGGTCAGAAACCAGTCGGCCCCGGGCCCGCGCCCCATGGGGGAATACATCACGCCAAGACGGCACATCAATTCATTGCCCAAGGCCACTGCGTTGACGACGCGGGCGGGCGGCGCGCCCACCAGATCGGCAGCCGCCAGGGCCGCAGGCAGGGTCACGGCCGTCGGGTGCAGGCGAGCGGCATCGTGGATGTCATCGAAGTCCAGCGTATGGATCAGTGCGGCGTTGGTGAACGCCGCCAAACTGGGCGCATGGCGTGCGGCGCTGCCAAAGACACCGCAGGCACCACCGCCAGCACCCATGCTCATGGCATCGAGCAACTGCTGCGCCAGAGGCTGGCTGCGCGTAGCCGCGAGGCCAATGGCCAGCGCATCGGCAATGTGCTGACGCGCCTTGCGGCGAATTACCGGGGGAATACCGCCGTGGGTATCGCGTTGCTGCAGCAAGCGCACGACCTGGCGGCTCAACGACTGCGTATTGACGTTTGTTTCCATGGATGCAATCAAGTTTCACCGGGGGTTGTGGAATGGCAGCGGCAGGCAAGCGAGGGAGCCGAACGCTCACGCGCCTGCCAGTGCAACGTCGGTGCTACGCACAGCCCATGCGCCCCGGCCACGGGATGCCGGTGCGCTCTACTGGTCGAGCTGGATGCCAGCGTTTTTGATGACGGCGCTCCAACGTGCCGACTCGGCATCGATGCGCGTTTGCACGCCCGCAGGGGTGCTGGTGAGCGGCTCCACCCCCAGCTTCGTCAGCGTGGAACGCAGCTCGGCGGTGTCGAGCGCGGCATTCACCGCCCGGTTCACCTGTTCCACCACCGCGGGCGCGAGACCAGCTGGCCCCATGACCGCAAGCCAGGTGCCGCCTTCCACGGCGAAGCCCTGCTCGGTCAACGTCGGCAGATCGGGTGCTGCGGGCAGACGCTTGGCAGACGCCAGGCCCAGCAATTTCAGCCGCCCCCCCTGCTGCTGGGGCATGGCCACCGACAGGGGAACCATCAGCACATCGACCTGGTTGGAGGCCAGCGCCGTAATGGCCGGAGCAGCGCCCTGATACGGCACATGCAACACATCAATCTTGGCCGCCTGCTTGAACATCTCGAAAGCAATTTGCGAAGAGCTGCCCACCCCCCAGGAGGCATAACTGAGCTTGCCCGGCTGCGCCTTGGCCAGGGCCACCAGCCCGGCGATGTCACGCACTTCCAGCCCCGGCCGCACGGCCATGGCATAGGGGAACTGGCCCACCCATGCCACCGGGGTGAAATCCTTCTGAACGTTGTAACCCACCTTCTTGTACACATGGGGGTTGATGGCGTGCGTTTCCACCGACGCAATCCCCAGCGTGTAGCCGTTGGGCTGGGCGCGCGACACCGCCTCGGTGCCCAGCATGCCATTGGCGCCCGGACGGTTGTCCACCACGACCTGCTGCTTGATCTGCAGCGCCATGGCGGATGCCACATGCCGGGACACCGCGTCCGTGCCTCCGCCAGCCGGCCACGGCACCACCAGCTTGATGGGCTGGGTCGGGTAAGTCGCTGGTGTCTGTGCCCCCGCTGCGATGGACACCAAGGTGGTGAAAACGGCGATGCAGATTTTTTTCATGAATGGATGTCTCCGGGTCGGCGCTGGGCCGCTCATTGGAAGGGGATGAAACGGTGAAGGCCAGGGCGACGCGCCGGCCTGCAACGCTGCCAATCATGGGCATTTGCGCAAGGGCCCGACAGCGGGCAGAGGCAAATGGATTTTTCGGTTAATACGAAAAGTCTGTGGGCATGGTTTCGTACCGGCGCCGAGGCATGCCCGGACGCAGGCTGGCGCCAAAAATACTATTCGCTTGGAACGCCTTCCCACATTCGCTTGCCTTGTGAATCATTGACCCCAAGCCGCCCCAAATGCGGAACCGATACAGGAGCTAATGATGGAAAACAAGTTTGATGTGGTGGTCGCCGGATGCGGCGTGGCAGGTTTGTCGGCGGCCGTGGCCGCAGCCGAGGCAGGTGCACGGGTGGCCATTCTGGAGCGCGCCCCCGAGGAAGAGCGTGGCGGTCAGAGCCGTTACACCGAAGCCTATCTGCGCATGAAAAGCCTCACCGAGGTGAGCGACGATTTTGAGACCCACCTGGCCGAGAACGGCTCGGGCAGCATTGACCCCGAACTGGTCGAACAAACGGCCACCGACCCGCGCGGCAGCTCGCTGACACGCAGCCTGAGCCTGGCGGACCCCAACCTCATCGAGCGCTTCTCCGACGCGGCGCCCCAAACCATCGCCTGGCTGCAGGGCATCGGTGCGCGCTTTGATTTCCTGCCCACCCAGTTTTTGACGGCATCCCAGCCGCGCCTGCTGCCCGTGGGTGGCGGCCAGGCCTTGGTGGATGTGCTCGCCGCACGGGCCGAAGCACTGGGGGTGACGTTTTTCTACGAAACCACGGCCCAGTCCTTGATGCGCAATGCGCAAGGGCAGGTGGTGGGCCTGTACGCCACCGTGCGCGGACAGGGTCAGCGCGAGCTCATGGGCAGCGTGGTGCTGGCCTGCGGCGGCTTCGAGGGCAACACCGAAATGATGACGCGCTATGTCGGGCCGCGCGCAGTCTACCTGCGCCCCGTCTGCAAGGGCGGCTACTACAACCGGGGCGAGGGCATCCGCATGGCGCTGGACATTGGTGCCGCCGCCTGCGGTGAGTTTGGCAGTTACCACGCCGAGCCAGTGGACCCGCGCTCCGGGGTGTCCGAGCCATCGATCTTCATTTTCCCCTACGGCATTCTGGTCAACGCTGACGGGGAGCGCTTCACCAACGAAGCGCCAACCACCGTGGATGCCTGCTACGAGCCCGTGACACGGCGCATCTTCGAACAGCGCGGCGGCATGGCCTGGACCATTCTGGACGCCCGCCATACGCGCATCCCGAATTACCGCCTGGGTATCCGCACCGACCAGCCGCCCGTCAGCGCGGCCAGCATCGCGGAGCTGGCGACGAAGATCGGCGTGCCCGCCGATCGCCTGCAGGCCACGGTGGACGGCTACAACGCAGCGTGCAGCGGCAAGGACTGGAGCCCCCTGGCACTGGACGGTGTGGCCACGCAAGGCCTGAACCCGCCCAAGTCCCACTGGGCCTGCCCGTTGACCGAGGGGCCGTTCCATGCGTACCCCATCATTTCGGCCAACGTGTTCACGTTCGGCGGCCTCAAGATCAATCCCGAGGCCCAGGTGCTGGACGCGGACGGCGATGCCATCGCGGGACTGTATGCCGCAGGCGAAACCGTGGGCATCTACTACGGCAACTACACCGGCGCCACCTCGGTGCTCAAGGGCCTGGTGTTTGGCCGCATTGCCGGCGACACCGCGGCGCGCGCGCAGGCCACGGCTTGAAACTTCTGAAGCGCCTGTTGAATCGCCTGTGCGGCGCCAGGCGCTTGAGTCCCCACGCCAAGAATGAGCAAGGAACAGATATGACCATGGACTATCGCGGGCGGATTGCGCTCGTCACGGGCGCCGCTGGCGCGATCGGCACGGCACTGACGGCGGAGCTGCGCAAGCGCGGCGCCAGCGTGGTGGCCGCAGACGGCATGAACGGCAAGCCCTGGACCGAGGCCGATCTGCGCACCGAACCGCTGGTTCGACTGAACGTGACCGACCGCTCCTCGGTGCAGGGCCTGGTGGCGCGCACCGAGGCGCAGCTGGGGGCCATCGATCTGCTCGTCAATGTGGCCGGTGTAGTCTCCTTTGGCAGCGCCGAGGGCCTGCCGGAAATAGAGTGGGACCGCGTCATCGACATCAATCTGAAGGGCACCTTTCTGGCATGCCAGGCCGTCATCCCCGGCATGAAACGCGCTGGATTCGGCCGCATCGTCAACATCGGCTCGGTGGTCGGAAAAAATGCGGGCAACGCCCGGCCATGGCTCGACGCAGGCGAGCAGCAACGCGCTGGCAACCTGGCCTATGGCGTATCCAAGGCCGGCGTGCATGCGATGACTGGCTTTCTCGCCAAGGAACTGGCCGCCCACGGCATCACGGCCAATGCGGTGGCCCCCGGTCCGATCGCGACCGCCATGACCACCGACTTCCCAGAAACGCTGCGCGCCCTGGTGCCGGTGGGCCGCATGGGCACCAGCGCCGACGTCGTCACCGCCATCCTGTTTCTCGCCGGCCGCGATGCCGGGTTCATCACAGGCGAAGTACTCGACGTGAACGGCGGCATGTGGTGTGACTGACACGGCGTGCCACCCCGCTTTTTCCCCTCTTTCTTTTATTACCCCCACTCCACTCTTCAAGGAACCCCATGAAAGCAATCTACCTCGTTCTCGACATGCAAAACGACCTGGTTCATGTCGATGGCCCCAACGGCAAGTCGCCCCTGGGAGAGCAGGTGCGCAGCCGCCAGGTGCTGGCGCACACCGCCACCGCACTGGCCAAGGCCCGCGCCGCGGGTGTGGCCGTGGGCTGGGTGCGCGTGGGCTTCTCGCCCGAGTACCAGGAATGCCCCAAGGCTTCCCCGGTTTTCGGCGGCGCCCCCAAGGCCGGCCTGTTCAAGCTGGGTGGCTTTGGCACCGAGATTCACCCCAGCCTGGCACAGCAGCCCGGTGATGTGCAGGTCGTCAAGCACCGCGTGAGCCCGTTTTACTCCACCACGCTGGAAGCGCAGTTGCGCGCGGGCGGCTACACGCGCATCTACTGCTCGGGTGTTTCCACCCAGGCCGTGGTGCAGGCCACGGTGCGCGATGCGCATGACCGTGACTATGAAGTGGTGCTCATTGAAGACGCCTGCTGCGCGCACAACGACGAAGAACACCGCAACTCGATTGGCAGCATCAGCCGCTTCTGCAAACAGGTCACGACCGCTGCGGAAGTCGATTTCACGGCCTGACCGCACGCCACACCGCGAGGAGAAGAACACCATGGGCATTCGCATCTGGCACCAGAGTTTCACGGTGCTGCAGGACTTGGGGGCGTACGACGCCGCATTGAAGGCACATTTCCGGCGTGTTGCGCGCAGCGACACCGAGATCGTCATGCACGGTATGCAGCCAGGCACTTACCGCAGCAATTACCCCGGAGAAGACATCCGCCACGCCGGCTTCCAGCACCTGCACTCGCTGCAGTTCCTGGCGGCCGCAGTGCGTGCAGAAGACGAGGGCTTTGATGCCTATGCCATCAGCACGCTGCCCGACCCGGGGCTGCGCGAGATCCGCTCGCTGCTGCGCATCCCCGTGGTCGGCTATGGCGAATCAGCCATGCTGACCTCCTGCCTGCTGGGCTCGCGCTTTGCCGTGCTGGTGTTCATCAATGAGCTGACCGACCTCCTTGCCGATAACGCCAGGAAATATGGTCTCGGAGAACGCCTGGTAGGTGTCTCGGATGTGGGCTTTCGATTTACCGATGTGCTGTCAGGATTTTCCGACCCCGCACCGTTGATCGAGCGCTTCCGTGCCGCAGCCCGCGTGCAGATCGCTGCAGGCGCCGAGGTCATCATCCCCGGGGAGGCTCCTCTGTGCGTGCTGCTGGCCACCCATGGCATCTCGAGCGTAGATGGCGTGCCAGTGCTCGATTCGCTGTCTTGCTGGATCAAGCAGGCGGAACTTCTGGTGGACTTGAAGCGCACCAGCGGCATTGAGCGCTGCCAGCGCGGTTATTTCAATGAACCGCCGCCTCGGGAGCGCTTGCGCGAAGTGCTGGACTTTTACAAGCTCGACCGCTTCGGCCAGCAAGGAGCATGAAATGACAAAGACTCTTCAAACCGAGCTGCTGGTGGTCGGTGGTGGCCTCGCCGGCTTTGCCGCCGCCCTGCAAGCGGCCGAAGCCGGCGTGAACGTGGTGCTGCTGGAAAAAATGGACGCCACCGGCGGCTCCTCGGCCATGAGCGGTGGTTGCCTGGCCTTTGCCGGCACCGACCTGCAGGCCGCAGAGGGCATTGAGGACAGCGCAGAACTGCTCAAGCGCGACCTGCTGGAAGTGGGCCTGCATGAGAACGACCCGGCGCTGGTGCAGACCTATGTCGATCACCAGCTGGAAACCTACGAGTGGCTCAAGAAACAAGGCGTGGCGTTCAGCCCCGTGATTGAGGCCTCGTCGGGTCAATCGGTGCCCCGGGTGCACACCGTCGATCCGGCGGACACGGTACGCCTGCTGGAGTCGCGTTGCCGCGCCAGTGGTCGTGTCACCATTTTGCTGGGTACGCGGGCAACCCGCCTGTTGCGCGACAGCGAGACAGCACCAGTGCATGGTGCCCTGACCACGGGACCTGACGGCGACATCACCATCCTGGCGCGCCGTGGGGTGTTGTTGGCCAGCGGCGGCTTTGGCCGCAATGCCGAACTGGTGCACCGCTATGCGCCCCAGTATGACAACGCAGTCTTTGTCTGTGGCGACGGGAACGTGGGCGACGGGCTGGCCATGGCGCGGAAACTGGGCGCTGACATGCGGGACATGATTTATATCAAGGGTACCTACGGCAAGCACCCTGTGGACACGCTCAACCACCACAGCTGCCTGGCCGTCTACAAGGGAGCCATAGCCGTCAACGAATACGGCAAGCGCTTCGTGGACGAGTCCATTTCCTACAAACTGCTGGGCGACGCGGTCATGGCCCAGCCTTATCACACGTCATTCCAGATCTTCGACCAGCCGATTTTTGATTCAGGTGACGACCGTGTGCGCATCCTGGATTTCAGCCGTCGCATGGAAGAGGGGCTGATCATCAAGGCGGACACGCTGCAGGCTCTGGCCCAGCAAATTGAAGTCCCCTACGAAACCCTGCAGGCCACGGTAGATCGCTACAACGGCTTCTGTGACCGTGGCGAAGACGAAGAGTTCGGACGCAAGAAACTGGTCCACAACCACGGCGCATTGCGCCGCATTGAGACCGGGCCGTTTTATGCGTATCCCTCCACCGCTGCCGTCTTTGGCACCTATTGCGGCCTGCGGGTGGACGCCAGCCTGCGCGTTCTGGATGTCTTCGGTGAGGTCATTGAAGGCCTCTACGCCGCTGGCGAAGTGATCGGCGGTTTTCACGGCGGCGCCTATATGACGGGCTCGGCCCTGGGCAAGGCCGTGGTGCTCGGCCGCGTAGCTGCCACCAGCGCAACAAACCGCTGACCATCTCGCGGCCAGGGAATATGCGGCCCTCGGCCGCCTTCAGCGTTTGCTCAGGGGCCGGACTTGCACCGGCTGAGACACGTTGGGCCGGCGCTCTGAATCGATCACTTCCGTGAGGAAATCGGTAAATGCCCGGACTTTGGCGGAATCGTTTCGCGCCCGCGTCGTGACGGCATAGAAGGTGCGCCGGCGCGTCTGCCAGTCTGGATAGACAGCCACCAACTCCCCTTGCTGCAAGGCGCGAATGGCAAAAATATCCAGAATGTGGACGACCCCGGCCCCCTGGCGTGCAGCCACCAGCAACGCGTCGTTGCTGTTGAAGTGCAGGCGACCCTGTGGGTGCAACGTCACTTTTTCTTCGCCCCGCTCCAGCATCCAGGGATTCGAGGTGCGGCGTTCCTCCGCCAGCACGCCAAGGCACTGGAGCGGATCGAATTCACCGGGGTGCTCAGGCAAGGTCGGCACCAGGTCAGGCCGGCAGCACACCACATAGCAGGCCTCATAGATCGGTCGCGCGATCAGGTCGGCATCTTCCACACGGTCCATGCGAATGGCGACATCGATGGCTTTTTCGATAAGGTTGTGCGGCTGGTTGGTGAGCGTCACCGCCGTCGATATATGGGGATGGCGTGCCGCAAAGCCGGGCAAGGCAGGGCACAGCAAGGCATGTCCAAAAGAAATGGGGGTCTCGATGACAAGAGAGCCCCGCAGTTCGCCGATGCGGCTGCGCACCTCGAACTCTGCCTCGTCCACGTACCGGAGCACGTCACGGGCACGGGCCAGATAGGTTGCGCCCTCCTCCGTCAGGTGCAAACGCCGCGTATCGCGGTGAATGAGGGTCACCCCCAGGTGCTGCTCCAAGTTTCGGATGCACGCTGTCACCGTGGCATTGGCCAGGTCGAGCGACTCGGCGGCGCGTGAAAAACTGGAACATTCCGCAACCCGGACGAAGACCGTCATGGCCCAGAGCCGGTCCATTTTGTTGCGTTTCTGAGAGTTTTGGTCCATGGATCCCTTTGATCGTTCACGGCTCAATTATTGAACCGTGGCTGAATTCTAGGGGGCGATGGACCTGAAAAGAGACACCCACCGAGGTGAAAAGTCCACTGCACCAGACCCTTGTGCAGCGCACCATCCAAGGCGGTTTGCCGTTTGTGATCAGGGGGCTCTGGTCCCCGCATGCAGAGGCCCCGAAAAATCTTCCTCTCGCAGCGGCCAAGACCGATCGGCCGCCCGCATATGGGTAAGAAACTGCGCCGAGGGGCGGGCATAAAACTGGCGGCGGCTAACGCCAAGCCCGGTGTGATGACGAAGTTGGGCGAAATGGGCAGCGTGGTGAAACAACACCCCGAGAGGGTCCATGACAACGACTCCATCCACGTGCAGCACCTTCTCGCGAACGAGAAAGGCATTGAGCACGCCGTCGCCCGGAATCACGACCTCGGCCCCCAATGCGACCGCCTCCTGGCACGCTTGAAAAAAACGCGCCTTGACAGATGCCGAGTGGGTTTCGAGCTCGAAGAGTGACACCGCAGGCCTCATGGTGACGATGCCGGCCAATCTCTGGGTCAAACCATATGCGTGCGCCAGGTCTTCGGTCAGCTGGCTCTGGAAATCATTGAGCGATATGACCGCAAAGCGTCTTCCAAGAGAGCAGGCCGTGAGCATGGATGTTTCCGACAAACTCACCACCGGAATGTCAACCAACGAGCGGGCCTCATGCAATGCTGGATCAAAGAAGCAACCTAATGCAAAGGCGTCATAACCGGCCGCCTCGGCAGCAAGTGCGGCCTCGCACACCTGACGGCCATTGTTCATACGCAAGAAGGGGTGGCTGTTGAAGTCCATCGGCGCAACAGCGGCAGGATAGGTGCCTGGCACCAGGCCGTGAATCACCACCTCCACCCCGGGTGCAACAGTCGACCTTGCATGCTCCACCAAGGTTTCACCATATCGAGGAAACGCCTGAAGGTCCGTAAAGCTCTGGTGCCAAATTTTCATGTGCCATTGTCTGGCAAGCCATGCTGACACATCGCTGGTAGAAACGAAAACTGCATTTGCCGTTGACGGCTGGGCTCGTATCCACCCGCGACCTACATTCGGGCATACAAGTTCTTAGAACGCTGATGTAGCGACCAACCAGGAGACAAAATGAACGCAAAAAACCGCCTGCGCAGAGGTGTTTTGTGGGGCGCAGCCATGGGAGCTGCCTGGCTTTCCACCGGTGCCTTGTGGGCAACAGCGCACGCGCAAACCACCTACCCAACCAAGCCCATCAAGTTGATTGTGGGCTACCCCCCAGGGGGCTCGAACGACATTGTTGCCAGAATTGTGGCGCCCGCATTGGGAACCCTGCTGGGTCAGCAGGTACTGGTGGAAAACAAGCCGGGTGCCAGCGGCACCATGGGGGCCGCCCAGGTCGCCAAGTCACCCGCCGATGGCTACACCTTGCTGCTGTCCAGTGCGAGCCCGCTGGTAATTGCGCCGCATCTGCTGGCCAAGTCTCCCTTCGATGTCAACCAGGACTTTATTGCCATCAACTCGGTGGGCCTGACGCCAGAGGCCATTGCGGTAGGCCCCAGCCTGCCCGTGAAGAACTTCCAGGAGTTGCTGGAGTTGGCCAAAAAACAGGATGTGACGATTTCTTCCTCGGGCAATGGAGGGCTGCCGCATTTGACGATCGAGCTGCTCAAACAGGCCTCGAAGGGGCGCATCACCCATGTGCCCTACAAAGGCGCCGGCCCTGCGGTGAGTGACACGCTCGCCGGGCATGTGAATGCGGTCACCATGGATTTGCCTGCGTTGATCACATTCATACGTGACGGCCGGCTGAAGGCGCTGGCGGTGACCGGTGACAGCCGGGTTGATTTCTTGCCCGATGTCCCCACCGCACAGGAGCAGGGGCTTCCTTCCTTTTCTGCAGTGAACTGGTTGGGAATTTTTGCCCCCACTGGAACGCCCCGACCCATTGTCGAAAAACTGCATGCCGCTTTGAAACAGGTCGTGGCCGATGCACAAGTGCGCGAGCAGCTCCATCGTGCCGCCGTCGTGCCCAACTCAAGCGCCTCGCCGCAGTCATTTCAGGCATTTTTGGCCAAGGAGAACGACCGTTGGGGCCGCATTGCACGCGAGTCCGGCGCAAAGATGGATTGAGCGCAGCCCCTGGCCCAGCAGAAACTGGCGGCCCGGGGCAATGGGTGTATGACCTTGCCCTGAAAACCAAGGCCATTGATATGGGTTTTGCCGCCCGTGCCGCCCAATCCCCAATACCCCAACCGAAGCCCCCACCGTGGGGCTTTAATTTTGAGCGCAACCCAGACCGTAGGTTATGTCGCTTTCAACGGTTCGGCCCAGCGGACCGCCGGAGAGTGTTACGCGACAAAACCCTGCGCTACTCATTTCTTGGACCAGTGAATTGACTCACGCGGCAGGGAATAGAAGGCCACAAATTAAAAAAGCCCTAAGTAAATCAATTACTTAGGGCTTATCTTGGCGGAAACGGAGTCGGTAGAAGTTGAGTCCGCTATTCGCCGTTGATGCGTTGATACCAAGTAAATTCAATGCGTTACGCGTTTTTTGTTTCCGTCATTCGCCTCTGCGGTCCGTCAGGTGGCAGCTGGTTTTGATAAGTGAATTGATTGTTGAGGGGTGCCGACACTCTCGCATCACTCACAATTCCAACCATGGCAATCCACAAACTTAACGACATCAAGATCAGAGCGAAGATCCGCGAAATAGAAGACCTTTCTTACACCTCACCCAAAAGTGCCTTACTTGGCGACGGCCAAGGTTTGACCCTTGCAATCGCCAAAAACGGAACCGCAAGTTGGTTGTTTCGGTACATGGA
>Ga0116174_10000984_pt1 | contig 27165 bp, 20 predicted proteins | sample AD_UKC087_MetaG_FD_89801 | JGI IMG/M metagenome (GOLD analysis project Ga0116174, IMG submission 89801) | Active sludge microbial communities of municipal wastewater-treating anaerobic digesters from USA - AD_UKC087_MetaG | ecosystem: Engineered > Bioreactor > Anaerobic > Digestate | place: USA...
AGGCGGCGTGACGGGGCGCGACCGATGCGGGGCTTGGGAGCGTTGGGGGAGTTGGCGACGATGCGGGATTTGAAGGTGAATGTCGTGGGATAGAGAAAGTGACAGGTTCTTAATTTGACAGTGACAGTGGTTTGTCGAGATCATCGCACGCCTACAACGCACCAAACCACGCCAATTGATAAGCGCTATTTCCAACCTCAACAACAGCAACCCTTCAGGAATTTAAATGAAATAACCGTGGGCCCCGTCGCCGACACACGCCGTCTTCACTTGACATGACGGGGGGCGAGCCGTCTCCACTCCGACCTCTTTGACTTCATGAATTGGCGCTGACTCACAGCCTGTGCGGCATGAGACTTCTTTCGAAAAGAAACGAAGTTGACAGAGAGTGGCACACCCCGATGGCGCACGGGGTACTGAGACTTCGCAAGATGAATGCTACGCCGGCTGGAAATGCAGCACCGCAATGGGGAACGCCCTCGTCGCCGCGCGGGGGGAGAATCGGGACGCTCAGCCGTTGCCGAACACGCTCCGGTAGACAGCCCGGATGTTCTGGCGGTAGCGCCCGACGGCGGCAAGGAAATCGCCGGCATTGGCGAAGCCGCATCGGACAGCGACTCGATACTGTGGGGCCGGGTCGTCGGGGAGTTCGGTTTCGCCCGCGTAACTCCAGCGCCGCAAGATTCCCTCGATGCGCCGCAAGCGGCGGTAATTCTCGATGAGCTGCTGGGCGGCGCCGGGATCGAGCGCCTTCTGATCGCGGGCCTGGCGGAGGGCTTCGAGGGTGTTGGGTTGCTGCCAGCCACGCGCCAGACAGAGCATCTGGGCGATGAACTCCGCATCGACCAGGCCTCCCGCGCCGGTCTTGATCGCCAGATGCTCTTTGCCCTTGGGCGTTCTCTCCTGTTCGATCCTCAGGCGCATCCGGGCAATCTCCCCTTTCCAATCGGGGTCGCGCGCGGGCGCGGCGGCGGTGTCCGGGCGACTGAAATCGGCCAGTGTCGCCACCATCTGGCGGTAGCGCGCGCCGACCTCGCGCGAGCCGGCGACGAGGCGGGACCTGGAGATGGCCTGGATTTCCCAGAGGCGGGCGCGTTGCCGGTAGTAATCCCCGTACGCATCGAGCGTGTTGACGAGGAGGCCCTTTTCGCCATCGGGCCGCAGGCGGGCGTCCACCTCGAAGGCCACGCCCAGCTCGGTCGGGCTGCCCAGCAAATCCATCACCTCGACAGCGACGCGCTGCAGGCCGGGCAGGTCTCGGGTCTTCGGATCGGCGACAAACACGACATCGAGGTCTGAGCCATAGTTCAGCTCCGCTCCGCCCAGCTTGCCCAGGCCGACGATCGCGATGCATTCGGGGCGCCGACGGTGTTTGCGCAGCGCGACTTCGAGTGCGTAGTCCAGACAGGCATCGGCCAGCGCCGACAACTCGACGAGGTTTTGCTCGAAATCCGCCAGCCCGAGAATATCGCGCAAACCGATGCGCATCAGTTCGGTCTGGTGGTAGCGCCTGAGCCAGAGTTTCTGGTCGGGGTCGTCCAGTCCGTGGCGCAGGTCTTTGAGAATCCGGGCGGCGTTCTTGGCGCGGCGCAGGTAGCCGCTCAGTTCGAGTTCGTCGACCAGATCGGGGGTGCGGATGGCGGTCTCGGCCAGGAACTCGGAGCGATCGAACAGGAGGATGATGAGCTCGAACAGGGAGGGATTCGTAGCCCACGTCTCGAACAGCAGGGCCCGCCCGCCGTAGGCGGCGACGAACGTGTCCAGACGCGCCAGGACGCGGTCGGGATCCGAGAGGCGTTTCGAGTGCGGGTCGCCATCGGGGAAGCGGGCGGCGTCTTGCGAATCGGCGACGCCGCGCGCCGGGCAGAGATTCAAGAACTGAGCGAGCAGTTGGCGTCCGAACTTCTCGGTCCGGGCCGACAGATGCCCGAAGCCGGGTCCCTGGACGAGGGCGCGGACCAGGCGGAGGGCCTTGTCGGGATCGCGGAAGGAGAGGTCGTGGAGGAGGCTCTTCCACTGGTCTTCCTGCGCGGTCAAGTCGGGGAACTGGAGGGATGGCTGAGGCGCGTCGGTGTGGAGGAGGCGGTCGTAGATGGCGCGGACGCGTTCCCGATGATCGAGCAAAGCGGTTTCGAAGGCGGCCAGGGCGTCATAGCCCATAAGCCGAGCGAGCCGTTCCCGTTTCTCCCGTTCGGTCGGGATCGTGTGGGTCTGCAGGTTGTTGTCCATCTGCAGCCGGTGTTCGATGTCACGCAGGAACAGATAAGCCGCTCCAAGCGCCTGCGCGTCCTCGGTGGGAAGCAGTTGGTACTCGGCCAGCTTGGCCAGCGCCGGCAGTGTCTGCGAATGCGCCAGAAACGGATGTCGTCCGGCGTGCATCATCTGCAGCGTCTGAGCCACGAACTCGATCTCTCGAATGCCGCCCCGCCCGAGCTTGACGTTGCGATCGATCTCGCCCGCGCGGACGATTTCGTTTTCGATGCGCTGTTTCATGTCCGCCACATCGTCCAGCGCCTGACGGCTGAGCGACCGCGGGTAGCGAAACGGCTGAATCATCTCGATGAATTCGTTCGCCAACGCGGCGTCTCCCGCCACACGGCGCGCCTTGATCAGCATCATGCGCTCCCAGGTCTGGCCCCACTGCCAGTAATAGTTCTCGCAGCCGGCCAGGGAGCGCGCCAACGGCCCCCGGTCACCCTCCGGCCGCACCCGCAGGTCGATGCGATAGAGCGTTCCCTCCGGCGTCATGCGGGCGACCTCGGCCACGATCGCCTCGGTCAGGCGCTGGAAATAGAGGTGGTTGGCAACTCCCTTGCCCGTCTCGCCGGGGGCCGGCGACTCGCGAAAGCCGAATCCCTCGTCGCTGTAGAGGAACATCAGATCGACATCCGAGCTGTAATTGAGTTCCTGGCCGCCGAGCTTCCCCAGGCCAAGCACACAGAAGGTCGTCGGACGCCAACCGCCCCCGGGGTCCGTGTGCCACGGCTTACCGAGGCGCCCCTCGATCTGGCGCCGGCACAACTCGCACACCGTCTCCAGACAGAGGTCGGCTAGATCCGAAAGCTCGCGTGTGATCACCGCGGCCTTTCCTGGCCCCGACAGATCGCGAATGGCAATCCGCAGTGTCTCCCGCTGTTTGAAGAGCCTGAGCTGGGCAAAAGCCGCCGAGTCGTCGGCCCGCTTGATCAGCGGGCCGATGGCTCTCTGGAGGTCTGCCCTCAGACGCGGCATGGAGCGGGGGGTGCTCAGAGTCTTGACATCGAGCAGGGCAGGAACCCAATCCGGATGCGCGATGAGCGTCTCGATCGAGACCTGCGAACCGCTCAGCAGGGCCGCCAGCATTCGCGCCGCCTCCGCCTTGGCCATTTGAAGCGCGGGTTTCGCCTCCGTCGCCCAGAGCAATCCCAGGGAGTGCTCCGCCCGCCTCGGGTCGGCGCATCTCGCAATCGCATCCGCCCAGGTCCGGCTTCGCATGCCCGGATTAGAGAGGAGGGCGTGCGCGGTTTCAAGCCTGGCGATGGGGGGGCAGGTCTTGCACCCTTCTGGACAACTCCATGTGACTGACCTTGCCAGTGCCCAGTTTCGGAATCTGGCGCAGGAACCGGACCTCCCGAGGCACGCACAGGTTGGTGAAGCCCTTGGCGCGGATCACCGCGCGAATCTCGTCCAGCGTGAGCCGGGCTTCGTTGGTGACGGCGATGATCGTTTCGCCTTTCTCCGCGTCCGGGCGTGCAACGATGGCGACTTCGAACCGGACGCCGTACTGGGGGAATGCGCCGGCCAGGGCGTCTTCGATGGCCGTCAGGCTGACCATTTCGCCACTGACCTTGGCGAAGCGCTTCAGGCGTCCGAGGATGTGGACGAACCCGTCGGCATCCACGTTGACGACGTCGCCCGTATCGTACCAGCCGCCCAGGCTCTTGAACTTCGCGTTCGCGTCGGGGTTGAGATAGCCGCGCATGACGTTGGGGCCGCGCACCAGCAGACGCCCGCCATCGCCGACGCCCTCGACGGATTCGAGTTTGTATTCGAGGCCGGGCAGGAAGCGTCCGGCCGATCCGTGCCGGGAGGCCTGGGGCAGGTTGACGCTGATGACCGGGCTGCATTCGGTGGCGCCATAACCCTCGAGAATGCGCACGCCGAACCGCTGCATCCAGAGGCGCGCTGTCTCGTCCTGGACCTTCTCGGCCCCGGCGAAGAGATAGCGCACGGCGCGATAGTCGTACGGATGGGCGCGGCGTGCGTAGCCATTGAGGAATGTGTTCGTGGCGAGGAATACGGTGCAATAGCGGTCGTAGAGGACATTGGGTATGACGCGGTAATGCAGCGGCGAGGGGTACATGAACACGTAGAGGCCGCGCACGAGGCCGAGCAGAGTCCCGACGGTCAATCCGAAGCTGTGGAAGCAAGGCAGGGCGTTGAAGACACGGTCCCGATCTTCGAGGTCGATCACCGTCAGCATTTGTCGGATATTCGCCAGGAGATTGCCATGGGTCAGTTCAACCCCTTTGGGAGCTCCCTCGGATCCGCTCGTGAACAGAATCGCCGCGGGGCGGTCCGAGGCGCTGAATCCGCCCGCGGTGGGCCGATCGGACCCGCGTGCGGGCCGGAGTGTCGACGCCGGCGCCAGGATCACGCGCGCCAGCCCCAGCAGCCGCTCTCCGCTTGTGACGCTCTTCCGCACGTCCTCGAGGTAGATCACCTTTAGACCGGCGGCCACAAACGGGTCCGCGCTGAGCTTCGCGCCCGCCAGAAAGGCGCGCGCAGTCACCAGCGCCTCGAGTCCGGCCAGCCGAGCGCAGGCCAGCATGACGGGCACCCCGGTCGAGAAATTCAGAATCGCGGGCACTCTGCCCAGAGACCAAAGCCCGAGCAGAAGGGTGGGCATGGCGTTGGCGTTTGGCAGCAGCACCCCCACCCTGTCGGTGTTGGGCGGGAGTTGGGCGTGGAGCTTCCGGCCCACGAGGTGCGCGCCGGTCAGAAGACGCCGGTACGTCAGAGACTGGGTGGTCGCATCCTGAAGAACGGTCTTGCCCGGCTGTGCCCGGGCAGCCTCGAGGATGGCGTCGAGGACATGCTTCGGTCCAAACGCCATCTCGGTCTCGAACTGCTGCAGCAGCATCTGGTCGCGGAGCCAGTTGCTGAGAAACGCGCGCGCCTCGGCGGTGCTCTGATACTGGCGCTGAGGGGGTGCGAGCGGCGGGCTGAAATGGACGGTGATCGTGGGCCACCAGCGCCGCCACCCGGGCTGCCTGGACCAGCGCAGCCGGTTGGCTCCCCGGATGTAGCAGGCGATGAGTCGGGCGCGGGTCTTGTGCATCAGGAAACCGGTCCCTTCATAGACTTTCATGAGCGAACCGGTGCGGGTGATTTGGCCCTCGGCAAAGAGCACCAGGCGCCCTCCCCGTTCGAGGCACTCGGCCATGCGCTTGGCCGCATAGGGCGAGTTCGTATCGACGGGAAACGTCCGGCGGTTGAGCATAATCCTGCGATGGACCCAACTGTACTGGGCGGCGACGTTCGAGACGACGCACTTCCAATCCAGGTCCAACAGCACGTAGAGATAGAGCCAATCGAGCCAGGAGACGTGGTTCGGTATGAGGAGCACGGGGCCCGGTGTCTTGAGCACATCCGTGTTGTAGGCGCGAAAACCGAAACAGAGCCTAAGCAGGAAACGAAGGATCGTGCGCATGGAGTCAAGGCATGGGCAGAGGGCGTCATGAACCGCCGCGGATCGGATTCGCCCGCACGCCGTTGTGATTCGCCGCGAGAGTGGGCGCGGACGGCACCGGCGTCTCATGGGCCCCGCGTCCGGGCGGGACCTTGAGCGCGACCGCCACCAGCGCCACCAGCGCGCTGAGGAGGAGGAAAAGCCCTGATGCGGTGAGGCCTGCCTGGTTGCCCGTAAACACGATCGCTCCTGCCCCGAGCATGCCGAGGTTATCGATGAAGTTCTGGGTGGCGATCGTCTTGCCCAACTTGCTCTGATCGGACTCGGATTGCAGCGCGGCGTTGAGCGGGATGAGAAACAGACCGGCAATGCCCCCGACCGCCAGCAGAATGCCGATCACCGACAACCGCCCGCGAATGAGCCCGGTGTCCCGGAAGAACTCGACGCAGCCCATGAGGGCGATACTGGCGGCGAGGAGCCATCCGTACCGCCGTGTGCAGCGCAAATCGCCGACGCGATGCAGTTGGCCGGCGAGCATCGCGCCGCCCATGATGCCGAGGGTGAGCCAGAGGCCAAGGAGTGCGATCTGCCGATTGTTCTCGAGTTTGAGAACTTCGAGGCCCCAGGGCTGGAAGTTCATCTTGATCACCGCGCCGCATGTCCAGAAAAGGCCCGTGCCGCAGAGAACCCGGGCGAGCCGGCGGTTCTGGAGGAGACGACCGAAGTTCGAGAAGAACTCGTCCATGCTGCGCCCGATCCTCAGCTCGGGGTGATCGGGCGTGGCCGCCATGCAGGCATTTAGGCCGAGAGCCAGGCTGAAGAGGGCAAGCAGGATGAGGTAGCACGTTGCCACGGGCAGGACATCGATCATCATGGCGCCCCCGATATAGCCGGTCAGGATCGCGACGAGGGTGAGGAACTCGATTGTGCCGTTGGCCTTGACCAGGTGTCCGTGGGGAACGATCTCGGGCAGAATGCCGTACTTGGCGGGGGAGTAGAAGCAGGCGCCGATGCCCACGATGAGGTAGCCGAGCCCCTGCCAGAACGCGCCGTGCCAGACACTGAGCATGGCCACCAGGGTGCCCGCCACCTTGAGGCCATTGCCGCCGAGCAGCCAGCGCGTCTTGGCGTGCCGGTCGTTGACGAAGCCGGCCAGGGGCGCCAGGAGAACATATGGTATGAAGAGCAGACTGGTATAGAGGGCGTTGGTGGCGCCGAGTTGGTTCTCGGTGATCGTGCCGGCCTGCGCTTGAAAGGTGAGTTGGCCGAGGATGACAGCCAGAATCGCGTTGTCGCCAAACGCGCCGATCAACTGGCTGGCCAGCAGCAATCGATAATTCCGCGCGCGGTTCATGAGAGGCGCGCGTCGTGGCGGACAACCGGCACGCCGGGCGGTGTCATCGGAGCCTGATCACGCGGAGCCAACTGGGTCGGGAAGGACCACACGGAGACTGTTTAGATGAGGAGAGTGTGGGTGTCAACAGGCGGCCGAGGCCGAAAACGCTTCCTATGGGCGGGTCGAGCTCGCTACACTGCATCGCATACATCTATGAAGACTGTTCCTCTTGGAAAGAGCGCCCTGCAATCTTCGCGGCTGGCCTACGGCGGCTGGCGCCTGGCAAGCCCGAGCGAGACCGTCCAGGTCACCCCCGAGCGGGAGGAGCGCGGCAAGGCGGCGGTGATCGCCGCATTCGAGGCCGGTTTCACCCTGTTCGATCTGGCCGACATTTACAGCGACGGCGCATCCGAACGCATCTTCGGTTCGGCGCTCAAGGACGTGGCCGGTATGCGGAACAAGGTGTTGATCGCCACCAAGTGCGGCATTCGCAAGGCGGGTCAGCCCGAGCCCAATGCGCCGCATCGGTACGATTTTTCGAAGGAGCACATCCTGCGTTCGTGCGACGAATCGCTCGAACGTATGGGAATCGACACAATCGATCTGTATCAGCTCCACCGTCCCGACTTCCTGTGCGACCCCGCGGAGGTCGCCTCGGCCTTCACTCAGTTGAAGGAGCAAGGCAAGGTCCGCGAGTTCGGCGTGAGCAATTTCCGCCCTTCGCAGGTCACGGTCCTGCAATCGGCCTGCCCCATGCCGCTGGTCGCCAACCAGATCGAAATCAGCCTCGCCCAGATCGCCCCGTTCCTCGATGGCACGCTCGATCACTGCCTCCTGACAGGCATGACGCCCATCGCCTGGAGCCCGCTGGCGGGCGGACGCCTGGGCACGGGAGCCCGCGTGAGCATGCAGGATAACGACCACGCGCACAGGCAGAAGGTGCATGACGCCATGGATCTGCTGGCACGCGAACGGGGCGTCGATCGCAGCCAGATCGCCATCGCCTGGCTGCTCCGGCATCCCTCCGGGATTGTCCCGATCGTCGGCACGACGAATCCGGAGCGGATCGCGCTGGCGGCCAATGCGGACAACATCGAACTGACCCGCGAGGAATGGTATCGGCTGTTCGAGGCCGCCTATGGACAGAGGCTGCCGTAACCCGGAAACCTCATGCCGGGACGAGGACGTGGATTTCCGGGCTGTGGCCGTGAGTCCCGTTGCGGTTCTCCACGAAGCCTGTGCACCGATGCCCCGAAATATGGCCAGCCCGCGATGAATCGCGGACGAGCAAGCTCCGCGAGACCCTGCCTTGAGACAATCACTGTCATTTATTAGGGCCTCTCCCGCAGCGGCGAGATCGGCCATTCGAGAAGGATCGAGCCTCCGACACAGACCGGCCATGGGACATGCGCTGCGCCTGTTCGCCGCGCTGACGCTCCCCGAAGCGCTTGTTGACCGCCTGATTTCTGTTCAGCGCATTCTCGATGACCGCTGGCCCGCCCGTTCGGTCCGCTGGGTGCGACGCGAACAGCTCCATCTGACCCTGCGTTTTTACGGCAACGTGCCGCCCGAACAGGCCCCTGCCCTGACTGAGGCCCTGCGTGCCGCATGCGCCGAAACCCGTCCGCTGTCGCTCGCGCTCGCCGGCTTGGGCGCTTTTCCCAATCCGCGTCGGCCTCGAGTCCTGTGGGCCGGCGTCACGGGCGATCTCGAATCGCTGGAGCGCCTCGAACAGCGAATTCAATCCGCCACAGCAGCGTTTGGCGACCACCGGGAAACCCGCCCATTTCAACCGCACCTGACTCTAGGGCGCATTGCGGACGACCGGGAACGGCAAACTGCATCGCCGGCGAACGCGCGCTGGGACCGGATCGAGAACGACCTCTTTGGTTCCTGGACCGCGGCGGCCGTTCATCTCATCCGCAGCGAACTCAATCCTGCGGGCGCTCGCTACACGACCCTGACCGTGGCGCCGTTTCTTCGAGGCTAGCCTTGAGCGGGCCACGCCGGCACCTACCTTACGCGCATGGTCCAGACACGATTTCTATCGATGGTACTGACGGGCTGCCTGTTGGGCGGCATTCCCTGCACAGGCGGCCCGGCTGACACCGCGCGCGTCGCGGTGGACTTGTCGTGGGATGCTGCTTCCGCGCGCGAGAAGGAGAAGCCTTTTCGCGATCTGTTCACCGACACCTGGGTGGCCACTGATGCCCTGGGACGCGCCGTGCCCACCCATACCGAGGTCGGCCCGCCGCGGGCCGATCGCACGGTGGGCATCTTCTACTTTCTCTGGCACGGCCAGCACGTCCAGGGCGGGCCATACGATATCACGCGCATCCTCGAACGGGATGCCGGCGCGATGCTCAAGCCGGACAGCTCGCTCTGGGGCCCGCTGCACGCCCCGCATCATTGGGGGGAATCGATCTTCGGCTATTACCTGACCAACGACGAAGGTGTCCTGCGCAAACACGCCCAAATGCTCGCCGATACCGGGATCGATGTCGTGATTTTCGACGTCACCAACCAGATCACCTACCGCGATTGGTACCGCGCACTGCTGCGGGTGTGGTCGGAGATGCGCGCCCTCGGCAACCGCACCCCGCAGGTCGCCTTCCTGACCCCGTTTTGGGATCCGCCTAAAGTGGTGCGCGAACTCTGGCGCGATCTTTACGCTCCGGGACTCGAACGCGAACTCTGGTTCCACTGGGACGGCAAGCCGCTCATCCTGGCGGATCCAGACCTGATTTTCGACCAGGGCGAGAACGCCAAGCAGAACACGGCGGCGCCGCTCGATCCCGGCCACACGCTTGCGCAATCGTTCCGGGTCGAGCGCCCCATCCGGGCCGTGAGCGCGCGTTTCCCCACGTGGGGCGCCACCAACAGCGCGGTGACGCTGACGCTGCGGCGCGGTGGACCGCTGGGCGATAGCGTTGCCGGCCGCCGATTCGAACGCGTGGCGGACAATGCTTGGCTGGTGCTCCCACTCCCCAGCCCGCAGCCGCCGGGATTCTACTGGATCGAGGCCTCCGAACCCGAAGGGCGCATCGGATGGTGGAGCCACACCGACGATACCTTTGCGGCCGGCGAGGCGTTCGCGGACGGAGAACCGGTGCCCGGAGACCGCACGCTCCGTTTCGTGCACGCCGACGGCGAGGCGGCCCGCATCCGCGAGTTCTTCACCTTTCGCAAGCCGCAACCGGACTATTTCCAGGGGCCGACCCGGCCGGACATGTGGAGTTGGCTCGAGGTCTCCCCGCAGCACGTGTTCGTCAACGCCCGCGGCGAGAAGGAGCAGATGTCTGTCGGCGTCGCTCAGAATGCCGTCGGCAATCGGCTGGCCACCATGAGCGAGCCGGGGGCGCGCGGGCGGAGCTACCATCAGGGCGCTGCCGACACCCGGCGGGACGCGGTGCGCTGGGGCTTCAACGTGACCGAGCAGTGGGAACGCGCCCTGAAGGAGGACCCGCGATTCGTCTTCATCACGGGCTGGAACGAGTGGATTGCGGGGCGCTTCAATGAATTCAACGGTGTCCGGCTGCCGGTCATGTTCGTCGATCAGTTCGATCAGGAACACAGTCGCGATATCGAGCCGATGCGGGGTGGTCACGGAGACGATTACTACTACCAGATGGCGGCGTACGTCCGCCGTTACAAGGGCGCCCGCCCCCTCACGCCGGTCCGCCCACAGCCGATTCTCATCGACGGCGAGTTCGCCGATTGGGTCGGCGTGGTGCCCGAGTTCCGGGACACCGTCGGCGATCCCGCGCGGCGGGAACACCGCGGCTGGGATCCGAGCGTCACCTACACCAACCGCACCGGACGCAATGACCTGATCGCCGCCCAGATCAGCTTCGATTCCGACCGCGCCTATTTTCACGTCCGCGCCCGCGAGCCGATCACGCCTGCGGACGACGCCGATTGGATGCTGCTGTTCATTGATGCGGACGCCGACGCGGCGACCGGCTGGCTGGGGTATGACTTCGTCGTGAACCGTTCGCGGCAGAATCCAAACGAGGCCTCACTCGAACGCAATGTCGAGGGCCGCTACGCATGGAGCCCGGTCGGCACGGCGCCATTCCGCGCGGCGGGCGCCGACCTCGAGTTGGCTGTTTCGTGGTCGGCGCTCGGCATGCGCAAGCCGCCGGCCCGGCTCGATTTCAAGTGGGCGGACGGCATCCGCCAGAGCGGCGACTGGAGCGATTTGACGCTCAATGGAGACGTTGCGCCAAACGACCGATTCAACTACCGCGCGCTGTTGACTCCATCCGAGTCCCCATGACCTCCGTGCCGCGCCGGCCCGGGCTGATGACAGGCTCCGCGCTCAACATGATCCGGGTCAGTCGGCAAGGCACGGAAACGAATCTGCCTGTGTCCGGGTCTTCCGGCAATGCATGTGGAGTATGTCGCAGGGCCAATTCATGAAGTGGAGCGGCGTCGCCTACAAACGCCGTCTTCACTTGACGTGGCGGGGGACGAGCCGTCCCCACCCCGACCTTTTCGACTTCATGCATGGGCGCTGAGTGTGTCGGGAATCATCTTCAGACTCGACTCGAAGGCAGGATCGGACTACAGACAGGTGTGCGCCGCGCGCTCGAGGCGCCGGCATTGCGACCGACCATGGAAACAGTCAGACGATTCTTCGAACGGGACCAGTACGCAAAACTCGCCGGGATCGAACTGCTCGCGCTCGAGCCCGGGCACGCCACGGCCCGGATGCCTCTGCGCCCCACGCATTGGAACGGGCTCGATATGACGCACGGCGGCGCGATTTTCACGCTGGCCGACTTTGTTTTTGCGGCGGCGTCCAATTCCCATGGCACCGTGGCGGTCGCGATCAACGCCAGCATCTCGTTCCTCAAGGCCTCGAGCACGGGCGCTCTGACTGCCGAGGCGCGCGAACTGGCCCGGAACTACAAGACCGGCACCTACCTGGTCGAGGTCAAGAACGACCAGGGCGAACTCATCGCCATCTTCCAAGGCATGGTTTACCGGAAACAGGACAAGCTCCCTGCCTGACCGGGCACCTGGCCGCCGGTGGCAGGCCAGGCGCCTCCCGCCAGTCACAGCACATCGAGAAGTGCGGTCTCGAAGTGCCCAGCCGCTTCGATCAGGGCGAAAAACGTGGCATTGGCCGCGGTGATCTTCGGAGGGGTCTTCCCATCCGGATCCGGGCAGCCGGCCTTGAGCCAGCTTCCGACCCGCACGTCATTGAGCACCTGCAGCAGCCATTCGATGTCCTCACGGCTAAGGGTCAACCGCCAGCCCTTTTCATCGGAACCCAGGCGTGACGGATCGTTCAGCAGACCTTCCACACGCTCTCGGTGCTCGGCCCGGTGCCCCGCCATGGCCTCGTCCAACAGCGCCTGGTTGGCCGGATCGTCCGCGGTCGCCCCTGCGCGCGTGTAGCGATGGTAGCCGGTGGGAACCAGCGGGTGACGGCGCAGGACTTGGGTGAACAGATCCCTCTCGCGCTGGCCCAAACGGAAGACGCAGAGGTTGCCGTCTGTGCGTACCAGTTTCATCCCTTGTCGCGTTCGACGGTGGCGTGGAGGCTGTACTTGTGGAGTTGATGCACGTAGAACTCGGCGCGTTCAAGGGTTTCGCGGGCTAACACGCTCTTCCCTTGGCGGTGCACCTGCAGCATGTGCTGCTCCGCCTTCTGGCGCGGCCAGCCGAACACCATCTGGAACACGTGTGTCACGTACGTCATCAGGTTCACCGGATCGTTCCAGCAAATCACCAGGTAGCCCGGATCAAGCGCGCCTTTCGACTTGCCCGCTTGATCCTGCTCGAGATCCGGTATCACCACCGGTGTTCCGATCGATGCCATGTCCGAACATAGCCAGGGATGGCCTCTGTTTCAATACGCCGGATTGCTCCTCCGGTGATCGGGCCCGGTGCCCTCACCGGGCGACAGAACACCGACAACGATGAGATGCAGCGGAGCGGCCGACACGGACGAGCGGCGGGTTGCAAATTCGGGCAATGCATCTAGAATTGCGCTTGTTTGGAGTCTGTAGCAGCCTGCTCAACTACATCGGTAAACCATGAAAGCCGCCTACATCACTCAGACCGGTCCGCCCGAATCGATCCGATACGGTGACTTGCCCGAGCCGCAACCCGCGGGTAATCGCGCCCTGGTGCGCGTTCGCGCCGTGGCGGTCAACCCGATCGACACCTACATACGCAGCGGGTTGGTCCAGATGGATTTGCCTACGCCGTTCATTGTCGGATGCGATTTGGCGGGCGTGGTCGAAGCGGTCGGTCCGGACGTGAACGGCCTCGAGCCGGGGGACCGCGTCTGGGGGAGCAACCAGGGGCTTCTCGGACGGCAGGGCACTTTCGCCGAGTTTGTATCGGTCGATGAGAACTGGCTTTATCCCACGCCCCCCACGGTCTCCGATGAACAGGCGGCGGCCATCGCCATGGTCGGCATCACCGCGCATCTCGGTCTGGTGCGGGACGCCAGACTCCAGCGCGGCGAGACGGTCCTGGTCAACGGCGCAAGTGGCGGCGTCGGCTCGACTGTCGTCCAGATCGCCAAACTGCTCGGGGCCCGCGTCATTGCCACTGTGGGCGGACACGAGCGGATCGAGGCCGCTCTCAAGCTGGGGGCCGACCACGTCATCGACTACAAAACGGTCGAAGTCGACTCCGCGGTGAAGAAGATCGCCCCGGGTGGCGTGAATGTCTGGTGGGAGACGGCCCGCGAACCGAACTTCGATCGGGTGGTCACCGCGCTCGCCTCGCGGGGGCGAATGATTCTGATGGCCGGGCGCGAGGCCCGCCCTCAGTTTCCTGTCGGCCCCTTTTATGTCCGCGGCTGCTCGCTGCACGGCTTCGTGATGTTCAGCGCCCACCCCGACGAACAGCGCGAGTGCGCGGACGATCTCAACGATTGGATGGTTGCCGGGCGGCTGAACCCGCGGATCGACCGCGTGATGCCGCTCGCCGAGACCGGTGTCGCTCACCGACTCCAGGAACAGAACACCATCGGCAGAGCCGGCACGTTGGCGGGCAAGATCGTCCTTAAGCCGGATTGAACCCATCTCCATCTCTGGGTCTGACGACCGTCACGGGTGTCTGATGCGCCGCGCCGAGAACCGCCAAGCGAGCCAACCGGCCCCCAGAGTCAACAGGCCCAGCCCACTGGCGATCGGCTGACGGACAATGGCGAACCCGGCGATCGCCAGCACGGCGGCGATGAACAGACCCGGCAGCCACGGCCAGCCGACCACTCGCACGGCGACTCCCTCCCGCACCCTGAGCCGGACGAGCCCGAGGACGGTTGCGGCCGTGCTCAGACTCAGAGTGAACCCGATGAAGGTCAGCAACATCTCGTAGGTCGAACTCCACAAAAGCAGCAAGGCCAGCAGGACTTGCAGCCCAATGGCCGCGCGCGGCGGACCCGTCGCCGACGCCAGGAACCGCGGGAGATAGCCGTCCGCGCCCATGCAGGCGTACACCCGCGGCCCGGCCATGATCAGCGAGGACGCGGATGTGGCGAGAGCGAGCAAGACGACCGCGGTCACCACGTTGGCCAGGCGCACCCCACCCAGCGCCTCGGCAGCGATGCGCCCGACCTCGAGTTGCCCCGCCAGCTTCTCGGGAGCGGTCGAGAAGACGAACACCGCGTTGAGGGCGAGGTAGAGCGCCGTGACAATGGCCGTGCCGAGGAGCATGGCCAGCGGCAGGGTACGCTCAGCATCCCGCACTTCGCCCCCCAGGTAGACCGCAGCGTTCCATCCGGCGTAGCTGAACGACACCCAAACGAGCGAGACGGCAAACGCCGGAACCGTGGCCGAGCCTAGATTCACGGCCGGCAACGCGTCGATCCGGTCGACGGCGAGGCCCACAAAACCAAGCAGCAGAACCAGCTTAAGCGCCACGATCCAGTTCTGCAGCCACGCGCCCCGGCGCACATCTGCCGCATGGATGAAGGCGAACAGAACCAGGAGGATCGAGCCGTTCAGTTTCGCGTCGATGCCCCCGAACCATGGCTTCGCGTATTGGCCGAAGCCGTAAGCGACCGCGGCGAGCGGGGCGGAGAAACCCACAAAGAGCGAGATCCACCCGGCGACATAGCCGGCCGCAGGGTGCAGCGTCTTCGAGAGGAACAGGTATTCGCCGCCCGACTCGGGGATGCGGCGGGCCAGGGCGCCGTAACAGAGCGCGCCGATGGCGGCCAGGAAACCGCCGCCCGCCCAGACCGCCAGGACGGCCCACGGCGATCCGAGGTCTTTCAGCAGAAAACCGCTGGTGGTGAAGACGCCGGTGCCGATCATGTTCGCCACGACCAGCGCCGTGGCGCTGATCCACCCGAGCTGGCGTGCCGAGGTCAGCATGCGTCGATTCGATTGCGCCGAGTCGCGTCCATGAGCACGGGCCGGATCACCCGTAGACTCGTACCTCGTACACGCGCACAATGGGATCGCCATTGGTTGCGGTGAAGTGCAGACGCAACCGTTTGGTCTCGAAAGGCTCGAGTGTGTGCCGATTCAGACGCTGGTAATTGCCCGTGACCTTGAGGACTTCGCGCAGCGGAGCGCCGTCGGGACCGTCTGGAGGCGCGCACAAGACCACGTAATCCCGCACGGTCTCCGGCTGCGGGCCGCGCACGATCTGTCGGCTGACAAGGGCCGATGCGGACAGCGTCAGCTCGCGATGGAAGCCGGTGTCGAAGACGATCTGGAGTTCGCGGATTCGCTGGGGCTTGGCCCACGCCAACTCGAGCCAGGCCCCATCGGGCCCGAGCTTGGCGCCCCAGCGATTGCGCCACTCGGTGGGCATGTCGCGCACCCAGCCGTTGATCACATGCTCGGGCCTGGACAGATCGTGGCTTTCCGACGCCGTGACCGTTGCCTGGCGCGCCAGGTCGTTTGGATCGGCATTGCGCCGGTCCTTCAACGTCTGGTCGTCCCGCAGAAGAATCTGCTGGAGTTCGAGCAGGCGGGACCTGTCGGCGCAGAGCTGTCGCGGATTCGTGCCATACCGCACGCAGAGGGCGGCGGCGGTCCCGGCGGCCTGGCCCATCGCCGCGCATGTGGCCATGACGCGCGTCGAGCTGAAGGCGACATGACTGGCGCTGATGTTGCGACCGGCCATGAAGAGGTTGCCGATCGTCTTGCTGTAAAGGCAACGCAGCGGGATGCTGTAAACGTCCGCCAGTTTGACCGATCTCGAGGGCGGCTGGTCAAAGGCATCGAAGCCGCTGGGCGGATGGTCGTCCATCGGCCAGCCGCCGATGGCCACGGCGTCGTCGGGTTCGCCGTTCTTTCCTTCGAGATCGTGCTGGGTGAGCACATGGTCGCCGACCAGCCGCCGGCTTTCACGCTTGCCCGGCACCATGCCGACCCAGTCGAGCGCCCAGTTTGCGCTGGTCGGGTGATTGCCGGAGTTCTTGATGTAATCCCAGACCCCAAGCACGATCGAGAGCAGCTCGAACCGGATTCGCTCGTTGTCGCGGATGGAATGTAACTGGCCGCCCCACTCGATCCACCAGTAGCCGTAATCCCACGAGGAAACACCCCGGAACTTGAGCATCTCCTTGGTCACTTTCCGGGCCCATCGGGGCGCAACGAAGGGCATCGGACGCCCGTAATCGCGGGCGGTGAAGAGGATGCTGCTGCCCTGGGTCTGGCCGTCGGCGGTCTCATAGGCCAACGACTCGTCAAACTCGCTCTTCGCTTCCCGCCCCATCCGCATCTCTGCCCCGCATTCGAGGCCGAGCCGGCAATCCCCCGTGCAGTCGAGGAATAGCCTGGCCTCGATCCGATAGAGATGCTCGGTCTTGTCGCACCGCGCCAGAACGCGCCGGATCAGGCCGTCGCGCGTCTCGGCGGCGAAGACCACGGTGTCCAGGAGCAGCGTGATATTCGGTTCACTCTTGATCTTGTCGTAAAGAAGAAGGTCCCAGAGTTCAAAACTGCGCTGCGGGTTCCGGACGGCATCTTCGAGCCGGAGTTCCTCGATCAGGCCGCCTTCCCGCCAACCGGGCCGCCCGCCGTGGACGTTGGCGCCGACGATGTGCATCTTGACCTCGCTGCTCGAATTGCCGCCGAGACGAGAACGGTCCTGCACCAGGATGACCGTTGCGCCGTGACGAGCCGCTGCCAGCGCCGCACAGACCCCGGCCATGCCGCCGCCTGCAACAAGAACGTCGGCTTCGAGACCGACAGGCGTCAGGTGCGAATCGCCCGGCGCGATCGCGCCCGGCGGTTGGGACGGGGCAATCGACTCGAACTGACGGGTGTTGCGCTCGCGCGACTCAGGCTCGGCGCCCAGCCCATTGACCCGCACGGCTACCGTGTAACCGGCCATCCCGCCGGCGAGCGTGAAGAAACTGCGTCGATTCATGCCTGGCCTTTCGCACACCGTGTCCGCACATCAGTACTCGAATCCAAAGCGAATGAACACCGCGAAAAACTACGTGCTTTCCCCGACGCACGGCAACGACTACCTTGAGCGCGTTCATGGCTTCCTCATGAATCAAATGGTTCGATCAGTCGTTTTCGGCGCTTGCAATCGAGGCCTGCCAGATTAGGCTCTCTGGGCTTTGCCTGGGCCGCCGTGCTGCGGCAGGGCGGGATCGAGCATCATATGGCATCTGCAAACGACTTGAGAAAGGGCATGGCGATCATGCACAACGGCGACGTCTGCGTGGTTCTGGACATGCAACACCGCACGCCTGGAAACTTGCGCGCGTTCGTGCAAGCCACTCTGCGCAGCGTTCGCACCGGCAAATCCTCGGACATCCGATTCAGTTCCACCGAGCGAGTGGACGTGGTGCCGATGGTGACGCGGAAGATGGAGTTCAGCTACAAGGACGGCGAGGACTTCGTGTTCTCAGATCCCGAGACGTTCGAGACCATCACCCTGCCGCCTGAAATCGTCGGCGGCGCCAAGAACTTCCTGGTGGAGAACACGACGGTCACGGTGACTTTCGTCCAGGAAAAGGCAGTGCAGATCGAACTGCCGGCAGCCGTGGTTCTGACCGTGGCAGACGCCCCCGAGGGCATTCGAGGCGACTCCGCCAGCAACGTGCAGAAGACGGTCACGCTCGAAACGGGGATCACCGTCCAGGTGCCGCTTTTTATCAAGACGGGCGAGAAACTCCGGATCGACACCCGCACCGGCAAATACATCGAACGCGCTTAGGGTCTGTGCAAAAATTACTTCCGGTTTTTTGCGCAGACCCTTAGCCGGTTATTTCACACGCTTCGCGAGGAATCGCAACCGGGCTACCAAACCAACAAACGGAAGAAGCGCCTCGGCGCGGGATCGGTGGAGTCGACGGTGAACGTCAACGGCGCATTGGCTCCATAGAACTCGGGGCCTGACCGCCACGGTCCGGACGGTGTGTCCCCGGTCTGCACCTGGTAACGCCGCCCCAACGCCCCATACCAGCGCAGCGTCGGCCGCTGGCCGTCGCCGACCATCAGCAGCGAGGGGCGCAGGAAAGCTTCGAGCTGCAGCGGATCGGCTCGCTCCTCGAGCGAGGCGGCGAAGCTGCCGTGTTCCATAAAATGGAGGAGGCGATAGGAGAGGGTGATCCTTAACTCGGCCCAGGGCTGAACCAGTTCGACGAACCCGCAATTCACATCCACTCCGCAAATCTCGCACGGAACATAACAATCGGCCTCGGCATGCAGTGCGTACGGCTCGCGGGCTGTTGCCTCGCGAGGCAGTTCCCCGATGCGTCGGAACGCGCTGCGCGCGGCTTCCGCCCCGTCCACGATGCCGTCGCCGTTTGTGTCCGGGCGTTCCGGATCTGTTCCCAAAGCCCGTTCCTCGGAATCGAGCAGCCCGTCCCGGTCGCTGTCGCCGGCAACGATCACCGCATGCGATCCGCCATCCCCTTCGAGCGCAAGATGGATCAGGCGCGGGTTAAGCCGCCCGCCATCGCCGTTGCCCAGGCTCCCGTGGCGGAGAAAGTGGAGGGCGAGGTAGGAGACTTCGACCCGCATCTGCTCGGGCACGTTGACGATCTCGATGTAACCCATGTTCTCCTGTTTTCCGCAAACGGGACACGTGACCAGGCCGCGCATCAGGTGATCCACGGCATGCACGGGCGCGGTCGTGGCGCGGGTCAAATGGACAATCGATTCCCAGAGGCGCCGCGCCACGGCAAATCCGTCGGGAACACCGTCGCCGTCCGTGTCTGCCACCGCGGGGTCTGTGCCGAGGCGTTTTTCCTCGGCGCCCGTGAGCCCGTCTTCGTCTCCATCCTCGCGCGCCCTAACGAAGTGGCTGGGTGCGGTTTCATCGAGCGCGGCGCGGAGAAGCACCGGGTCCAGGCGACCGGAGCCGTGGACGCTGCCTGCATGCGAAAAGCTGCCATGCTCCAAATGATGGAGCGCGATGTATGGGAGGGTGGCGTAGAGGCCGGCGCGGGCATTGCACACGGTCAGATGCCCCATGTTCACATTGGTCCCGCACACCGCGCATCGTTCCAGTCCTTTGAGTTCGAAATCCAAGCGATAGGGGTGGTCGGCCGAGGGTTTCACGGGAAGCCCGGCAATGCGCGCGGCGCATGCTGCGGCGAGGTCGGCGCCGTCGGGCAGGTGATTGGCGTTCTCATCGCCATTGGCAGGATCGGTCCCGAGATCGAGTTCTTCCCGGTCGGTGAGGAGATCCTCGTCTTGATCGGGCGAAACAGGCGATTGATGCCCGTCTCCCTGCCCGGTCAGGACCGACAGAAGCTGGCGCGGATCGACCCGGCCCTTGCCGCCCGCCAGTTGGCCCCCTTCCCAGGCGAACGCGCCGTGCTTGAGGTAGTGGAGCGCCATGGACGGCACCTCGATGAATCCCTGATTGCCGAGGTTGTAAACGTGCCAGATGTCCATGACCACCGCCTGGCCGCAGCGGGGACAGGTCTCGATGCCATACATGGGGTGCGGAACCGCAAACGGGCGGTCGCCGGGGCCGTCTTCGGGACGTCCGAACTGGGGGAGGGCGTCGAGTTGCGCCCGCAGCTTGCGCGCGGTTTCGATGCCGTCGAGCAACCCGTCGGCGTCGCTGTCCGGGTTGTCCGGCGACGTGTTGAAGAGGCGCTCCTCGTCGTCGCGCAGCCCATCGCGGTCTCTGTCCACCGCGGCCCCTTCGAGCAGGAGGTGCGCCTGGCCGGCGCTCTCGAGCGCCGTTCGCAGCAGAGGCACGTTCAAGACGCCCTCGTGCTCGCTGCCCGCATAGACCAGACTGCCGTGTTCGAGGTAGTGCTTGGCAATGCAGGGAACCGCGGCGCTGAGATTCTCGAGCGGATTGACGATTTCGTAGAACCCCATGTTCACGGCTTCCCCACAGATGCTGCACGTCTCCAACCCGAACGCCATATGCGCGAGACGATACGGTTGGGTCGGAGACACCTCTCCCGGAAGCGCGTCGATCGCCGCGGACAGTTTCAACGCCCAATCCACGCCGTCCGATATGCCGTTGTTGTCCTGATCCGCCCGATTCGGATCCAGCCCCAGCAGCAACTCCTGAGCGTCATCGAGACCGTCGCGATCGGCATCCGTCCACACATCGAGCGGGATTTGGTGCGGATTCGGCGAGGCTCCGGCCCATGCCGCGGGGGAGAACGCGCCGAGAGCGACGAACGATGCCGCCATGGCCAGGCTCTGGCGCAAGACGCGACGGATTCTCGGACTGGATCGGACGAACGGTTTGCCGGGGCGCAGGCCGTTGCGCTCGCCGGTGAGACAGGCGCGGTGCAGGCGCCGGTAATCAGGCAGCAGGATGGGTGTCACCTGACATCGCGGACACGCCCAATGGAACAGGAGACGCTGGTCCTCGCGTTCGAGCGCGTTGGGGCGGTACCCGTGGGCAAGGTAACTCTCGATGCAACACGAGGGATAGCCGAACAGCCATCCTTCGAAGCGGCGATCGTTCAGAGTGCGATCGAGAGACCGGCCTTCAAAACGGGCGGAATAGAGGTCGAGACAACGCGACTCGGTGCTGAACACAAGCTCTGCAACCGGGTGTCCGGAACGGGTTGTGCGATGGATCGTGCGCCAGCACAGGCCGCACCGTTCGAGGGCGGCGTGGATGTGCGAGCCGGCTGGGCCCTCCCAGCGGCTCAGAGGCTTGAGGCCGGCGGCCGTGAGCTGCGCCAGGTAGCGCAGCTCGCCATTGAAATCAAGCTGTGACATAATAGCTCCCTCCTGCCGCGCCACGGCGCCCACTTCGCACTCCGACGCCAGGGCGCCGACGCGTCTCAGCGACGCGCCGGGGAGGCTGCGTGGTTCAGGCGTCGCGCGCTCCAGGGTTGTGTTGATGCAGTCTACTCGCCGCGCTGTGCTTTTCAAGGGGGCAAGCCCGGACACCGGCAGTTCCATGAACCGAACTTTGGAGGGGGGACGCCTGCGGTGCCAGGTTCATTCCCACTGAGCAGTTCAAAACGGAACAGGTGGCTTTCCTTGAACCGTGGTTCCGTAGCCGCGGACGTGAGTCCGCGCCATCTCGCTCCGTCAAAAGCAGAAATCAGCGCCGACTCACGTCGGCGGCTACAAATCGGTTCATGGTCTCCGTGCGCATTCGACCGCTGAATGTCAAAACTTTCCATGAATCGCCTGCACAAGTCGTTGATAATCAACAAAAGGGGCAACCCGAACGTCCAACGCGCAACGTTCAACATCCAACTTTTAACGAACCGCTTCGTTGAACGTTGAGCGTTGGAAGTTGGGCGTTGAACGTTCCCCGGTTCATGGGTTCAGTGCGCATTAAACCGTTGAATGTCAATGCTGCCCATGAACCTCAAGAAGCGCAACTTGCTGATAATCAAAGAAGGCATTCTGAGGCTCATCAGAACCGCTGACAGTGTCGGAAACGGAGTTGCGTTTGGCGGCTGCCGCAATTAGCGTCATTCTCTCTTCCGTGCCTGAAGCGAGGGTGAGGCAGGGCCCGCCCTGACGCTCGGCGGGAGAGTTCTTGCGATTCGATTCTGCAAATCACACATATGAAAGCGCTGGTGAAGAGCAAGGCGGAGCCGGGTCTGTGGCTCGAGGAGGTTCCGATGCCCGCGGTTGGGGTGAACGACGTGCTGATCCGGGTGGATCGGACAGGCATCTGCGGCACGGATTTGCACATCTACAAATGGGACGCCTGGGCGCAGAAAACGATACCCGTCCCGATGGTGGTTGGACACGAGTTCGTGGGCGAGGTGGTGTCGGTGGGCGCCAACGTCGCGGATTTTTATCCCGGCGACATCGTGAGCGCGGAGGGACATGTCGTCTGCGGACGCTGTCGCAACTGCCTGGCGGGGCGTCGGCATCTCTGTCGCGAGACGCAGGGCATCGGGGTGAACCGGCCCGGTGCGTTTGCGGAGTACATCTCGGTTCCGATGACCAATGTCTGGCACCACCAGCGGGGCATCGACCTCGACATCGCGGCGATTTTCGATCCGTTTGGCAACGCGGTGCACACGGCGCTGTCGTTCCCGGTCCTGGGCGAGGACGTGCTGGTGACGGGGGCGGGTCCGATTGGCGTCATGGCGACGGCGGTTGCCCGTCATGCAGGCGCGCGGTTTGTCGTAGTGACCGATCTGAACGAGTATCGACTGGATTTGGCGAAGCGGATGGGGGCGACGGTTGCGTTGGACATCCGGAAGGGCAATTTGGCCGAAGTGCAGCGCGAACTCGGGATGAAAGAGGGCTTTGACATTGGCCTCGAAATGTCGGGCAATCCGTCGGCGTTCCGCGATATGATCGGCAATCTGTGTCACGGCGGGCGGATTGCGATGCTGGGCATCCCGCCGGAAGAAATGGCGATCGACTGGAACAAGGTCGTGTTCAACATGCTGACGATCAAGGGGATTTACGGACGCGAGATGTACGAGACCTGGTACAAAATGACCGTCATGCTCCAGAGCGGGCTGAATCTCGCCCCCGTCATCACCCATCGCTTCCCGTGCGCCGAGTTCCAGAAGGGCTTCGAGACGATGCTTTCCGGCCGTTCTGGCAAGGTGATCCTGCACTGGAAGTGACGCCGCCCCGAGATAACCACTGCGATCGGTCTGCCATGCACAGTTCCATCCAATCCCATGTCGAAGCCGAGTTGCGGTTTATCCGCGACGCCGGCACTTACAAGGGCGAGCGGGTGATCACCACGCCTCAAGGGGCGAGAGTCGCCGTCGCCGAAGGACGTCCGGTCCTGAACCTCTGCGCCAACAATTACCTTGGCCTGGCCAATCACCCCGAGGTTGTCGCCGCCGCGCGGGAGGCGCTCGATCGATGGGGATTCGGCCTGTCGTCGGTTCGTTTCATCTGCGGCACGCAGGCGATCCACAAGGAACTCGAAGCGCGCCTGAGCGCCTTTCTCGGAACGGAAGACACGATTCTCTATTCCTCATGTTGGGACGCCAATGGAGGCGTGTTCGAGACCTTGCTGGGTCCCGAGGACGCGGTGCTTTCCGACGAGTTGAATCACGCGAGCATCATCGATGGCATCCGTCTCAGCAAAGCCCAACGGCACCGATATCGCAACAATGACCTGGCCGATCTCGAGGCCAGGTTGGTCGAGGCTGCCCAGGCCCGCTTCCGGCTGATTGTGACGGACGGCGTCTTCTCGATGGACGGTTCCGTGGCCGATCTGCGCCGCCTGTGCGACCTGGCGGAGAAGCACGGCGCCCTGGTGATGGTCGACGACTCGCACGCGGTCGGGTTCATGGGACGCACCGGGCGCGGCACCCACGAGCACCACCAGGTGATGGGCCGCGTCGATCTCCTCACCGGCACTCTGGGCAAGGCCCTCGGCGGCGCCAGCGGCGGCTATGTGAGCGGACGCCGCGTTCTGGTGGAACTGTTGCGCCAGCGCTCGCGCCCATACCTCTTCTCGAACTCCGTCGCCCCGCCCATCGTGGCCGCGTCCATCAAGGTGCTCGAGATGCTCGAGGGCTCGACCGCCCTGCGCGACCGGCTCGAATGCAACACCCGCTTCTTCCGCGACGGACTGTCCCGGGCGGGGCTCACGGTGCTTCCGGGCACCCATCCCATCACGCCCATCATGCTTGGCGATGCCGCGTTGGCCGGGCGTTTCGCGGACGCGATGCTGCGGAAGGGCGTCTATGTAATCGGCTTTTCCTACCCGGTCGTCCCCAAGGGCAAGGCCCGCATCCGCACGCAGGTCTCGGCGGCGCACACCGAGGACGACCTGGCGTTTGCCCTGAAGGCCTTCGCCGAGGTCAAGGCCGAGCTGAGCCTCTGATCCCAATCTGCGCCTCGACTTCGCCCCCAACTCTGATAGGGTGAGAGCGTGAGTTTCGTTTCCGCATTGGACACGCTGCCTCTGACGAGCCTGGTCGACCGCGGGCGCACAGCGCCGGAGAGCGCGGTGCGCTCGAGCCTCGCGCGGACCACGTTGTCCCTGGCCGACTTCGCCAATCTCATTTCGCCGGCTGCGAGCGGGCATTTGGAGACTATGGGGCGCCGGTCCCATGCGCTGACCGTCCAGCGTTTTGGCCAGACGATCCGTCTGTTCGCCCCTCTGTACCTGTCGAGCGAGTGCGTCAATAACTGCGTCTACTGCGGCTTCTCGCGCAAGAACACCATTCGTCGCGTGACGCTTTCGGTCGATGAGGTCGTCCGCGAGGCGCGCGCCTTGAAAGCGGAGGGGTTCAGAAACATTCTTCTGGTTGCGGGCGAGCATCCCAAGTTTGTTTCGAACCGCTACGTGCGCGACTGCGTGGCCGCCGTGCACGCCGAAGTGCCCAGCGTCTCACTCGAGATCGGCCCGCTCGATGTCGATGCCTACCGTCATCTGGTCGAGGCTGGGGCCGATGGTCTGGTCGTCTATCAGGAGACCTACGACCGCGCTCTGTACGCTTCGCTCCATCCCTCGGGCCCAAAGCGCAATTTCGACCGCCGCCTCGAGACCCCGGAGCGCGCGTATGCCGCCGGATTTCGCCGCATCGGGATTGGCGCCCTCTACGGGCTGGCGGATTGGCGGGCGGACGCGTTGAGTCTGGCCGCGCATGCGCTCTACCTGCTGCGCCATTGTTGGAAAGCCTATCTGACCATCTCGCTGCCGCGGTTGCGACCATGCGCCGGGGCCTTCCAGCCCTTGACCCATCTGGGTGACAGAGACCTGGCACAACTGGTCTGCGCCTTCCGCCTGCTCCTGCCCGACGTCGGTCTGGTGCTGTCCACGCGCGAACCGGCCCGGCTGCGCGACGGCCTGATCCCGCTTGGCATCACGCTGATCAGCGCGGGCAGTCATACCGAACCGGGCGGGTACTCCGGAGCCGGCCGCGAGAAGACGCATGTGACGCGAGGAGGGCGGATGTTCGAGTCGGTTCATGATCCGAGTCAATGGACCGCGGCGCCACCGGGAATCACCGACGCCGACGTCCAATTCGCAATCGCCGATCAACGGTCGGCTTCGGAGGTCTCGGCTCGACTGCGCGACTTGGGCTATGAACCGGTCTGGAAGGACTGGGATTCGGCGCTCACTCCTTCGAGGAACGGGGAGGGAGAGGGAGGAAGCAAAGAGGAAAGGGGGAAGGGCGAAACATGCGGGGCAAAGGAGATGGCATGAACAGCGGTGTTGTGTCTGCAAACGGCCGGCCCGTGACCGTGGCGCTGCCCTGCACGATCGAACAATTCCTGATCGCCCGTGACCTCCCGCCGCGCACCGTCGTGGTCGAGCAGAACGGCGAAGCTGTCGCTCCGTCCGAATTCCCGCACCGCCCCGTGTGCGACGGGGACCGTCTCGAGATCATTCGGATCGTGGCGGGAGGATGAGTCGGCCCACCGGAGACGCCCAGGCCCTGATACCTGGGCACCCTGGTCGACGCGGAATGTCCGAACCTGGTCTGGGCGCGAGACCGACTGGGCCGTTCACGATCCAAGCGTGAACGCCGGCAGCTTGACGATCGCCCCTCCGCGCAGGGCTGACTGATGGGCGCAGAGACCGACGCAGGTCCAGTTGGCCGACTGTCGGGCGTTGGGGAACGGGTCCCGGTTCTCGGCGAGCGCGGTGGCGAACTCGTGTGCCAAGTGGGGGTGACTGCCGCCGTGTCCGGCCCCCTGAGTGAAGCTCAGGTGCGTCTTCTTGCGCGAGTCGTAGACGCCTCGGGTCGTGTAGCGGGCAATCGTTTTCGGCAGGCGGCCGGCGAAATCCGGGCAGCGGACCGGCTTGGGAATCTTGGGTTCGGGGAGCTTGGCCGTGTGGACGATCAGCGGCTCATGCTCGATCAGAGGCCACTCGACAGTCTTCTTGCTGCCGTAGACATCGAAGCTCTCGCGGTATTGCCGGGCAACATCGAACAACGACCGGTAGATGCGCGCGCTCAAGTCCGATGCGCGGAACTTGATATGCGTCGTCTCGACCGCGAACGGCGAGTCGTAGCACCGGATCAACTCCTTGCGGATGGTGCCCGATCCGAAACAGGATACGTACTCTGCGTCCAGCCGGAGCAGCCCGGCAACCGGCCCGACGCAATGTGTGGCGTACCACATGGGGGGCAGCCCCGGCCAATAATTCGGCCACCCGTCCATGTCCTGTTGGTGGCTGGCCTGCAGGAACTGGATTTTCCCCAGGTCGCCCTTCTCATAGAGATTCTTGATGAAGAGGAACTCGCGCGAGTACACGACCGTCTCCATCATCATGTATTTCAGGCCCGTCCGGCGGGTCAGTTCGACAATCCGCCTGCAATCCTCGATCCGCGTGGCCATCGGCACCGTGCATGCCACGTGCTTGCCCGCCTTCAGCGCCGCAATCGCCATCGCCGCATGATCGGGGATGGGCGTGTTGATGTGGACCGCCTGGATGTCGGGATCGCGCAGCAGGGCCGCGTAGTCGGTGTAGCGCCTCTCGACCCCGAAATAATCCCCGACGGCATCGAGCTTCGCCCGCGTGCGCTGACAGATCGCGTGGCAGGAGGTCAAGGGATGGTTCTGCCAGATCGGAATGAACTCGGCGCCAAAACCGAGACCCACGACGGCAACATTGATTCTTTGGCTTGCGCTCATAGAGATGGGCTCGACCCTGCCAGAAAAGATTCCCCGGAGCGAGAAGGAATTCGATCTGCTCGACATTTGCCCACGGTTATTTCATTTAAATTCCTGAAGGGTTGCTGTTGTTGAGGTTGTAAATAACGCTTGTCAATTGGCGTGGTTTGGTGCGTAGTAGGCGTGCGATGATCTCGACAAACCACCAACTGTTC
>Ga0116174_10000987_pt1 | contig 27098 bp, 24 predicted proteins | sample AD_UKC087_MetaG_FD_89801 | JGI IMG/M metagenome (GOLD analysis project Ga0116174, IMG submission 89801) | Active sludge microbial communities of municipal wastewater-treating anaerobic digesters from USA - AD_UKC087_MetaG | ecosystem: Engineered > Bioreactor > Anaerobic > Digestate | place: USA...
GCCCACGGCGCCGCCGACCTACCCTTCTTCTCGGAGACAGGCAGGCGCACCTTGATGTCGGGCCTGGGCCAGGCGAGCTCTGCCAGCATGCCGTCCGCTATGTATCTCTGCCGGTCCGTGTTAGTAATCGTGGGGTTTGCGGCGATTGCCGTCCTTGGCCCGTAGAGAGCCGCGCTCGCTTCGTCCTTCCTGTGCACGGCAAGAGCCCCAGTCCCCTGCCCATATCCCCGAATGAGAAGCTCGTTGGTGATCTCGGATTCGCCGCTTGTGCCGGCTTCGAGGATCTCAACCCCGCCGTGCCTCTCGTCCGCCCCTGCGGTCAGTACCCAGGGTGCGTCGCTGCCTGCCCTGTCCACATACACCTGCTTGTCGGGGGTTACCCTCATGGCGTAGCCGGAGTCGGAGCACATGGAGGCCAGAGCGTCCATGACAGTGGAGTTATCGAACCTGTACAGCCCCGGAAGGTAGTCGCTATCGGCCACCGTGTGGGTAAGGGTGTAGCCGCTCGGCCCCCAGGTGATCATCTCTATGCCCTCGAAGTAGATGTAAGCCCTCTCGGGTATATCAGGGACGCTGATCTTCACTTGGATCCCCTTAACCGCGCCGAATTCGTAGCCGAGCATAAAATCCTCATATTCATGCTGGCCCCATTGCCTTGCGCCCCAGGTGCAGTTGCCGCCCCATTCGGGCCATGTCGTGCCGTCGTAGCTAACCCTGTTGTTGAGGTTGATGTCTACGCTGGTTGTATTGAGGGTCATGCGGAAGCGTGTGATGTACAGCTCTACAGGTTGTGGGAATATCCAGGTGAAGATGACGGAGCTTGCGGTTGTCACCCCTCCTTCGTACTTCCCCATGCGTATGCTTGCCTTGGAGCCCACGTTGGCCAACATAGTGCAGTTGACCCTCTCAGTTGCCGTGAAGTCATCGCTGTTGGTCTTTGTATAGGTGTCGAACCGCTTCTCCACGATCGATTTCATGCTGCCGCTTAGTTCTCCGAAGCTGTGCGACCAGTCCCTCGGCAGGCGCCACTTCTTAAGCAGCGCCTCGAACGTGAGGCAGTCGAGGACTAGGTCCTCCCCTCCCAGGCTCCTCCCCTCGGGGACTATGCCCTGCCAGAGGACGCCGCGCCGGTACACATAACCTTCTGTGAACCTGTGTAGTTCAGCGGCGGCGGGATGGTCGGAGGGCAATGTGATCTTCACCTTCCCTGGCATGTTGGGGACTTTGCTGTACTCGACCGCCTTTGGGACAACGAATGCGATGGGAGCGCCTGTGACGTCGCATATGAGGACGCTGTAGGCGTGCATCCCGCAATGCCCTACGATTACCTTATTTCTCTTCTCCTCAAGGCCGAGGCTTGTTGCTTCTTTCGGGATGAGGTATCCCCGCCTGGCGGCAGCATTCGGAGAGGATAATGCCAGCTGCGACGCATCGGTCCTAGGCAGATGCTCTATCCAGGTAATCGGATCGCCCGCTGCTAGGCCGAGGCTGCATTCTTCAGCCGGACCGGCTAAATGGACCCTGATGTCCGTCGCACCGAGGGTACCAAGGCGAAGCAGCGTCATTTCGCCTCTGATCAAGTATTCCATCCATGTCCCGGGGGAACTTGATGACAAGCCGAGTCCAGCCGCATCGGCGGGACCGGCCATCCATTCCTGGAATGGAAGCGGATCATGGGATTGCAGCGCCAGATCAGCTGTCTCGGCCATGGCATGGTTTACCATAAGGCCCGTCGCCGCGCCTGCCGCCAGGTCGAGGCTGCATGGGGCTTGAAGCTCTGCCTTCCAGTCGATCGCAATGACCGGGCTTGATGAACCGGCAGCCAATGCGCACTGCTGGGCGCTGACCTGCAGGCGAATGATTGCAGTGGTAGCCCTGCCAGATAGCGATGCTGTGACCACCCCTGCTTCAATTGCGATTACAGGGTCCCCTGCGGGGAAGCCGAACTCGTCCAGCCCGCCTTTTATAGGCCTGCCGAACTCATCCTGTCCGTCGAACAACGCCAGTGGGCGCAAGAGATGATCCACGGCTATTTCACAGATAAGAGGTAGCTGAAGGACAGGGGATATCTGAACTGCTTGTGGGTGACCACGTCATAATCGTTCGTGCCGTAGTTGTCATTAACGGGCCTTTCCAATGTGATGGCGTAATCATACATGGATGGCACGTAGGAGCTTTTGATATCGCAGTCGCTCACGCTGACAATCCTTTGCACACCAGTATCCAACTGGACTGTGAAATTGTTATTGTTCTTCATTTGCTCGCCGAAAAGGGAGGCGTTTGTATTTATCACATGCAAGTCGTACATCGCCTTTAGCGGACCTCTATGTATCTTGTACGGCACTACGGCGAAATAGCTTTTAGAGAGGAATATGTCCCCCGCCACAGTCGCGCAATATAGCCTGAGGTTCTCCTCCAGTCCGATGCCCGTTGTTGTAAGGCCGCTTGCGGTCAGAAATGTAGTGTGGCTCTCGGGTGGCAATGCCAGGCTCAGGTTCGTATAGGTCGTGCCGCTTGTGCGGTATCCTATTGTGACGGTCTTTTCGTCGTAGCTGGTGTTCTTGAGGGAGACCATCTTGATGTTGGTCCAAAGCTCCTTGTAGGTCTCGCTTCCGCTCACCTTTACCGGATGGCCTGAATAAACCGGAAGGTCGGATGTCTGGGGTATATAGGAGACCTGGGGAGTAGCGGTCCATGAGGGCAGAAGCAAATCATGAACCGTGCTGCGGTAGCTGTATGAGATCCGGGTGCAGACCCTTCCTGTCACGGGCGCAAGCCCGATTGGCCCCAATTGCAACGACCTTCCCCCCTATACCTTGGTATAGACGCCGATCCAGGCTATGTTGACTCCAGTGTTGCCGTAGACGGTCAAGTAAAAGGTGCTGTCTACGGGTAGGGCCTGACCGAAGAGGAAGTTGGCCGGGTAGCTTCCCATCTCCACTTCCCTGTCATTTGGGACGTCGAGGTACTTGACCGTAATCCAGTCGCTGTGGATGAGGTAGTGGATCCTGGCTACCAATCCTGACGCCGGCTTTATCTCCACGGGGGTCCCGGTTACGAGGGTCGCCGATCCTTTGAAAAGGTCACCGATTACAGGCATATGAACCTCCTCCTATGACACCGTCACAGTTACTATTCCCGCCGTGTTGAAGATCACTTTCAGCGGCTCGCCGTCGGGCGACTTGTCTACCCCGAAGTCGGTATAGGCGATGAGCCAGCTATCCGATGAGGTCCCTCCCGACACGTACACCACGGCGTACCGGGCAGTAAGAGTAAGGGCAGTCCACTCGGCGTCCAACGCATCCATCGTCATCGTATTTGTACTCGCGTTGTAGGACGCATCGTATTTTGTAAGCGTGACGCCACCAGCCGTGTAGCCAGCGCCGGTGACCTCATGAGTCGATATGTCGGACCATGCCAGCTGCGTATCCTGGTTTGGGGTGTACGTGTTCTTCATGAGCGCGCACTTGACCGTGCTTCCGCCCGTCTGCAGCCAGTTAACCCTCCCCTTTGCCAGGTGCAGCGCGAAGTTCCCGTATGCCTTGGATGTAGCAGCCATTCAATCACTCCTTCAGTAATATTCGTCTATGTGGACCAGCTCGGTTGTTAAATAGGCCGAGGTCGGGTTTGCAGTCACCGTGACCGCCTCATCCGTATCCATGTCCCACACGCTGGTGAGCCATTCGTCGTAGTCGGTGACATTGGCCGTGGAGAGGCTCGACGCGCCGGGGCAGGATGGGTATGAGGCGACAGGCAGGTTGGACGCTATGTAGACCTGGCGCGCCGCCATGTCGAACACCAGACCCTGGTTCGTGTAGATAGTGCCTGTCCAGGTCACCGTCCTGCCGTCGTCGAGGCGCAGCGTAATGGCGCCGGTGTAGGAAGATGACGCGCGGATGATGACAGCCGGGCGGGCCCGCGCCGTGCCCCCGTTCGCCATCACGAGCTGGCATGAGCCCGAGGCGAGGCTGGCCGTCGTGCTGACCGTTGCCCCCTGCCAATAACGGGAGAGGCACCTGAAGTCGAGCTCGACCGTGCAGCCTGCCTGAGCGATTGATCTGTCCGCCCCCTGCTTCATCCCCAGGTAACGGGCCGGCATCCTAATCTCCGCCTCGCCGATGTAGGAGCACAGCTCGACCCTGCCCCCGGAGTGGGAGCATAGCTTGGCCGCCTCCATGAGTTCCTGGCGGGCGGTGCGGAGCATGGCGCGGGGGGTGGCCCCGGAGCCAGTGATCCTGCCGGTGAGCCTGATGGTCCTGGGCCCATCGGTCGGAGCCGACTCCACGGTGTCCCAACGGCCTGCGAGGGCCAGCTCCTCCGTTCCCGCTACGATCTTCGTTATCATGCCTCGATGTCTCCGAAGCCGTCGAGGGACCTTGCGATGGCCGTCTTGGCGCATGCCAGCCCCTCGGCGGTGATGATCTTCACGTCCGTCACCTGGCAGGGCGCGCCTGTGTGGGGATGAGCGAACCTGTCGCCAGGCTGCACGTCGTCGGCGGGGTCCTCGAGGGCTAGGGCGAAGTCCTGCCTGGAGGAGATGCCGGCCGAGCCGATGAGCTTGACGGAGCCCCTCTGGAACTGGTCGCCTGTGTCGCCGGATGGCCTGTAGATACGGCATTGGACCTCGAAGGGCTGTTCGCCTCTTGTCAAGCTGAGCTTTACCCTGTCGAGGGAGACCGCGGCCTTGCGTGCGGCCATGATGGTATAGGCGAGGCCCTTCATACAGGGGCCTCGTTTGTGGTTGAGAGTTGCAGGGAGAGGATCAGGCCGGAGGCCTTCCCCGCCAGCTTTGCGTAGTGACGCGAGCGCTCGCGGCAGTAGTCGAGGATCTCGGCGGCGGAGCGGAACTTGTAGCTCTCGGAGCCGAGACCGACGGAGGCGAGCGGCATGGATGATATCAGAAGGTCGGCTTTCATGAGCCATCCTTCGGAGGCGGCTTGGTTAAGGTTGTCGGCATTGGTCAGGAGGTGGTCGAGGTCGGCTTCTGAGAAGAGGCCCCCTGTCTGAGGCTCGCCGAGTAGTCGAAGGAGGTCGGTGCGGTTCTGCTCAATAGTCATCAAAGACAAGCGCATGCCTCCTCGTTAGGTTCTTAAGGAGAGCATGGCAGGTTTTCCGCAGGTTCACCAAGTTGATCAGACATATGTTATAGATGCTAGACTTTTTTTCTTTACTAAGAATGAATCTGGCAGAAAGCGTCGAATAAATAATGCTAAAGATATATCAATGATATATCACCTATAAAGAGGTTGCGAATCGATATACGACCAAGGCATTCTTCCCGTCTTTTATTCGCCTTGGTCCTTCTATCCTTTAAGCAATATGCCTAGTTTACAAGGAAGGAGGATTAAGTAAGCACCTGCAGTCTACCAATTACATTAGAAAGGAGATCAATATGAGACATTCAAGCAAACTAGCTGTCCTGTTTCTTGCATTGATATTGTGCACGATGATAACCGGCTTATCATCAGCAGAAGAAAAGACAGAAACTCTAGTACCCCAGGTATATGTAGGTAAGACACCACCGCCAATAGTCACTACTCTGGGAAATGCTCTGCCGGTGAATGGCTATTTCGTTCAGGAAGTAGTCGTAGGTGAAGCTAAGAGGTCTGCAAAGGTTTTCATACCCGAGGGCATGCCTATCCGCGGCTATTTTACGATAGTGAACGTTCCGGATGGCTGGAATACCGAAGAATTCCTTCTGAAGAGCGGTTGGATAGATGTCATGGAGGCCAGAAAGGAAGGTCTGTTCGTTCTGGAACCTGATTCAAAGACGGGCGCATGGGGTGACATCAAGGCCGAAGCTGCCTATATAAAAGCAGCGCTTGCCGTTCTTGAAGGCAAGAAGTTCTACTCGACACACGGGGTTTACTACATCGCGGGTTATGGTACAGGAGGCAATGCTCTGGAAGATTACGTAGCAAACAACCCGCTATTTGTCATCAGCGCCGTGTTTATCGACACGAACGACCTCGATAACCTGGGCGCGATAGGGGCGCAGAAGTTCGAGCTCAAGCCCAAGTTCACGCCAACGGCTATGGACCCAAGGTTTAATATCCTGCCATATAACGAGGTCCCTGTGCCTGTTTGGTTCGTTAACCAGAAGGCAGCCAGCGTATCCAAGCTGATTAACTACTGGAAGTTCGCTAACGATGTGTCCGAAGTTGTCAAGGACGACCTGGTTTACGGCAAGGTTTTCAGCCAGAAGGCGGATTCCAAGCGTATGGCCACCAGCTACAGTGATCCGGTATCCAAGGTCGCTGTATTGGAGAAAAAAGTAAGGTACGACGACAAGAACTTCACCTGGCATGTCTATAAATTCATGTCGTTCTACACTCGCTATGACAATACATCAGCTTTCGGCAATGTACTTGGAACTAGGCCGGATTACGAGAAGCTGGGCGTAGAGATAAAGAACATGATCGTAGTGGAGGATGACGGCCAGGTTTGGAAACGTGAGTACATGGTATATGTCCCTAAGAACTCCAAGGATATATTCCCGTACAAGGCACCGGTGGTATACGTATTTGCTGGCGGTAGCCAACCTAACAGGCTGTTTTTCGACATAACACGCTGGTGGGAGGTTGCGGACAAGTACGGCTTCATCCTTGTGGTGCCTTGCTCGCAATACTCCTCAGGAACTCCCCTGGAAACCAGATGGAACTTCGACAACACAACTTTGGATGTCAGGGCGAACGACTTTGTATTCATGAAGCAACTGATTCAGGAAGTGGAATCTCAGTACGACATCGATCCGCATAGGCGTTTCGCTGTCGGACATTCCAACGGCTCCATGTTCTGCCATGGCATGGCCTACAGGATGCCCGAGTACTTCACTGCAATGGGCGGATCAGGAGCATCGACAAATCCGTTCGAAGGCGCTGCGACATCTGTAATGCCATTCTTCTTAAGCTACGGAGAGAATGACAACGGAAATTACCTCTTATCGCAGGAAGGCGGCCTGAGGAACATCGTTTCATACTGGTTAAAGAGGAATGGCCTCGCGGATGTGGACCATCCTGACGTTATCAAGGGCGGTGTGGGAATCCTTGAGCGTACATTGGTATACAGCTGGACGAACAAACAAGGCATCCCTCTTTTCGTTTACGGCGTAACAGCCGGAAGGCCTCACAATGTCAGCGTGGACAGCAATTGGACTTTCTGGGAGGATTGGTTCTCGAAGTGGGATAGGGACGATGCTGGCAACAGGTACTTTGAAGGCCAGTTAGTCAGGTAATAGTTTCCTAGTCCATCAGAATTCTATCGAACAAAGCGGCTGCTCCACTATAGGAACAGCCGCTTATTATAGTTGCCTTTCGATAACTGTTCTTTACAGCGTCGGTATCGTCACCTTCTGCACGTTGTTCGTCACGTCCACCAGGTGCCCCCTGTAGCTGTCCCCCACGATCTGCTGCGCTATCCCGCGGCTTAGGTCCGGTTCCCCCATGCTGAGCATGAGCTTCTGCTTCTCCCTCTCCTTGAAGCCGCCGAACGGCCTCACCAGGTACACCGTCCCCGCCGACACCCCGGAGTAAGATGTTGTCTCGTTGTTCACCGTCACGCTCGACCCGTCATAGACCTCGATCGCCTTGATCCCCGGCAGCGGCGACGTCAGCCCCGCCGGCGTCCTCACTCCGCTCACGATCTCCCTGATGACGAAGCTGTCCGCCAGCGAGCACACTATGACCGTCGCCGGCCTCTTCGCCACAGCAGTCGCCACCAATGCCTTCTTCAGCGTCTCGTACACCGTCCTGGTGTAGTCGTAGTCCTGCGCAGTCCCGTTGGACCCGTCCACCTTCTTGTAGACCGTACCCGTGGTCCTCCCTGTGTAGTCCCCGTTCAGGATGGGGTAGAACCTGATATGGTTCTGCAGCCTCCTGTCCGCCCTGCCCATCGCCTCCGCCCAGCTGCCGAGCCTCCAGGTCTCCCCGAAGATGAGCGCGTCCTTGGTGATTTCGGCCACCGCGCCCGTCCTTCCGATGACCAGCACGTCGCTCGTCTTCTTCGCCACGCTCGCGTGCGGCAGCTCCTCTCCCTCCACCGCCTCGGCGAACACGACCTCGCCCTGGAAGAACTCGTCCGGGCCCAATACCCTGGGGAAGTCCGGGTTGTAGACGCTGTCGTAGATCGAGCTGCCAAGCAAAGGCACTTCATCCTGCGCAAAGGCCATGCCTATGGCCATATATTGCACCGCGCTCTTCACCTGGTCGTAGGTGACCGTGTCCGTGAACCTTCCGATCTCAGGCCTGGGCGCCCTGCCGTCCCTGTACGGTACAGTGACCGACTCCAGCCTGCCGCCGACGCGGTAGCTGATGTCGAGCTTCCTGTCCGGGGGCCTTCCCGACCCCTCGGAATAGATCCTCACTTCCTCTATGCCATCTCCCCCTCTACTCTGCATCTATGACGCCCGCGGCCCTTAATGCCGCCAGTATCGCGTTGATCTTGACCTTGAACCCCGCGTTCAGGCTTGTAATGAGGCCTGCCACGTCTTCGCCGGCGCAGTCCGCCGCGTCAGCTATCGCGTCCTCCGGCACGGCGGGCTCGGGCACCACCTTATAGCCCGGCTGCGGCGCCAGCTTGATGTGCACCGTCCCGTTCGCAAGTCCCCTCACGCACGTGCCTATAAATGGGTCGCCGTATGTCTCCGTGGTCGTGACCACGTTCGCGTCCTTGTCCCAGTAGCAGCTGTCCCATGCGTTGAAAGGAACGAGGCTGTCCAGCTTGCTCGTCGATATGACGCAGTCCTCGATCGACAGGGCCATGGGCTCCCCCGCCCCTCCTGCGTCCGCCGCCACTGTCGACTGGGCTATGCCGTACCACCCGTCCAGGTAGACCAGCTCTCCAGCCGTCACAGTGACGCCCGCGGGCACTGTTACCCTCACGCTCTTGCCGTCGTTGACCTTCCCGCCCGGAGGCCTTACTATCGCGTAGCCGAAATAATCCAGGTTAGCCATGTTTCACCTCCCCTTAACCTTTACCTAGTAGTTGAGCTTCACAAGAAGCCCGTCCTTCGCATCTCCCGCGCCCGCAGCAGGGATCCTGGCACCAGCAGGCGCAAACCTCGCGTCCAGGACCCTCCTCACTGCGGGGTCCGCCAGCACGTCCTTCACCCGCGCCTTGAGCTCGTCATCGCTCCCGGCCCTCCCGCCGCAGCAAGCTTCATGACCAACGGCCTTGCGTCCTCGCCCTCGACCATCTCGTCCACCACCCTTGCCAGCGCCTCCTCCTGCTCGCGCCTCTTGACCCTCTCTTCCAGGGCTATAAGGTCGCGCACCCGCACGAGCGGCTCCTTCCCCAGCATGGAGAGCGCCTCCCTTGCCTCGGGGCCGATCCCGTCCTGCCTCGCCTCTGCCTGGGCGTCCGCTGCCCTTTCCTTTTGTTCTTCCATCGCCTTCACATCCGCCTCCTCTTTCCCTTTCATGTCCCTTGCCACAATGGGCAACTCGGTGCCGTTCCTCAACCTCGGGGCCAGGTCCAGGCTCACCAGGTCGAAGCTCACTAGCACCTTCCCCCCTTCATCGTCCGTCTCCATCCTCGCGTACCCGTCGGTTGACACGCGGTTTATAACTTGCGATCTGATATGCCTCTTGAGGTCGGGCATGGACGGGTCCACATAACCTCTCACGAACGCCGCCCGCCTCGCCTCGTCGTAGATGGCGCCCACCCAGGCCACCGCCACGGGAGGGTACCTGTAGCCGACGGCGTCCGGCTCTATGTGGCCGAGGCCCGCCGTCGCCCCCTCCTTTAGGAGCGCAGGATCTCAGAAGGAAGTGGTCAGGATCCTGGATAACGCTTTCGACGATAAAGTAAGAGAAAGGGCGGAAATTCATTAGCTGTTCTAAATGGTCTTTCGGCACTCCAAAATGAAAAGGATAGCAAAAGGATAGCAAATAGGAATACCTGATTCGAGTTTGGTGCAAAAAAAGCGGTGGTTCAAACCACCGCTTTTGCCATATCTAGCTGCTATTTCATTTTTGGTGCGCCACCTGCGGATCGAACGCAGGACACCCTGATTAAAAGTCAGGTGCCAGCATTATAATCAGTCTTCTCTAAAGCTCGCTAATCCTCCATAATCTGCGGTTATTTTGGACCCAGCTTCCATGAAAGAGTAGCTGTTTTCAGTAGTTACCGCTAGTTTTAGGAATATTTCGTAGCATTTTCGTAGAAGACCATACTACTAATACCAGGTGTTGGGTTAATGGATTAGCGTAAGTAGCGAGCGTGTAAAATACTTGGAATCAGTGATTTAATATTAACCAGCTTCTAACTAATAAGAACTGCTATTATCAAGCTACTTAGGCGAGAACTGGATTGTCCACACCTAGTCGGACAGAAATCATAAGGGGTATTGCCTTCTGTACTCAACCGGAGACATGTACCCAAGCGTCCCATGTAAACGAATATTATTGAACCAATGAACATAGTCAGCCAATTCCAACTGTAGCTGTTCCAGGGTTTCGAAGCGACGAGAATAGATAAACTCCGCCTTGATCATTTTAAACGTCGACTCGGCTACGGCATTGTCGTAAGGACACCCCTTCATGCTCAGCGAACGGCGGATCTGGAAGCTGTCGAGCAGCTCATCGATTAGCATGTTATCAAATTCACTGCCACGATCTGTGTGAAACATCTGGATATTAAAGAGGCTCCCCTTTACAGTAGAGAATGCTTTGCGGACAAGCTCCGCATTTTTAGATGCCCCGCCGCTATACCCTATGAGCTCACGAGCTCCCAGATCCAAGAGGATGCAGATGTATGCCCACTTAACCCCAACACGAACATAGGTCAGATCACTCACTACGCATGCACCAGGCGCCTGGCTGTTGAAGTCCCTGCCAAGAAGGTTGGATACTGTAGCCTCATTGCTTTTTGATGCTTGCACGCGATATTTCTTTCTTGTATAAGCCGAGACCAGGCCGCGCTTTACCATTATTCGTCCGATTTTGCGTCGTGATACAATAAATCCTTTTCGCGCCAGCACTTGCTTCAGTTTACGCTGGCCATACACACACCGGTTCTCTTCATATGCCTTCTGAACAGCCTCTTCCAATTCCTGTTCGTTCTTGAAGCCATAGCATTCGTAATAGTATGTGCTGCGCGCAATGCCTAGGCACCTGCACAGCGCTGATATTGAGTACTTGTGGGCATTGGCTTTGATCACAATTACTTTCGTGCGAATATCAGCGCCGCTTGCTTTAATACATCGTTCTCCATCCGCAGCTGCTGATTTTCTTTCCTGAGTAGAATCAATTCCTGCTCTTCAATCGTCCGGTTGTCTTTCTCGTGGCTGGAGCCTGTCGCATTGATGCGTTTTACCCATTTATCAAACGCTGTACTCGTCAGGTCGTACTCCCGGATGATTTCGCATCTTGGCTTACCATGGTTGTATAGCCCCACCAGCTGTTTCTTCTGTTCCTCGCTGTACGTTCGCCTTGCTCGTCTTTCGGTCATGGTTTCCTCCTCATTCTCTTAATTAAAGGAATACCACTACCTTATCTTTTCTGTACAGTTTAGTGTAGCCAATCCAGAGAACCCCATTAAAGGCATAACAGAACCAAAGGTAGAAAAGGAGGAGCCTGAAGTTTTAACTGAAGAAGAGGTGTATAGGTTTGTTGATACTTCTAGGATTGTCGCCCCTGAACTTACGAACCTCTTCATAGTATGTATCCTTACAGGGATAAGGAAGGGTGAAGCATTTGGATTGCGTTGGAGTGATATAGACTTCAATAAAAGAACTATCCATATCAGTCAGCAGCTTATTAAAGATGGGATAAATCCGATATTCTCCCAACCCAAGACGTACACAGGCAGACGTACGATCCCAATATCGGATAATGCGATTAATGCCTTGCTTGAGGAGAAGGATAAACAGGATGACTTCAAAGCCAATCAGCCTCAATACAATGATTATGACTTAGTGTTCAGCCAATCGAATGGAAGACCTCTATCACATAAGTCAACCTATAAGAAGATTCATAAGTGTTTTAAGGCTGCCTTCGCTGATAAGGACTATGGGTTCCATGTATTTAGGCATTCTTTTATATCCATACACCTCAATAATGGTACCCCTATTGCAACTGTCTCGGAATTGAGCGGACATCGGCAGACTAGTACTACTTTAAATATGTATGCTCACGCGTATGAAAATACTAATATAGCAGCAGCTAAACAGATTGATGACCTAATCTTCGGAGATGGGCAGAATTAATAAGCCTTTTTAGCTGGCATTTAGTAAATTTCGTAGCATTTTCGTAGCAAAAGCAAGTGAGCGGAGACTTACACATCTCCGCTCACCATCATTTAGCTGGTCATTAATTGGTGCGCCACCTGCGGATCGAACGCAGGACACCCTGATTAAAAGTCAGGTGCTCTACCACTGAGCTAGTGGCGCACGGAAACGGGCAAGGAGTATTATACTATAATGCAACGCAATGTTAAACTGTACTTGCTGTCGATAAACATCACATAGACCGCGGCTCTAACATATGGATCGGAGGTGCCCCATGTCTTACAGGATCAGGGAGAACTTCGAGGAGATAGCCAGATCCATCCCGGATTTGAACGCCAACAACCTCATCGAGGAGAAGCCATTCACCCCTGCGGACCCGAAGTCGTTGAACGCATCCAAACTTGCATATTACATCGACCATACTTTACTCAAGCCAGATGCTACGCCGGCCATGGTAGAGAAGCTCTGCCAGGAGGCCATGGACAACGGCTTCTTTTCAGTCTGCATCAACCCTACTTACGTAAAGCTGGCCTCCGCCAAGCTCGCCGGCAGCAGGGTCGCCGTATGCACGGTGATAGGTTTCCCGCTGGGCGCCAATACCTCCGCAGTCAAAGCCGAGGAGGCCCGCGACGCGGTGGCGAACGGCGCTGAGGAGATCGACATGGTCATCAACATAGGCGCCCTCAAAGCAGGCGATTACAGATACGTATACGGCGACATCAAGGCAGTCGTGGAAGCAGCCGGCCAAGATGTCCTAAAGAAGGTCATCATAGAGACCTGCCTGTTAACCGACGACGAGAAGGTGAAGGCCTGCCTCATCGCCAAAGCAGCGAACTGCGACTTCGTGAAGACATCGACCGGCTTCTCAACAGGAGGCGCCACGGTCGACGACATCCGCCTCATGCGCACCGCTGTGGGCCCTTACCTCGGAGTCAAGGCGTCCGGCGGGATTAGGGACACTGCCGCCGCCCTCGCCATGATAGAAGCGGGCGCCACAAGGATCGGCGCAAGCGCCGGCATCGCTATCGTAAACGGGCTGAAGGCCCTGTAACGCCTGTTTCCTGCATCCCGGGAACCCTGTGGCATCCATGATCCGACACATATCGAAGGGGGCGATCGATTGAAGATAGGATTGGTCTACTACACCCAGACAGGCAACACGCTGTCAGTGATGGAGAAAATAGCCGGAGAGCTCAAACAGGCGGGCCATGAAGCAGCAATGCATAAACTTGTCCCGATCGGGGAAGTGCATCCCGGCATAAAGGACGTGAAGTTCGAATCGCTTCCTGACATCGGCTCCTGCGACGGCCTGATATTCGGCTCGCCCGTCCACGCATTCAGCCTATGCCCCGCCATGACATCCTACCTTTCCAGGCTGGGCCCCATAGGCAACAAGAAGGCCGCGATATTCGTGACGCAGCACTTCCCCTTCGCCTGGATGGGCGGGAACAGGGCCATCTCCACGATGCAGAAGCTCCTTGAGGAGAAAGGAGCCACAGTCGTGAAGGCAGGCGTAGTGAACTGGTCCAACAGGATGAGGCCGCTGCAGATAAACGACGTCGTCGCAAGGACGGTCAAGGCATTCGTCGGTTAATTCCGAGGATGGTGCAAAAAGAGGCCCGGCGGACCGGCCGGGCCATCTTCTACGCTTTCCGTCCCAGAATGAATCCTACTGGCGGTTGGCGCGATAGGCGGCGAAACACTCGCTGCAATACACAGGCTTGTCGCCGCTGGGCTGGAATGGGACCTTGCAAGGCGCGCCGCACTGCGAGCACGTAGCATCGTAGAGCTTCCTCGGCATCGCCCCGCTTGCCTGCAGTTTACGGTTCTTGCGGCACTCAGGGCACCTGGAGGGCTGGTTCTCGAAGCCGCGCTGGGCGAAGAACTCCTGCTCACCGGCTGTGAATACGAAATCCTTGCCGCACTCCCTGCAGTTTAACACCTTGTCTTCGTAAGCCACTGTTCTTTACCTGCCTTTACAAGTAGACTACCGCCAAGCCTTTACCCATCCTGAAAACGGGCTCCAAACGGACATTGGACAGCTAAGGATATTTTGAACGCATTTTTCACATTTTGCAATATATTGCCAATGAATTCTATCATTACAATGGCATTTGAGCTAAGACATAATTGCCTAATTCACCGTATTTTGCTACTCTTAGCCTAAGGTTGTTGAGATGCTTCAGGCATCACAACAGTATGCAAAAGATGATCAAGGTTTCTCGAAACCTATTATTGAAGGGAGTGCACCTAATGAAGAAGATCCTAGTAGCTTCTATGCTCCTGGTCCTGGCACTGAGCATGATGGTAAGCGCCGCCAGCTTCAAGATCGGCGTCATCACCGGAACAGTGTCCCAGGGCGAGGACGAGTACCGCGGAGCCGAGGCGATGATCAAGAAGTACCCTGACCTGATCATCCACAAGACCTATCCTGACAACTTCATGGCAGAGCAGGAGACCTACATCTCCCAGATCACCAGCCTTGCAGCAGACAGGAACGTCAAGGCGATAGTCATCAACCAGGCAGTCCCGGGCACGCTCGCGGCGATCAAGAAGGTCAAGGAGCTGAGGCCTGACATCCTGTTCTTCGTAGGCGAGCCCCATGAAGACCCCGCAACAGTCGGCGCGTTGATCAACTTCGGCATAAGGCCGGACGACGCAGCCCGCGGAGTCACGATCCCCACCATCGCCAAGTCGATGGGCGCCAAGACTTTCATCCATTACTCCTTCCCCCGCCACATGGCGATGCAGCCGCTGTCGGAGCGCCGTGACATCATGAAGCAGACCTGCGACAAGCTCGGCATCAATTTCGTGTTCGTCACCGCTCCCGACCCGATGGCAGAAGGCGGCCTGCCCGCAGCCCAGCAGTTCATACTCGAAGATGTGCCCCGCCAGGTAGCCAAGTACGGCAAGGACACCGCATTCTTCTCGACCAACTGCGGAATGCAGGAGCCCCTAATCAAGGCCGTCATCCTGGCCAAGGCCCTGTATCCCGAGCAGTGCTGCCCCAGCCCGACCCATGGATACCCCGGAGCGATCGGCCTTGAAGTGACAAACGACATCAAGGGCGACTACGCCAAGATATTCAAGGCGATCGAGGCCAAGATAGTGGCAGCCGGCATGGCCGGACGCATGGCGACCTGGCCGGTGCCGGGACCGTACCTGCTTACCACGGCCAACGTCGAGATAGCCAAGAGGGCGGTCGAAGGCACCCTCGACCTCAAGAACGACAAGGCGATACAGGCTGTCATCGAAGAGGTAGCGGGCCAGAAGCTCGCCGCCTTCTCGCGCAACAGCGGCAACCTGTTCGTATACCTCGTCAACAGCAGGACCTTCGGAATCTAACAGCGCACTGTGCTGATATACCGCTGGTCGGTAATCTGGCCGATAAATGGCAGGATGCCGGGTGAAAGCCCGGCTTCCTGCATAGAAGGCTCTTGAGAGGAGACCCCATAAAGATGCCTGAAGAATTCGTCCTGCAATTGAAGGCGATAGGGAAGGCCTTCTTCGGGACTACGGTACTGAAGAACGTGGACCTTTCCGTGAAGCCGGGAGAAATACACGCGCTCGTCGGAGAGAACGGCGCCGGCAAATCCACCCTTATGAACATACTGTTCGGCATGCCTGTCATCAAGGACACCGGCGGCTTCGAAGGCCAGATGGTCTTCGAAGGGAAGCAAATCAAGATGGAATCCCCCAGACAAGCGATGGAGATGGGGATCGGCATGGTCCATCAGGAGTTCATGCTGCTGCCCGGATTCACAGCTACTGAGAATATAAAGCTGAACAGGGAGATTACGACAAAGAACCCTGTCAGCGCGGTGTTCGGGCGCGACTTCGAGACCCTCGACATCAAGAGCATGAGGAAAGACGCCAAGGACGCCATCGGCAAGCTAGGCCTTTCCATCGAGGACTGGGTGGCGGTCGCAGGCCTTCCTGTCGGATACAAGCAGTTCATAGAGATCGCAAGGGAGATAGATAAGAAGAACGTCAAGCTGCTTGTGCTTGACGAGCCGACTGCGGTTCTCACAGAGACCGAAGCAGAAAAGCTCCTCGACGCCATGAAGAAGCTGTCGAAGTCAGGGATAACGATGCTCTTCATCACCCATAGGCTCGACGAGGTGCTGGCGGTCGCAGACAACATCACCATATTGAGAGACGGCGAAGTAGTGGCTAGGATGCCCCGCAGCGAGGCGAAGGTCGAGAGGATAGCCGAGATAATGGTGGGAAGGTCCATAGAGAAGATCGACCTGCCGAAGAGGAAGAAGGAACCTTCCGACGACGACATAATCCTCGAGATAAAGAACCTCAAGGTCAACATGACGGGCGAGAACGTCAAGGGAGTGGACCTTAACGTAAGAAGGGGCGAGATATTGGGAATCGGCGGCCTCGCCGGCCACGGCAAGGTCGGCATAGCAAACGGCGTGATGGGGCTGTACCCTTCGACGGGGGAGGTCTTCAAGGACGGCAAGCCCGTCAAGCTGAACAACCCATACGACGCACTGTCCGCCAAGATGTCGTTCGTATCCGAGGACAGGAGGGGAACCGGCCTGCTTCTAGACGACACAACGGAGCTCAACATGACGATGACCGCGATGCAGATACAGGACAAGTTCCTCAAGCCGGGACCTATAAGGAGCCTGAGGTTGGCCGACGGCGACGCTATAAGGAAGTACGCGGACAGGATGATCGAGGAGCTCGACATCAGGTGCACAGGCCCGACGCAGCCCGTAAGGAGGCTCTCGGGGGGCAACCAGCAGAAAGTGTGCATAGCGCGCGCCTTCGCCCTTGAGCCCGAGCTGATGTGGGTCTCAGAGCCCACCCGCGGCATCGACGTAGGTGCGAAGGAGCTCGTGCTCGACCAGCTTGTGAAGTTCAACCGCGACCTGGGCATGACGGTCGTGATGACGTCATCCGAGCTTGCGGAGCTTAGGAAAATCTGCGACCGCATCGTCCTCGTCTATGAAGGGAAGATCGCAGGCGTCCTCTCCCCCGACGCATCCGACCTTGATTTCGGCCTGATGATGGCCGGCGAGACGATCAAGGGCAAGGAGGTGCACAACCAGTGAGCAAGACTGAAACCGGCGAGGCCTGCGCCCCCAAGCCCAGGTTCAACCTGATTACAGCGATTAAGGACCTCGGGGTGGCCAGGCTCATCATCCTGGCTTTCGTGGTCCTGTTGTTCGTCGTAGCCTACGCCAAGGGCTTAGGGATACAGGGTCTCATAAGCGATTCAATAGTCAGGGTGGGCATGAACGGCGTGCTGATACTGTCCATGCTGCCTGCCGTCGTCTGCGGAGTGGGAATGAACTTCGGCCTTCCCCTCGGGATACTGTCCGGCCTGCTCGGCGGCATACTGACGATCAACATGAATCTGACGGGATGGACGGGCTTCCTGACGGCGCTGCTCATCTCGGTGCCCATCGCCGTCATAGTCGGGCTTCTGTACCATATGGTGCTCGACAAGGTCCGCGGCGAAGAGATGATGGTAGGGACCTACCTTGCGTACGCTGCGGTCTTCGGGATGAGCATATTCTGGATGCTTGCGCCGATCAAGAATCCGAAGCTGATCTTCGCGGTCGGAGGCAAGGGCCTGCGCTACACGATCAGCATGACCGATACGTTCGGAAAGGTGCTCAACAACTTCCTCGCCTTCAGGATAGGCAGCATCACGGTGCCCACGGGGCTGATCCTGTTCTGGTTGCTGCTTTGCCTGCTGGTATACCTATTCCTGCGTTCGAAGACAGGGCTTGCGATGCTGGCGACCGGGTCCAACCCCGCTTACGCGGTCTCCTCCGGGATCAACGTCGGCAACATGAAGAGGATAGGCGTGGTAATGTCCACCGTGCTTGGCGCGGTCGGGATAATAGTCTTCGCACAGAGCTACGGCTTCATGCAGCTTTATACTGCTCCTCAGACGGCGGCCTTCCCGGCCATCGCGGCCATACTCATCGGCGGCGCGTCTCTGAGGAAGGCGTCGATCTCAAACGTAATAATCGGCGCGATACTCTTCCAGACCCTTCTGACGGTGGCCCCTCCTGTAACCCAGGCGCTGATGGAGGGCTCCGAGATAAGCGAGATCGCAAGGGTGATGATAAGCAACGGCATGATACTCTACGCCCTGACAAGGGCAACGGGGGGGAGGTAGCAGAATGGCGGACGATAGGTTGTCTACAGTCCCCACCGAAGCAAGGAAGGGCCATAGACGTGGTTCGCTTTCACAGTACGCGGTGCCGATATTCTTCACCGTGCTGTGCGTGGCAAGCATCATAGTGTCCGACCTCGACATCAACTATCTTATAGGCGAACTCCTGTCGAGGATGGGAAGGAACCTGTTCATAGTGCTTTCGCTCCTTATACCTGTCACAGCCGGGATAGGGCTGAACTTCGGCATAGTAGTCGGGGCGATGTCGGGGCAGATTGCCCTCATCATAATTACGTTCATGCAGCTGAAGGGCCTTGGAGGCTTCCTTGCTGCGATGGCGATATCCGTGCCGATATCGACGCTCCTGGGATACATAGTCGGAAGCGTGTTCAACAGGGCTAAGGGCCGCGAGATGATAACGGGGATGATAATGGGCTTCTTCGCAAACGGAGTGTACCAGCTCCTGTTCCTGATGCTCATAGGCACTCTCATCCCGGTCAACATGAATTCGCCGGTGGCGAAGCAGATAATGCTGAGCAACGGTGTGGGCTTAAGGAACACGGTGGACTTGACGAGCATCTACTACTCGCTGGACAACGTCTTCGCCAGGCTCTTCAACTGGAACGGCATCATCTGGACCGACACTTTCGGCCCCTGGAGGGTGCCTCTGGGCGCGTTCTTCATGTCTTTCCTGCTGTGCCTTTTCATAGTGTTCATCATGAAGACCAAGAAGGGCCAGGACTTCAGGGCCATAGGGCAGGACATGGCCATAGCGGAAGTCTCGGGCATCAAGGTGGACAAGGTGAGGATTACCGCCGTCATATACTCAACGGTGCTTGCGGCATGGGGCCAGCTGATATTCCTGCAGAACCTCGGCTCGTTGAACACCTTCAACGCGCATGAGCAGGTGGGCATGTTCTCGGTCGCGGCGCTGCTGGTAGGTGGCGCATCGGTGAAGAAGGCCAGCATCTGGAACGCCATCGTAGGGGTGATCCTGTTCCATACCCTGTTCGTCGTCTCTCCCCTGGCAGGCCAGAAGCTTTTCGGGGAGCCTCAGATAGGCGAATGGTTCAGGCAGCTCATCTCCTATTCTGTAATTGCCGCTGCCCTTGCGATGCACGCAATACAGAGCAGGAAGAAGCACTAGCGGGCATAGGGACAGAAAAAGGAACAGGAGCCGTCCGCCCCTGTTCCTTTTCAAATTTCTTGAGTTCTTCTGCCAGCTTGATGAAGGAAAAATGCCATTTATGACGTATATTATATTTAATGCCACGAATATCTTATGGGAGGGATAGCATGAAAAAAGCGATCACTTTGGCGCTCATAGCATCGATGGTTCTCGCAATGCCGATAGCGGCCCTTGCAAGCAGGGCGGATGATGTAAACGCCTTCATGCTCACAAAAGGCGGTTGGTTCGCGCCCGAAAACGCGGACGCGGTGAAGAGCCAGTTGATGGCGGCCCCGGATACCAACTTCAAGGCAGCCATAGCTGCGGATTACAGGGACCCCCAGATGATGCTTATCTGGGCCTTGGCAGGCATCGACCGCTTCTTCCTCGATGACACCCTCATGGGCGTCCTCAAGGTTGTAACCGGCGGCGGGTTCGGTATCTGGTGGATAATCGACCTGTTCAGCATCAAGAAGAGGACCTTCGAGTACAACTTCAAGCTCCTTTCGACCTTCAAGTAATAAGCAGCGGAGAAGGCAGATGCAGATGACGGGGCGGCCACAAGCCGTCCCGTCATTTCATGCCCCTGCGCTGGAGCTTCACGCAGGCACTTTATCACACACATCGGAACATGTCCCGTCGGCCGCTACAGCCTGTGCATCGCCCCGTGCGCCCTTGCCAGCCTGTCTATCTCCTCGAGCCTCCTTCTGCTGTCCGCTGCAAGGAGCAGCTTGTCGCCGCCGAGTATGACGGTGCTGCCCCTGGGGGTGATGAGCTGGTCGCCCCTTTTTATGGTCACTATGAGGACGTCGTCGGGCATCGGGACCTCCATTATGGATTTACCGTCCATGTCGCTGTCCTTCGATATCTCAACTTCGAGAAGCTCCCTGTGGAACTCGCCGGAATAGTCGGTGAACGTCTTGAGGACTGTCTCCTCCTCCCCGACCAGGCCGAGTTTCCTGGCGACGGGTACGAGAAGGGAGCCCTGGAGCATGACTGACAGCAGGATGACGAAGAAGACTATGTTGAATATCCGTTCCGCCGCGGGAACCCCCGCCACGAGAGGGTAGATGGCGAAGACCACGGCCGCAGCCCCCCTGAAACCGACCCATGACACCAGCAGGTTCTCGTTGAGCGGCCTTCTGAAAGCGCCGCAGATGAGGAACACCGCAACAGGCCTGGCGATGAACATGACTATAAGGCCGATTACCATGCCATCCAGCCAGACCGACCTTATCCCGGAAGGAGAAGACAGCAGCCCCAGGGTGAAGAACAGCAGTATCTGCATTATCCACGTTATCCCGTCGAAGAACCTCACCAGCGACACCTTGTGGGTTATCTTGCTGTTGCCCATGAATATGCCGGCTATGTAGACGGCAAGCAGCCCGTTTCCTCCCAGGATACCTGTCAGCGAGAAGGTGACCAGCACCACCCCCAGCGCCACTACGTAATACAGGCCGTCGACGTCGAGCTTGATGATGTTGATGAGCAGCACCGCGAGCCTTCCAAGGACGTAGCCCAGGGCCGCCCCGATTATCAGCTGGCTCAGGAGGGTCGCCGCAAGGTTGCCCCCGCCTGAGCCCATAAAGCCCAGCACCGCCACCGTCAGCATATAGGCCATGGGGTCGTTGGAGCCGCTTTCCACCTCCAGGGTAGAGGCCACGTTGCATTTGATGTTCAGCTTCTTCGACCTTAAGATAGAAAAGACCGAAGCCGCGTCGGTAGATGCTATTATCGAACCCAACAACAGCCCTTCGAGCATGCTGAATCCCAGGAAGAGGTAGGCGCCCATCCCCGTCAGGAGCGCTGTGATCGCAACGCCGAGGGTGGCGAGGGTCCCTGCCATAAGGGCGCTACCGCGCGCCGCCTTCCAGCTCGTCCCGAAGCCGCCCGAGAACATGATGAACATGAGGGCTATGTCGCTCATCCACCTAGCCGACATGTAGTCTTTGAAGTGCACGACGCCCAAAGCTTCGCTCCCTGAAATGATGCCCAGGGCAAGGAACCCGATCAGGGTCGGGATCCCGTATCTATAGAGGACCTTGCTGGATGCCGCCGCCACAAGCAGCATCAGTCCCATAAGGAGTATATACTGCAATTTTCCCTCCCATTACCAGCGGCCCGTAAGGGCCGTCCTTTTGCATCATCCTGTCTTCCGAAAAAGACAGAATCCTGGCAGGGCAGTGCCCCCGGCCAGGATCCCCGCCTCCCGCATTCCGCAGGTGGCTCCCCTAGCCGAAGAACCCGCCTCCGGCTTTCGACGTGCTGAGCCTGTTGACTACATACAGCGTGACTATGCCCACGATGATAAGTATGAAGCCGAGGGCCGCAGCATCCCCGTGGGTCCCCCCAGTGTAGAAGTTGAATATGCCCACCGTCATCGTCTCCCATCCAGGTATGGCGAGAAGGATGGTCGTCGCGCTCTCCTGTATAGATGTCATGAAGGAGAACAGGGCGCCTGCCAGGACCCCCTTCCAGATGAGGGGCATGGTTACGTCCTTGAACGTCTTGAGCATCCCCGCTCCCACAGATTCGGCTGCCTCCTCCATGGAACGGTGCACGACGATGAGCGAGCTGTAGGAGGACCTCACCGTATAAGGCAGCCTCCTTACCGCAAGGACGATGGGTATTATTATCCATATGTTGGCCAAGGGCTGCTTGAACAGTATAGGCGAGTTGAAAGCCCTGATGTACGCTATGCCCAATGCCGTGCCGGGCAGCGCCAGGACCAGCGTGGTGAGTATGTCCAGGATGCCCCTTGAGCGCATCTTCGTCCTCGCCATGATCCAAGCGATGGGAAGGCCGATGAGTATGCATAAAAGCACGGCCAGAGTGCAGTACGTGAAAGTGTTGATTATGTACCCTGGCGCGTCGAAGATGACGCGCTTGTAATGGTGCAGCGTCCAGGTAGTGGGAAGCGGCGTCATCGACCAGCCCCTGGCGAAGGACGCCAGGCCCACTCCCAGGTAGGGTATGAAGGCGAAGACCATCAGCACGATCAGGAAGACGAGGGCCAGGGCTGACCAGCCCCTGCTCAGCCTGCGCCTTTCCACCGGGCGGTACGACAGCGTGCTGTAGTCCTTCATCGATACGTACTTCTTTGCGATTATGAGGAACACTATCGACCAGAGGACCATGACCGCGCCGACGGTTATGCCCATCTTGAACAGGTTCCTGTCGATGAACTGCTGTATGTCCATGAAGGCGAGAGGCGCTATGAAGTTGTTCAGCCCGACGACGTGCGGCGTCGCAAAGTCGGCGAACGCCCATATGAAAACCAGAAGCGCCCCGGTCACGAAGCCCGGCACCGTCAAAGGTATCGTCACGTCGAACAGCCTCTTGAAGCCCACCGAGCCCATGCTCTCCGCCGCCTCTTCCAGCGAAGCGTCGATCTTGCTAAGCGAGTCGACCACGTTCAGGGTGATGAGCGGGAAAAGGTGCAGCGTCTCGACCATCAGGAGCCCGTGCCAGCCGTAGACGAAGTTGAACGGCAGATGCTCGAACAGCCAGTTGGCAAGGGCGGGCCATGTGAACTCGATCTTCTCCGCGAACAGGTAGAAAAGCTCGTTTATGGTCCCTCCCCTGCCGAGGATGAAGATGAAGCCGAGCACGCCGACGAGGGGTGGCATCACAATGGGCACCATCGTAAGGAAGTTGAACAGCTTCCTTCCTGGGAATTCGTACCTGACAAGCAGGTATGCGACCGTGAACCCTATGACCGAGGATGTGGCGACCGCCGCAGCGCCCAGGGTGAGCGAATTCATCAGCGCCTTCATGTAGACCTTGTCCCTGAAGACGTCGAAGAAATATTTAACCGAGAACGCCTTCACCGGCAGCGAAAGCGAGCCCTCGAGCAGCGACCTGAGTTCAAGCGCCTGCGGCATCGCCTCCTGGGGCGAGCCCATCACGGAGAGCAAGGCCTGTTTCTCCTCGAGCTTGGAGTATACCCCCTTCCACTCCTCTATCGCCTTGTCCTGAGGGAACAGGGCATATTCCAGCGCTTCGAAGGTCCTAGTTATCGCGGTCTTGGACCTTTCCACCTGGACTAGGAGGTCGGCCAGCGCAGCTTCCGCGTCCTGCTGTCTGCCTGCTGCCAGCTTTTCTTCCATCAGGTCGACCGTCATTATGGCCTCCCTAAGGGGGGACAGCGGCACATCCGCCGTAGTGAAGGAGTCCACGAAGAGCTTTACAAGGGGGAATATCACAAAGAAGGCCAGGAAAAGGAATATCGGCCACACCCACGGGTTGGAGGCCTTAAGCCACCTTCTGAGCTTTATCATGCCGTTTCCGCCCCTGTCGTTCATAAAAGCATCACCTGCCCTTTGTTTTTGGAGCGGTCCGGTCAATCGGGTATGATTAGGGCCGCGGACTTGGGGAAGCCTAGCTTGACATGGGTGCCCCACGAAAGCTCCTTATGCCCGAGCGGGTCTTTGATGTCGGCCTTGCTGAAGAGCCCTCCCGCATGCTCCACTTCATACCTGAGGGCGTTGCCCATGTAGCTTACGAAGCTGACCTTGCCTTCGAGCAGGTTGTCGAACGCGCGTTGCTCCGACGCTTCGGCCACGCTTACGTTCTCGGGCCTGAAGGCTACAGTGCAGCTCTGACCTGTCTTGCAGTCGCTCAAGCTCGACCCGGTGAGGATTCCGAGAGGGGTCTCCACCGAGATCCATTTCCCGTCCACTGACTTGACCTTCCCCGAGATGAGGTTGTTGATGCCGATGAAATCCGCCACGAATCTCGTCACCGGCTTCTCGTACAGGTCGTGCGGGCTGCCGACTTGTACCAGCTTCCCCTCGTTCATGATGCCTATCCGGTCCGAGAGGGTGAGGGCCTCCTCCTGGTCGTGTGTTACGTAGACCGTCGTTATGCCGAGAGCCTGCTGGAGCTTTCTGATCTCCGCCCTCACCGACCCTCTTATCTTCGCGTCGAGGTTGGAAAGGGGCTCGTCAAGCAGAAGCACGTCGGGGTTCAAGGCCAGGGCCCTTGCGAGCGCCACCCTCTGCTGCTGTCCCCCTGAGAGCTGGCCCGGATAACGGCTCTCGTATCCTACGAGCCCCACTTTGACCAGCGCCTCGTTCACATGCTTCGCCCATTCGGACTTGGCTATCCCCTTGAACTGCAGCCCGTATGCGACGTTCCTGAACACCGTCATATGGGGCCAGAGGGCGTAGTTCTGGAACACCATGCCGATGTTCCTCTTCGAAGTAGGGATGTCCTGCACTTCGTTGCCCCCGAAGAATATCTTGCCTTCGTCAGGTATGTAAAATCCGGCGATGAGCCTCAGGGTCGTCGTCTTCCCGCATCCTGAAGGACCCAGGAGGGTGAACAGCTCGCCGTCTTTGATCTCAAGGTCAACCCTGCTTAAAGCCTCGAACTTCGCGAACCGCTTCGTAACGCCGCTAAGTCTAATCTCCATGGTCTCACCTCAACGAAACTTTGATGGACGGGCTCGCACATGAAAGGCGCGGACGGGCAGCTCGGCCCGCCCGCGCCTTAAGCAACAGCTGTCGCTGGTTAGTACTTGGCTTTCAGGGCGTCTATCTTCGCGAAGATGTTCTCGCGGAAGTATTTGTTGACCGCGTCATAGCGGCTGTCCGCAAGGACGTTGTCGTAGCTGTTCTCGACCTTGCCCTCGAAGTAGGACCTGCGTCCGCCGTAGAACTGCACTGCCAGCTCCGCGGTCGAGCCCTTGGGGCCTTCGACCTTCATCTCCGGCATCACGGGGAACAGGCCGCGGTCGATGAAGAGCCTCTGGCCTTCCTCTGTGAGCAGGTATTCGATGAACGCCTTGGCGGTGTTGGGGTTCTTGCAGTTCTTGATTACGGCTATCGGCTCAGGGGTGACATAGCAGCCCTCAGGGGCGACGAACCTGATGTCGTAGCCGTTGAGGTACTCCTCGAACGCCATGTAGCTGGGGACTGCGAAACCGACCGCATATTCGGCCTTTGCGACGACCGACGGGACATCCTTAGACCTTGCGACGAACTGCCCAGTGTAGGCTCCGAGCTTCGACAGCCACTCCCAGCCCTTCGCCTCGCCCAGCCTCTGGAGTATGACTTCATATGTCGAGTGGCTTGAGCTGGAGTTGTCGGGGGTGCACTGCGCGATCTGCCCTTTGAGTTTGGGGCTTGCGAGGATGTCGTCCCATGTCGTGGGGGCCGTGAGCCTGAGCCTCCTTATCAGAAGGCCCTCGTTGTAGACGATGCCGTAGGGCTCAAGAGCGGTGCCCGTCCAGTAGCCCTTGGGGTCCTTCAGGGGAAGCGGCTTCGGGGTGCCCATGGATGCGGGGATCTTGTCCAGGAGCGCCTGTGGGGCCTCATGCTTTATTAGGAAGCCGTCGGCCGCCAGCCCGTCGTATATGACGGTCTCGCCGCCCCAAATGATGTCCGCCTGGGGATTGGCTCCCCATTCACGTATCCTGCCTGCGGCAACCTGTGTGCCTGCGGAAGTGTTGCTGACCTTGACGTCTATCCCGTACTTTGCCTTTGCCCATTTCACGAAGCCTTCCAATGCGGCGTCGGATACGAATTTCGCGACCGGCGTAAGGACGTTGAGTTCTGTTTCGATCTTAGCAGGGGCGGCCATGGCCACGGTCGTAATCACCAGGACCGCCATGAGTGCTAGCACGATTACTTTCCTCACTCTTATCCCTCCTGTTTTAAAGTACTGCGGATTCGAAGCTGCTTCTGGATGTGACACGTTTCCTTTTATATTATGACGCATATCGGCGCCGTTTGCACCTTGCAAGGCCAACTATTTTACGGGGACGGGCCTGTAACTTGCAGCTAGGGCGGCATGCCGGCGATTTGTGCCATTTTTCGCACAAAGAGGGCGCAGGCATGATGAGAGGTCGTCTGCCAGTATTGAAAATCCCCCTTTACTGATGATATTATTGTAAAGCTAACCGCGCTCCCATGGTCTAGAGGTCTAGGACACCGCCCTTTCAAGGCGATAACACGGGTTCGAATCCCGTTGGGAGTGCCAGGACGAAAACCATTGACCCGCAGCGGCGGCAGATGGAAAATATAAATGGCGCCGGACATGACCAACGGGCGCCGTCATGGGGCAATAGCTCAGCTGGCAGAGCACCTGCGTCACATGTAGGGGGTCACAGGTTCAAGTCCTGTTTGCCCCACCATGACAAAAAGAGATCCCGGCCCTGGGGCCGGGATTTTTCGTCGGTTCCACATGGGATTTCAGTCGAGGGCGCCCTTAATCCGGGAAGGCTCCAAGTCGTTCAGTACGACGGCCGGGTTGTCCGTGAACAATCGCGCCGCGCCTTCTTTGCCGTACCTCGCCTCTGCAACCCCCACCGCCGACATGTATGCCTCGAGCTTGTCCGGGGTGTGGGCGTCAGTCGCGCAGATCTGGCACAGGCCCTCGTCAAGCATCGAAAGCGCCGCCTCGAGCGCCACCGTTCCGCCCCTTCCTATGAGATCGCCCATGGAGACCTGGCCGAAGGCCCCCATCTCCTTTGCCTTCCTCATCGGCCCCAGGCCGTCCCACATGACCGAGTACCTCTCAGGGTGGGCGATGACCGGGACCAGCCCCTTGTCGAC
>Ga0116174_10000989_pt1 | contig 27077 bp, 24 predicted proteins | sample AD_UKC087_MetaG_FD_89801 | JGI IMG/M metagenome (GOLD analysis project Ga0116174, IMG submission 89801) | Active sludge microbial communities of municipal wastewater-treating anaerobic digesters from USA - AD_UKC087_MetaG | ecosystem: Engineered > Bioreactor > Anaerobic > Digestate | place: USA...
AGTTCCGAAAGGGAGCTCGACGAGCTCGCTAACCTGGTGCGCTCCATGATGATGCCGCCCGGCCTTGACGAGCGCATACGGGAGGCCCGAAACGGGCTTCGCCTGCACCTCGACACGGAGCTTGCGGGCATTCCCTGGGAGGTGGCTTTCAACAGGCTGTACGGCACCCCGCTTCCGCTTGCGCGCATGTTCAACCATACCATCGGCTACCGGCGTCCGGACCCACACCTGCCAAAAAGCGCGGGGGCCCTTGTTATACTTGGCTCCGGCGAGGGGATTCCGCATTTCGATAGGATTACGACCTGGCTCGAGGAACGGGCCAAAACTTCCGCCTACAAGATTAGAAGCGTACGGGCCGAATCGCGGGGCGGGCTTTTACGGGAGCTCGGCACGCGGCGCTACGACGCAGTGCTCTACTTCGGCCATTCCGAATACGGCGACACCGAGGAGGGCACCGGCTGGCGGTGCGAAAACGGCGAGATATTCAACTGCGCCGACCTGCGCTGCCTGGAGTCCGCGCCCCCGGACCTCGTTATATCCAATTCATGCCACAGCGCGCGCTCCATGCCCTTCGCGCCCCACTCCTTCGCATGCGGCGCGGTCCGCGCCGGGGTGCGAAGCTACATAGGCACGCGATGGTTTTTGGAGCTCGAGCGAAGCCGCCTGTTTCTGGAAAGCGTTTCCGAAGATATGCTAAACCGACGAATGCCCGCGGCAAGGGCCTTCGCCCGCGCGCTCGAGGCGCTCTCCCAACGCTTCGGCGAGCGCGACATCTCCATGTACAATTACGTGTATTACGGAAAGTGAGAGCCGAATAGTCTTAAACTTGCGACCCATTATCGTTGGAGGGTCCGGACCGAACCGGCGGACCTTTGTGTAAATCAGCGGCTCGCATAAGATTCCCGTACCACCGTGGACAATGCATGTATCATCCACGATGGCACGAGCACGGAAATCGCAGTCCAATAATCCGAAGTTATCGATCGGCAAGGCGTTTGGAGGTTATCCCGGGTTTGTATGTAATAATGCTCACCACATACATCAACACCGAGGAAATCACAAGTGCTCCAAAAATGGGTTCAATATTATAGGGCTTGTTCAATCCATATAGCGCCACCACCACTATCATACCGCCTATCATACTGAAAACCGCCCCCCTGGGCGTGGCTTTTTTCCAGAAAAGAGCGGCCATAACTGGAACAAAGGCGCCCGATATGAACAGAGCAAACGCCAGAAGCATCATATCGAAGATCCCTCTCATTAAAAGGGAAAAGCTAACGCCCAGGATACCGATTACAAGCACCGACAATCGGGCGACCAAAAGCCCCTGACGCTCGTTCATGTTAGGCTTGAATATACGCGCTATGTCGGTCGAGCCGGTCATACCCGCCACCATCAAAACGCTCGCGGCGGTTGACATCACTACCGCAAGTATGGCGGCCAGGGAAAGCCCTACCGCAACGACCGGGAGGTGCTTGCCTATTATGACAGGAATAACCACATCCGAGGTGCCATATGTTTTCACCAGGTCCGGATAATGATAAAAGCCGGCTATCCCCACAAGTATTATTGCCACACTGTAGCCAAAGTACAGAACCGTTGAAACCAGGATACTCTTAACCGCAACCCCTTCATTCCGTGCGGAGGAGGCCCTTTGCCAGAGCGAGACATCTATAAAACAAATCGGAAGCAATGTCAGAAACCAGCCTATCATGGTGTGGACCGGAGCGCCCCTCATGAAATCAAACATCTTCTCGGGAACCCCGGCCGCTACCGTTGCAAGCGGCGTATCTCCGAATACAAACAAAGGCATCATTATGCCGAGAACGGACAATAAGAGGAAAGCCTGAACGATTTCGGTATAGGCTATGGCGAACATTCCCCCGGCGAAAGTATACGCTATCATAACGCCGCCGGCAATGAGTACGGCCGTGCCATAAGTCACACCGAACACATCCCCTATAACGGTAAATACCGTGCCCAATGCCGCCACTTGCACCCCGAACAGGGCGATAAGGCCCAACATTAGAAAGATGGCAACGACTATCCTGGTGGTATTTCCATAACGCTCCCGCAGGACCTCCGGGATGGTCCAGAGCTTTATCCTCCTGATAACTCTCGCTATGAACGCAAAACCGATTAGGCCGAGCGCATAGGCGATAACGCTCCACAGCGATGCTATCCCGATATTGTACGACAGCCCTCCGACCCCCAGTGTCGCGCCGGAGCCTATGGCGGTGGCGGTTATCGCGCCGATAAGTAGCGGATAACCGAGGCTGCGTCCCGCCAGTGAAAAATCCTGTTCGTTCTTCACCCTGCGATAACTGATTACGCCAATCGTAAGAATGAACAAAAAGTAAAGCACGATCACCACTACATCGATCATCCCAACCATTTGAGACCTCCTCGTTCAGCCGAAATCCTGCAGCCTAATTTTTATTTTTAAGAGTAAACTGTTGTCTCCTATCTCCATTTATTCAGTTTTGCGTCGTAACTGCCGACCGTTAAATCCTGCTTTTCCGCGATGAGCTTGTGTTTTTCCACTCTCATATTGGGTGTCATCGGGAAACTGTCCCGATACTCTATATAGCGCGGAACCTTGAATTTCGCCAGGTGTTTCAGGCCGTATTCGATTATCTCTCCAGGGCCGATGGTGTCTTTACTCTCCCCTTCGCGGGTGATCACATACGCCTTTACCTCTTCACCGGTAAGGTCATCCGGCACTGGAACCACGGCAACCCTTAACAGTTTGGGATGAGACTCCAGGATGTACTCAACCTCGGCGCAAGAGATGTTTTCACCGGCTCGTCGCACCATATCCTTTTTCCTGCCGGCCACATAATGATAGCCGTCAGGGTCGCGGATAAACAGATCGCCGGTGTGAAACCAGTCTCCGTCAAAGGCGGCCTCGGTAGCCTCCTTCTTTTTATAATATCCCTTAAATAAACCCGGCCCTTTTACGAGGAGCTCGCCAGGTGTCCCCGGAGGGACTTCTCTGCCTTCATCGTCGACAATACGCAGTTCCCGGTAAGGTAGGGGCTTCCCAACCGAACCCGAACCTGTCATGTGGGCGTCCTCCAGCGGCACAATGGTGCAGGCGCCTATCTCGGTCATGCCGTACGCCTCGCGCGCGGCCACATTAAAACGCTCCTCGAATTTTTTATGCAACTTGGAGGGAAAACCGAATATAAGCACGAAACGCAATTTATGCTGCCCGTCATCCGGTTTTTCCGGCGTCCCGAAGATAAGCTGCGCAGCCTCGGCCAGCGAGCAGGTCACATTGTGGCGATGAACCAGCGGCATGAATCCCGATGCGCTATAACGCTTGGCCAGAATCATGGTGCATCCGATGGTAAGAGCCATGGCCAGCTGCCACTGTGGATCCATATAGAAAAACGACTGTACGCTAAGGAAAACATCCTCACCGGTGATGGTGAAGCTTGACTGGCTGGTCACCCAGGCCAGCGTTAGCCAGTATTCATGCGTAAGCATACATCCCTTGGGAAACCCCGTGGTCCCCGATGTATACTGAATGTTCATAAGCTGGTCCCTGCCGATTTGCGGGCCCTTAAAGGTATCGGATGATGTCCTGGCCGCCTCATCAAGCCGCGTTACCGCCCGCCCCTTGGACTCTCCAATGCTGAAAACGGTCCTTATCCCCGGGCACTTAGCCCGCACCTTATCGAGAACGGGAAGAAATTCCGAAAAGATGACGACCGCACTGGCGTCCGAATCGTTGAGAACGTATTCCAGATCGCCCGGTTGGTATCTTATATTCAAGGGAACCATTACGGCCCCAATTCTGGCCAGGGCCAGCCAGACAAGTGGAAAATCCGGAATATTGGGAAGCATTACGGCCACATGGTCATGGTTCTTGACGCCGGCCCCGGCCAGAGCATTCGCATATCGGTTTACATTTTCGTGGATCTGCCTGAAGGTCAGGGAGGAGTCGTCATACTCGAAGTGCAGGGCCTTTTTATCTCCGTATCGCGCCGCAGCGGTCTCGAGAAGCGAGCCCAAATTGTCCGCAAGCCCGGGTATGCTCATGATTGTTTTCCCCCATCAATCCTGAAAAGTTGTGCGGCATTATGGTAAAGCCATTTCTCCTTGACGGCGTCCTTCAGCGGCAGTGCCCTTATCTCCTCAACACCCTGCTTCATCGAAAGCATCGGCCACCCGGAGGCAAACATTATCTTGTCCTGCAGCGTGCTATTTCCGTGTTGAAGCAGGGTTTCGTACCCGGAGTTGGGCCTGCTGAAATATTTAGGCCGCACGGTCGATGTGGAAACGTATACATTTGGATGTCTCCAGGCCACCCCCATAAGTTCGGACACCCACGGCCACCCCGGGGTACTGCCCACAATCTGCAAATCCGGAAAATCTATCGCTATGTAATCCAGGTAAATGGGTCTGCATATGTCCATAGGGGCATGACGGCTGAAATGCATCGATGATTCGATGAAAACCGGAACCTTCAAATCGAGGCATTTCTCGTAGATGGGATAAAAGCGCCGATCGTGAGACGGTATTTTATACTCGTAGGTCCAAAAATCGACGCCCCTTAGTCCAAGATCTCGGACAGCATGGTCCAGCTCCTCGACCGCGGCCTCCCCCTTGAGCGGGTCTACGCCGGCAAGGCCGATAAACCTGTCGGGGCGCTTTTTTACTATATCCGCGCAAGCCTCGTTGGTTATTTTCAATCCGTAGGTAGTCTCTATATCGCGAGCACGTATAACGGCAATATCAATCCCCTCCCCGTCGAGCATTTGAGTAAACGAGTCAACCGTCCAGCCCATGTCCAAAAGCGCTTTTAATTCTTTTTCGGGATCAATCCCGTAAACCCGTGCGTAATTATCCATATATGAAGGATTGATGAAAAACTCCTTAAATGGTGGAGTAACAGCGCAATCGATTACTTTTCCCTGCCCCATGATTCATTCCTCCCTTAATCCGATTAAATATCAGGCGGCTTCTTCTTGCGAGCCCTACTTTATTGCCCGGGATATTGCCGCCAGCACAAGAGCTTTCCGGCCATTTCGATGACGCCTTCGGCCGCTCGCCGAAGATCAACGGAATGCTCGTTGAATATCCACTGGATCATTATACCATCTATTGCAGCCTGGATAATCGATGCCGTCAGGCCGCTGTCCACATGGACAAACTCACCGTTTTTTACCCCTTCAACGACAAGGCGTTCAAAAAAACCAATACACTTGTCATATACCCTTGCGTTAAAATCCCGCTTGTCATTTTTGGTTGATATAGAACTCCACAGATCTACGAACGCGACTATGGCCTGTCTGTTTTCCGCCATATAGCCGAAATTGGCCGAAATACCGGCGGCGATTTTATCCATGCATGTCTCTTCCGCTGCCGCCTTTTTGAGGATTTCATTCTGCAGATCCTCCATTATTCGATCGATCACCCCGCAGATCAGCCCATCCTTGTTCTTGAAATAATATGAAATAATGCCCTTGCTTATACCGGCATCGCGGGCAATATCCTCCAGCGAGGTACGGAGATAACCGTTTTCGGCGATGGTCATAATCGTTGCATTTACGATCTGTTCTTTCCTTATTTTTTCTATCAGCGATCCCATTTCTGCTCGATATAGCCTGCCCCCTGTTGGGAAGTGAATCTATTTACCCACTACAAACTGACCAGTTGGATTATATCTTGGCCAGCCGGTCAATAATGTCAACCAAAAAATGTCAGACAATCATATAATAATTTGCGCCACCCGAACCTTCAACCCGCAACCCCCTTCCGCTCCGCCACCGCCCGTACTCCGCTCATGCGCGAGATTTTAAACGTGCGCTCCTCCCCGCGCAGGCGGCAGAAACCCGTCATATAGGTCTCTCCTCGGTACGACAGGAGGCGAAGCGGCCTCACCCAGCGGCGCGTAAGCTTGCCTTGCCTGTCCTCGTATTCGAAGGCAAGCCAGTGGTCTTGCGAAATGGCTGCCTCTATGACCGATGCTGGTTTCGATGGGCGCGAACCAGGCCCCCCCCTGCCCGTAACGGCCGCGGGGGCTCGCGGGACGGAGCCGGCCGAAGAAGCGGGCGCCCTGCGGCTCCTCTCCTTCGCGGGCGGATTCGCTGCCGGCCTGGCGGACTCTGAAACACGCTCCGCTGCCGCCTTTTCCCTCTTCTCGCGCTCCAGGCGCTCGCGCCTCAGCGAGCGGAGTGCGAGCTCGCTTTTTATCAGCAGGCGCACAAGGAGGCCCAGCGTGATGTACAGGGCAAGCTCGCTCCAGGCGATAAAATCGAAATTCGGATAGGTGGGAAGGTATATTCCATACCGGTTGATCCAGTGGTCCGTCACCGAGGCTACGAGGTCGAGCCCGCCTTCCGCCGCCCCCTGCGCGGAGGCATAGATCGAGCTCCAGCCCGGAAACGCGTTTTCGACGACGCAGGCGATATTGAATACCATAAATCCCGCAAGAAGCCAGTGTCCCCTTTTCATACACCCTCCCCGGGATTGCGGACCATCAGTCCGCATCCGGCCCTATATAAAGATAACAGCGCGCATCGGGATTGGATATCCTCACCGTGCATGGAGCGCCGAATCGGGCGTGCAGTGCGTATTCATCCATATCGCCGCTCTCCGTCCCCATATAGAGGTGCGTGATGGGGGCCGCAAACCCGGGCTCTATGCGCCACTCGAAATTCGTTACGTCCGAAAGCGGAATGGACCGTCCCATCCCGGCGCGAAAACTGTACCCGTAATCCTTTTTTAAAATATGAATGTCGGTAACGCCGGTAAGTACAATGTCGTTGCGCGTCTCGTTCATCCTTCATCCTCCGTGATTTGGGCCCCTCACTGGGGAATCCCGATGTTGGTGAAAATATAGACGGACGCGGGGCGCGGATTATCGGTTTTTTTCGTCCGGCGCGCCGCGCGACAAACCGAGCGCACCTCATCAAACATAGGAGCGGCCTTGGGCCGGCCGCCACTCCACAAAGGGCCGGCCTGGTCCAGCATTTGGGGCCGTCAGGGGACAGAAGCACCCCTGACGGGATTTCGGCCGTGCAGGCGCAAAAAGTTCCCGCCCATAACGGCGGCCGCTTTAGTTCGATGATATGATCGATTCTAAATTACGAAGGGTGCCTGCGAAATGGTACACTTCGAAGGTCGATGTTCGAAAAATTCGAGGTTTATAAAAATACGTGATGACGGATCAGCGCTCGAAACGATACGCAGACATGCTCTCTTCCAGCATCCGAATCATCGTCTCTCTAAGCTCCGGAGGCGATACAATCTCCACGCCGCTTCCATACATAAATAGCTGCTTACAGAGAAAGCGGTCATCGGAAACGGTAAAGGATGCGCGATAGTGGTTTCCCCCGTCCGGACATATTTCCGGCTCCAGTATGGAGAGGTTCTCCTCCATGATTTCGAGGAGCTTTTCGTGGAAGCGGAGGACCACCGCGTATTTCGGACCGATAAACGAACCCAGCGAATCGCGAAAGATCTCCTCGACCGGCGGGGCCTCCTCCTCAAACTCTTCATCGAGGACGGATAGAGCGTTAATGCGGTTGAAAATGAAGAGGGCCGTTATGTCATGCGACAGGCTCTTGCATACGAGGTACAGATTATTGTTTCTGAAGACGAGATGATAGGGATGCACCCTGTATCGCTTGGACTGGTTTGCGAAGGCGGGGGTATAATCGAATTCGATCTTCCTCTTCAGCAATGCCGCAAAATATACCCGCGCCATCATCCACAGGCCGTCCTCCGGGTGGCGCGCTATGAGCTTTTTAAGTATGATGTCCCGGCCGGTGTCTCTCGTCACGAAACTCGAATAGACGGCCGCCATGCGAAGCTGAAAGTCCCCGTCGAGCGGAAGGCTGAGCCCGGTGTGCCGCTTTCCCTTTTCGGTCCTTACCTTTATTCCGAACTCGTTAACCAGATACTTCTGAATATAGTCCCGCACCGCCTTGTCGGAGATGGGGTCTTTCGGCTCGTCCATGGAGAGGAGATCCGCAAGGCTCCATGCGTTCCAGTGCTCGGTGTCGTCGGATTTTTGTAGAAGGGCGAGCACGTGCAGGCAGCGCTTTATGACGCCCAGCCTGGTTTCGGGGTTGGGGATGATGGCTTTTTTCATTCGGGCCTCCTGTTTTACAGGATAACCGGCCGGCTTGCCAAACGCAATACATTTTGCGGCTTAACGAAATTCCGAGCACAGCCTCTTACGCAAGGCCCGGCAGGCCCTAAAAGGCCGTTACTTGCGGGTTTCCCCAAGATAGACCGCCGGGGTATAGGTTTACGGCCCGGATGCGCCCATATTGAACCCATACAGACAGCCGTTTGCGGCGCCCTGCGTGTTTCCGGCTTCGTACCGGGGCGCCGCCCTCTTTCCCCCCGGGAATGTACGGCCATCCACTCGGCCCCGGCCCTAAGGCCGGGCGAATACATCGGGAGGCGGAATGAAAAAGCGAAAGTGATGAGGTCTTAATCGTTTCCGAAAAGCGTACAGAGAGCGGCGGGGCGCGTAGACACTATGACATCGGCAAAAAGGTCATAGCCTCGCCTCCCCAAGAGCCCGAAAAGGCGGGCGGGAATCGCCACTGGATCAACCGCCCGGGGTCCGCACCCTCGATGCCGAGAAAAAATTGACGAGCGCGATACCGGCCCCCAGCAGAAATACGTACTGGTAGCCGAGCGTAAGCCAAATCCATCCGCTTACAAGCGCGATCCCTATGGAGAAGAAGTGGTCTATGCTGACCCCCATGGTGAGCGTCTGCGAAACGTCCGCCGGGTCCAGGGCGATCTTCTTTATATAGGTGGCGCGGGCCATGCCGACCGACATGAGGAGCTGGTCCACCACGTAGCAGGCGCAGATTATGTAAAGAGCGGCCGTTTCCTCGAAGGCGTCGCCCGCAAAGCCGTACAGAAGGCACACGACAATGAGCGCCGCGGCCTCGGCCATCAGGATGCGGCGCTCGCCGAGCCGGTCGATGGCCCGTCCCACGAGCGGCTTGAAGAAGATTCCTATCACCCCGCCCGTGGCCAGAAGCGTGGCCACCACCTGCGTCTTCTGGTGGAAGACCGTAACGAGCACCCATGGGGCGAAGGTTATGAAGAGCTGCTTGCGCGTGCCGTAGAGGATGTTGAGCCAGTAGAAGAGGCCGTACTCCCTTCTAAGCAGAAAGCGCGTCTTCGCCGGGCGCGGTTCGTCGGGCGTCATGAAGAAGATGAGGACCGAGGCGGCGAAAAAACCCGCGGCCGCGAGCGTGAACGAAGAGACGAAGGTAAAACCCAGGTAGTTGAAGCCAACGAAGACCGCCACGCCCCCCACTATACCCGCAAGATTCGCCGAGCCGCTTAACTGGCCCAGGCGGCTCCCCGCCTTTCCGTCGGCCGCGAACTCCATGCCTATGCTCGAGATCAAGGGGAGAAACAGGTGCTGGCCCGAGCTGAAGATGAAAAGCCACATGAGCATTGCCGGAAAGCTCACCGAACGGAAGCCAAGCAGGATGATGCCGAGCGCCATGAGCGCGTTTGCCAGGGCCGCCAGACGGCGGCTTCCCATGAAGAAGAAGAGCGCCGAAAAGAAGATGACCAAAAAGCCCGGCATCTCGCGCGGGAGCTCCATGAAGCCCCGCTGGAACTCGCTTATGCTGAACGACTCGGCCAGGAAGTTATTGAGCGTGGCGTCCACCACGCTCTGTGAGAAGCCCGCAACGGCCACGGCCGCGAAGAAGAGCGCGAACTGGCCCGAATGCTTCGACAGGCGCCTTTTTATTCCATCCATATCCATACACCCCGCAGCCGCGCGGAATCGGCCCCCGGCCCGCTCGCATAAGGCCGGGCCGGGCCATGACGCTGAACCATCGGGCCGAAGCCCGTTTTGTCAATGGAAAAACGGCCCGCGCATTCCTTCCCATCACCCCCTCAAAAAAAATTATGCGTTCTGCGCGTTCGTGCGCAAAATGTCTTGCGTTTTTTACGCCACTCTGTTTCTCAATGTTCGTCGCTTGCGTCAACGGCGGCCGGAAAGCCCGGCGCCGCATTCTCGCTAACGCGTAAAAGGACCGCCACATGGCCGCCGATAACCCCTGCCTCAAAGAACACGGGCCCTTCATCGCCTCCGGATGCCTCCAGTGCGCCGGGATCCGGGAGAGCTGCTGCGCCGAAAGCTACGTGCCGCTTACCATGGCCGACCTAAACGCCATTCTCGACCTGGGCTACACGCTCGAGGAGGCCGCCGAGGCCGGCGAATATTACGAGGAATACCTGGAGGACGCCGAGCCCTGGTGGCGCGCCGGCATGACCGAAATCGACGGGCGGCTTTTCCGCCTCACCACGCGCAAGAACGAGCGCTCGCAATGCGCCTTTCTCCGCGAAGGCCGGGGCTGCGTGCTGGGCGAACGGCGCCCGCGCGTATGCAAAATCTACCCCTTCTGGGTCGACGGGCAAGGCGAGATCGTGGTGGAACCCGGCGAGGAGGAGTGCTGCCTTATTGCCGGTAGCGCGGCGTCGGTAGAGCGCGGCATCCGCATGATCGACGAAAGCCCCGCGAGCATCGTGGAGCATTTTATGGCGATTAAGCGCGACTGCGAGGAGAACGGGGAGCGGCGCCGCGAACTGCTTTTACGGCTGCTGGGAAAAAAGGAGGCGATTACCGCATGAGCTGTCCGCCCGGCCCCGCGCGCGGGCGCGCACGGGAGCGCCGGGCCTTCGGGGAGCGCTTACTCGCGCTCCCGGTTCTGCTTCTTCTCCTTCTTCGCAAGCTTCTTTTCCTTGGCGCTCTTCTGCGGTTTCTTCTTCGCTTCCTTCTTGATCTCACCCGCTTTAGGCATGGCATTCACCTCGCGTTTGGCATAGTGTTCCGCAAAAGATACACGACGGCCCCCGGCCTGTCAACGGATGTTTGCGCCTTGCGGCCAAAAATTCACTCGTGCGGATATACGCCCATGGAATCCGGATGTCGTCTCGGCGGGGCACATCCCCCTATTCTTCTTGATTTATCGGCGGCGCGGCCACCCCTCAGATATCGAGGAGGTTTTTGGTCGAGAAATTGGGCTCGGACGTGCAGTTGATGCCGAGCTTGCGAAGCCCCGCGTCGTCGCCGGGCGACGGGATGTGCGTCATGTGCATCTCGCATCCCTTTAGCTCGGTGAGCTTCTCCATGGCGACCAGCGCCGTCGGGTTGGTCTCGGCGCTTATGCTAAGCGCTATGAGCGTCTCCTCCAAATCGAGGCTAAGGGTCTTCGAGCCAAGGATGTCGCCCTTAAGGCGCATGATGGAATCGATGATGTGCGGGGATAGCAGATGGATTCGGTCCGGTATGCCGGCAAGCCTCTTTACGGCGTTAAGCACCAGGCTCGGCGCGGCATGCAGGAGCTGCGAATTCTTGCCGGTGATGATCGACCCGTCCTCCAGCTCTATCGCGGCGCCGCAGTAGATGCCCTCGTTCCCCTTGCCCTTCTCCATGGCCTCCTGCGCGGCCTCGCGCGCGGGGATGTACACGGGCCTGTTCTCGGGGGCTATCTCCAGCTCCTTCATGAGGAGCTCCACCCGCTGTACCGTGTCACGCTCCGCAAAACCCATGACGTACTCGCACGAGTATCGAAAATAGCGGCGTATGATCTCCTGGCGCGCGGCCTCCTGGACCACCCGGTCATCCACAATGCCGAAGCCCGCCCGGTTGACCCCCATGTCGGTGGGCGATTTGTACGCGGTTTTCGCGCCGCCTATCTTCTCGAGAATGCGCCTTAGCACCGGAAAGGATTCCACGTCGCGGTTGTAGTTGATGGCGATCTCTCCGTAGGCCTCGAGATGAAAGGGATCGATTAGATTATAATCGGCGATGTCGGCTGTGGCCGCCTCATAGGCCAGGTTTACCGGGTGCTTTAGCGGGAGATTCCATATCGGGAAGGTCTCGAACTTGGCGTAGCCGCTGCTTCGCCCGCGCTTATGGTCGTGATAGACCTGCGAGAGACATGTCGCCATCTTGCCGCTTCCCGGGCCGGGACCCGTCACCACCACGAGCGGGCTGTTTGTTTCTATATACTCGTTCGCGCCGTAGCCCTCGTCGCTTACCACAAGGTCCACGTCGGTCGGGTAGCCTCGCGTAAATCGGTGGGCGTACACCCGCACGTTCTGCCGCTCCAGTTTCCTTCTGAAGATCGCGGCCGAGGGCTGGTCTTCGTAGCGGGTGATGACCACCGCACATATATCGATGCTCCAGGCCCTGAGGTCGTCTATAAGCTTGAGCGCGTCGGCGTCGTAGGTGATTCCGAAGTCCGCGCGCACCTTTTTGCGCTCGATGTCGCCGGCGTAGATGCACAGGATGATGTCGGCGTGGTCGCTGAGCTCGCGCAGAAGGCGCATCTTTACGTTCGGATCGAAGCCGGGGAGCACCCTCGCGGCGTGATAATCGTATAATAGCTTCCCCCCGAACTCCAGGTAGAGCTTGTTGCCGAAGGTGCGCGCCCGCTCCAGGATGGCCTCTTTCTGCTCGCGGAGATATTTCTCGTTGTCGAATCCCGTCTTTCTCATGGCTCCCGCCGCTGGCTGGTTTTTGCGTTCGGCACTGGTCGGACGCGCGGAACACCATACTGTACACCAATGCCCTCGCGTTTCAAGAAAATTACGCGGCAGGATGCGATTCCGGTTTATTCGGTCCGAATGGGGCGCGCATAATTCGCGGGTACGGAGAAGAGCGGGAAAATGGCGCCGGGGAGGTCGTCTTTCCCCGCAAAGGCCTTATCCTGCGCCAGGTTCCGGCCCCTCCTGAAAGGCGGTCGTTACGGCCCTTCCGCGACAGAAGCCTCACTTGATTATTACGGAATACCTGGACTTAAGCTCCTCTATCAGCCTGCCGTACGCAGAGTTCTTTTTTTCCTCGAGCGCACGCTCCCTGAACGCTGCGGCCTCCGCACCGCCGCCTCCCGGCATTCCGGCGAGGTCCGCAGGGGCAAGCGCTATGGGTCCAAAGACGACCTTTTCGAGATACTCCCGCGCGATAAATTCACCCTGCACCCTCTTGATGAAACTCATATATTCGGAATCCTTCCGCATCTCGAGCGCGTCAATCCGGTCTTCGAAGACCCTGGCCATCAGCATCTCGTGTACGGCCTTTTCCCTTTCCGTCGCGCCTCCCTTACGGACGCGCAACGAGGTCCCTATGCCTATAAGCTCATCGAGATCTCGGTAGAAATCGGCCGCACGGTACTTGAAACCGATTTTTTCGATGCTTCCCACTATGGCTTCCGGGGACGCCGAGTTTATCCCCTTTTCATGGGTCACAACCCTGTAGGCGGCGGCCATCTGGTTCAGGTTCCTATCGCGTTCGAGCTCGGGGCGCACCTGTTCGAAAGGGGCGTATTCATCGTCCCTTTTTTCTTCCACCATTATAAGATGGTAACCGTGCATGGTCCTTATGGGTTGTCTGGTAAATTTGCCGGGGGCAAGCGCATAGGCCGCCTCCTCGAAGGGTTTTACCATCCTGTCCCTGCCGAAAAAACCGAGGTCGCCGTCATCGGCCGAGGACGGACACTCCGAATGTTCGCGGGCCAGCTCGCCGAAATTACTCCCGTCGGGCTTCAACTGCCGCGCCACATCATTTATCATTCGTAGCGCCTCCAAGTCCGAATGTCCACCCGACCCTGTACGCACCAGGATGTGGCGGGCGCGAACCTCTCCGTCTATTTTAAATGTTTCCCGTTTTAGGCCGTAATCCGCAAGCAGGGCGTTTTCCGAAACCGGATAACGCCTCGGAAGGTATTCGTTTAGAAAATACCGAAGGGAGAGGTCACGCTCAACGGGGGCCCACCGCTTCAGGACATCGGCGCGGGTGTCGAACTTTTCATCCCGCACCTTCAAGAGGACCAGCCGCTGTTCGATCATACCCTCCAGCATGCTTTGTTTCAGCTTTTCCTCGCCCACTCGTTTCAAGAGATCGGGGTTGATTCCCGAAAGGTGTTTCTTTACCTCGGACTCGAGAATCGCCTCCCCTTCAACCAGTGCGACGGTACGGTCCGTACAGCCGTATAGGCCTGCGGCGAGTATTGCGACCAATATCATTCGTTTCATGTCTTTCCCCCAGCTCCTATTTTGCCTGTTTCCACGGCCATCTCCCCGGTGGGCCGGGCCGCAGCCGCAGGCTCCCCCCTGTCTCCACCAAGACGCCGTATCTCGCGCAGCGGAGAAAGCCCTCGCGGGCATGCCCGCTCGCACAGGGTGCACCCGGTGCATAGCGCGAGTATCCCCTCTATATCGGCCTCGGTACCCGCTTTTACCGCCGCCATGACACCCGCGGGCCCCGCAAAGTCCGGGCCGTATTTGCGCACTACCGGGCAGGCGGCATTGCACTGGCCGCACTCCATGCACAACAGAACCTGTGCGCCCCCGGTGCGCGCTATGCGAAACGCCGCGGCCAGAACGATGATGAACGGCACCACCGAACAGGCTATGTAGAAAGAATATACAATCAGCTCGAACATCAGCGCCTTCCTATTTCCGTCCCTTGTCGGGGGGTAAAATCGATCCGGTGGGACAGTTCACAAAGCACCGTCCACAGCGCGGGCACTTGCCCCTCCTGAACACGGGCATTATATGGCCATCCGGTTTAACCTCGAGGGTAATGGGTATATTATCGCCCTGGATGACGCTTTTGCACGCCTCGACACAGCGCGTGCATAGCGGGTACAGGCACTTCTGCACCCCGAAGGCCCGGTCGGCATCGTGGGCAGCAACGATCGAATCGAACATATCGATCTTCGGTTCATATCGGTCCATCTTCTTTAAAAATTCCGCCGCTTCCACGCTCGAGCCCTTTATGACCGCCCTGAAATCCGCGTAATCACCGCGGCGGACCACCACCCTCCGATCGTAGACCGGTTTTAGTATGCCTAAATACACACCGCCCTCGGCGTGTGCATACACAATGACGCGCCCAAGAAGCGGGTCCTCCCGCAGCGCCAGCTCCACCCTGTCGTCATGATACTCGATGTCGCAATGCATTGGCGGCGCGATGACCGGATACTCCCCGGGATACACCGGGATGACCCGGTGATGGCTTACAAGCGCAACTATCAGCACCGCGAGTATAATGGCGAGCAAGATGGTCAGCGGCCTTCCGGTCATCACTTCCCCCTGAACACTCCGTCTTTTTTCAAGTCACGCGCAATCGTCGAAATTGGGAGAGATAGCGGGCATGCCTTTTCGCAAGCTCCGCAATCGAGGCAGAATACCGCGGCGTCGCGCGCCCTTACCCTATAACTTATCACTTCCATGTCCGGATCGAGCCCTATCTTTCCCAGGGCCGCGGCGGGAGTCGTCTTCTCGCCGTTTGCGATTATCTCCATCCCCGGGTCGATATCCATGGCATCGTGCAGCTTTAACCTCACGTTGGTCGTATAAATATACACGTTCGGATCGGACGAATAGGCCGCGGCTATGAACCCCTGAGGGTCTATTCCAAGAACGCAGACGGGGTTGCATCGTTTGCAATTATAGCACAGTACCGACCACGGATAACCGGACTTGAAGGCATTCACACCGAGAAGGGCCAGATACGCGAGAATGATTATGGCCCCCACGGAATTTATTATGACGAGCTTTCTTTTCATTTCAAAACACCATTAAAAGCGCCGCGACCGCCGCCCCTCCGGCGATCCCGCCGGGATTGTAAAACCTGAACCCGAGCGCCGCGTTTATTGCCGCGGCCGAGCACACGCCGGCGGCCAGGGCCATCAAGCCCATCCGCAGGCTCACGCCGGTCGCGTGCACACCGACACCGACAACTATGAGGGCCGCGACCGGTACGCCGATCAGTATGGCCAGCACCTGGGGAAGGCCGTCGTTGAAATTCTTGAGCCTAAGCCCCCCCCGGCCGAGGGAGCCTATGCCGCCCAGCGGAGACGGGCCGCAGGAGGCCGCCGCGCATAGTATAAACGCGATCAACAGCGCCGGTTGAACGGACGGAACCGCGGTAGCCTCCGCCAGACGCTCGCCGAACATAAGAACCGCGGGTATCAGACTGACTGCCAATATCCTTCCGCAGGGCATCGGGAAGATGATGGGAAGGTATGCAAGCAAAACCGCCACCCCGGCATAGCCCAGAGGCGTGGAGGAGGCGGCAAAGTCGAGAAGGCCAACCAGCACCGTAAAGCCGCCGAAGGCGCCTAAAACCCCGGCCGCAATAAAACCCGAAAGCATGGCGGTAAGCGGATGAAGCATTATCCCGCCCACCAGATCGTTAATAGAGACTCCCTCCACCAACATCACCACGATGGTCAGCCCCACCAGAATGGTCTGCAGGGGCACCGGAGGTTCGAAGGCCACAGTGGCTCCGAGAACGATAATAAATATGATGAGTGAAAAAAATCCATGTTCGGGCACGGGCCTGTTTTCCGCGTCAGCGGACACCCGCACGGGCAATGGGGCCTTTTCGCGATAAAAATATTTTACGAACAGCATGACGAGCGCGCTTATAATGACTATAGCGATCGACTGGGGGTTCGAAAAGGACCCGGCCGGATAGCGCCCCATCCCCTCGCCGAGCGCCCCTATGCCGCCGATCAACGAAGGCCCGCAGGAGGCCGCCGCGTTTATCACCAGGCCGAACACCAGCATGGCCGGCACGGCCCTGTCCTTGTTTTTGCGGGCGATCTCCTCGCCCAAAAGTATCGTCACCGGCAGGAGCGGGGCCACCCAGATACGGCCGCAGGGCATGGCGAAAATTGTGGGCAGGTTCACCAGAAGCATTACCGCGAAGGGGGATCCGTATTTTAGGCGCATAACGCGCGAGACGAGGCTCGCGGCGGCCTCGAAACCGCCGGCCGCCCTCAGGGCTCCCGCGAATACGAATCCGGCTATGGTCGCCGTAACCGGATGGATGCTCGTATATGAAATCAGATCGCCCCAATTCAGCGGGGCACCCGACAGTATCCCAACAAGAGCTATAAGCGCGGACGCCGCCAGAAGGGCGCTCTGTATCGGCAGGACGCGCTGCGGTATCCATCCCCGGATCGACGCGACGAGCGTTAGAAGAAATATGCCAAGAGCTATGGCGCCGATCAAATTCATTGGGTTTCGCCTCCGCCGTTATCAGCCGATCCGTTCAGTGCACAGTCCCGCCGCGTGCAGTCTCCGCAGGATTCAAATCCTCCGTCGGATTTCTCCCTCTGCCTGTAGCTGCGAAAAAGAGCATAAGTGAGCACCGCAAGCAACAAGAGAGAAGAAATTTTATATAATACCGCAATCATTGTCCCCACCTACGACATCCACCAGACCATGATGGCGCTCAACACCCCGCCGAGCAGGCCCCCGATACTCCAGGGCTGAATGGAGAACGCGGCATTGAACAGGGCGCCGGCAGCCGCGCCACAGGAGACAACCGCCGCAATTTCTTTCCAGAACATGTTGGATACAAGTTCGGAACCGCGATCGGCTTTCGCACTGCCCTGTTTGACTTCCGACATATATTCACCTCCCCAATGCCTGTGCGGAATCGGAGTCGGGCCGTTTAGTGTGCTCGTCACTCTTCATGTATACCATCGAGCTTTTCCCATATCCCAAAATATCATCGAGCCATATCAGAAGCCGGTTGCTGACCGCCGAGCGGCGCGCGATCAGCCACGTGGCGGCCCGATGGACGAAATAGTCCTGTTTGTTATACGGGCACGAACCCATGCAGGCCATGCACTTCGGATTAGAAACGAGAAACTCAAAGCATTTTTCGCCGTCCAGGGGCCACTTAAGCACACCGTTGACCGAAGTCGGTTCTCCATAGGGGATCGCCTGCACGGGACAGCTTATGGCGCACTTGTTGCACGCCGAACAGAATTCTATGATTCCCATATCGACCGGCACATCAGGGACCAACGGCAGATCGGTCGTAACGACGCAGAAGCTTCCTCTCGGACCGATTTTCTTGTTTATGAGCATTCCGTTTTTGCCCATCTGTCCCAGCCCGGCGTCGATGGCTATGGGGATGATCTGCACCTCGCCGGCCCGGTTGTGCAGATGCGCACGGGCCGGATATCCAAGCTTACGGATATACTGGGCAAGCTGCACCGCGGCCGAACCGCCCTCGCTGAAAAACTCCATTGTCTCCCGCACTTCCCGGACAACATGCTCCGGGACCTTCAGGCTGCTCTTCTTCATTATTCCCGAGAGCTCCGCCGCTATATCCTCGGGGAGCGCCAATAATAATCCTCATAGGGAAGCGGGGCCGAGGGGGAGGCCAGCCTGTAGTTCATCCCGACGCCTATTACAATCGCGAATTTGTGGGAGATGTTCACAGGCTTTCCGTAATTGTCATGGCTGAACACGTAATCCGGATTTAGTCTGGCAATACCGACAACGTGGGCGCCCAGGGAACGGGCGTCATCCTTTATTTGTTGGGTGAGCACCGCTGGGTCTATCACCTCCACCCGCTTCGGGTTTACGGGGCCGTCGCGGTGAATTCGATGGGAGATGCGGCCGACACAGATGTCATATATAGTGAGGGTAAGCACATCGCCCGCTTTGTCCTGAATGGGCTTGACGAAAAAACCGCCGCCCGGCTGCTTTCGGGCGTCATAGCGGGCGTGCCTTGCTTTTTGTTCCTTGGGATCGTCGACAACCGGCTTCGAGGCGGTTGGCAGAAGCAAAAGGGCAGCAAAGAGCCCGCAGCATACCGGAACGGCTGCCAGGATTCTTTGCGCCTTCGTCCCCTCGAAACGTCCCTTTCGTTTGGACTTTATCAATATAAAAAGCCCCACACTCCACAACAGGAATAGTCCAAAAAGGAAAGTCACCGCGCGCGTCTCGTGCTCGGCGAGCGATATGCCGGAATAGTAAAACAGGAAGGCCCCCACCAGCAAGCCCGCTACCAGAACGAACAGCTCGCTCCATCTCCATCTTATCCCGGTCTTCATACGTACCTCCGTCGGGGAATTACGGCACTCAACTTATCCCAAAAACCCCTGTAACAAAATATCCCGTCCTTCATCAAACAAATCGGAGTCAGCGGCCCGCCAAACGAAGGTTTGGCGGCGCCGCCCGGCGTTTGCCCGCCGGGCGGCATTTAGACCCGTCGGGACTTTATAGACAGACCCCAACATGCGTGAGCGCCCGCCGCACGCTCACGCCTCCTTCTTCTTGGGCTTGAAGAAAACGAAAATCGCCGCACCTGGAAGCGCCAGTATTATGAAAAACTGAAAAAAGCGCCAGGCCGCTATGGGTGTCGCGATCAACAGCGAATCGATCAGGGCCCAGAACGCCAGGAACAGCAATCCGGCTTCGATTGCGAGAAGGAGGAACTCATACCATTTGAATTGAAACGCTATTTTAATATCCTTCATGGTCTTCACTCCTTTTCCCACATTTTAACGGCCTGCTCGTAGGTCACGACGCCCTTTTCGTACTTGGGATCCCGGACGTTTCGCGGATAGACGTCCTCGTCCTTTTTGTTGAAACCACCGGCAAAGGCTTTGCCGGATTTCAACAGGGCCATGGCCTCTTCCTTGGATATGGACTTGCCCGGGCCTTTAAGGGTTTTAGGAAGTTCTCCTCCCTCCCAATCCCAGTGGACGTTGCGATGACGGCCATTGGCGTCGAAGAAGCGCTCGGGAATCTTGCCCCACTTGATGCCCTTGTAGGATAGACCCACCTTGCCCATCTCGGCCCCTTCGCCCGTCGACCACTCTTCGTCTGGAGAGCGTTCGTCTTCGGTAAAGATGTACCTGCCCATATAGTAAGGGAACTGCATCTTGAAGCCCTTCTCCTCGGTGATCCAGCGCGCAGGCCTGTTCTCGCCGAACTTCCCGGCGTCGGAGGAGTAATCGAACTCCAGCCAGTCGTCCAGACCTACGCCATTTATGTTGCCAAACAGTCTCGGCGCCAATGGCGAATGCTTGACCATGTACATGCCGAACTTATGGAAGAGGGTGCTGGGCTTATTGTACGGACACACCCTGAGGCACTCGTTACAGCAGTTGCCGTTGAGGTTTCCGGCCCTGAAACGGGCGCACTTGTCCTTGTCGACATGCCACATCAGGACTCCGTTTTCGACCGTCGGCTCTCCCATCGGGATAGCGTTGACCGGACAGGCGCGGGCGCAGCGGTCGCAGTGGCTGCAGAAGCGCGTTACCCCGAGCGAGGTGTACGGCTCGTCGGGTTCCATCGGGAAATCGGTAAGAATACTCGCCGACTTGAAGCGAAGTCCGCCGGCTGTCGGCACAACCGCATTGCTGAGTCTGGCGAATTCGCCAAGCCCGCTGTAAACCGACAACGATGTCTCGTGGTTGTGGTAGTTGATGCCGCCGAAGCCCACGCTCGCCTTGTAGCCCATGTCGCGCAGCATGTGGGCCAAACGGACAACTATCCATGCGCCTGTGCTGTACGACTGGCCGCTCTTGGTTATGCTCCACCAGGACTCGCCAGGATCGTTATGCACCCTGCGCCACCTTTGGTCCACATAGATCTGTATGGCGTACTTGTACTCCTTGACCTCGTCATAGGGCAACGGAGTACCCATGGAAAGGAAATCGTGCGAATAGAAAAAGCGCGGGTCCATCTTGAGGATACCCACCTCGTCGGAACCGAGCCACAGCGCGATCTCCTTCATCATCATGGCGTTTTCCTTCGGGGTGTACTTGGCCTTCTCGTAGCCGAGCTTCTTCGCCACGTTGCCCAGGAGAAGATCGCCCTTGTTCCAGCCGAGCTTTCTATCCCTGGCCTTGCCCTTCCATGTGGTCCAGGCATACGGCGCCACGTGGACCGGGTCCCCTCCCTCGGGTACGGGAGAGCGATACGGGTCCAGAAGCGTGGTCCCGCCAAAAAGCGCCCTGGTTAGCGGGAAGGTCGTAACGAAGGTCGGGAGAGAGCCCCACTGGCCCAGCCCCTCGATCTCCTTTGGATCCGTGTAAACCATCCCGTGATGCGCGATGTTGGGCCCCAGGGCCCCCAGAAGCACCCTCGACCATCCATGGTCCAGCTCGCTGAATCGGTGGACTTCCCCTACCACATATTGTGGTCTTTCGGGCGGCGGAAACGGGAAAAGCATGAGGAAGCCGATGACCATCCACCAGCCGCTTATCCCGATTATCGCCCGGGCGCGCATCTTTTCCGTGATGGGAAAGCGTAAGCCCCACCAGGCGATGGCAGCCGCCGATAAAACGAAGAACCACAGGAAGGCGTAGATGTTGAGCCCCAGGGCGAAGAACAGCACAAAACAAAGGCCGACCGCCCCCCAGAGCCCGATGAGGATATACTTGTCACTCTTTTTCATAACCGGTGACTCCTCCCTGAATGTAATGAAAATACTTTTTTTGCAGCCTCGGCTTACCAGGCCCTCCGGGTAATACGCCCTCCTCTATGAATTGTTTTAACATCTCTATACGCGTTCAGCCATTCGGGCAATAGTCGAAACGGCAAGCCCCGCATGGCAGAATACGATCCCCACAAGCTCCGCCGTGGACGGTTTGATGCCGTTTACGATCCACAGTACGGCAATCGCGATCCACGAGGTCGCCAGCCAGATAATCGATATCTCATAATAACTCAAAGAAAAGGCGTGCTTCCCGACCTGGGTCATTACGCCGCTCAGGATGAAAATCAGCACTGTAACAACCGGGATGAACGGCTTTCTTAAAAGCACCAGCTTCAGATAATCGAAGACCCCGTTTGCCTCGCTCCATTGCAGCCCCGAAAGGAAGGCGGAAACCCCCATGAAAATACAGGCGATTATATAGAAGAGAGCGATATCCATGGCCTTCTCCCCGGCGGCATCGCGATAGACGCCGCTCGCGTTCGTTATTCTGTACGTTTCGGGCTTCATTGACCTCACCCCATTATGATTGTGCTGACCCCCTGGTATAAAAAGACCATCCCCACCACCACGGACGCGATCTTGCCGAAGCGCGCCATCAGATCGTGCCGCGGGAGATAACCCGCCATGCCGGCCGGCAGAATGAACAGGCTGGTGGCCACAAAAAAGGCCATAAAAAACACGGCCCCGTACGCCGGTTCAATCGAACGTTCCAGAGTGAATGTGATGGCGAGCAGAAATGGTGGACAGACGTTAAGACCCGTAAGGCCGCCCATAAGAAATGGGAAACCCCTGGTGCCGGCAAACCTGCCGGCCATGGAGCAGAGGCCGAAGTGGGAGAACCCCACCCCCATCCCGTATGCTATCAGGATGACGGCCATGACAATCCAGGCCAGCATGCCTATAAAGCGCCATGACGCCCCGAGGCTGCTGCCGAGCAGTCCAACCAGAAAGCCCATGGCCGTATATGCGAAAAAGCGCCCTGTAATGAATTTCCCTAAAAACCCCCATACGGCCCGTGGAGTTTTGCCATCTACTTCTCCAAGCGCGAGCGATATGAGCACCGGAAAGCAGCTCCCCAGACACAGCGGCCCGGTCGCCAGGCCCAACATGAAGCCATTGGCCAGCGGCTCGAACATGCTATTCATTGTCGGCCTCCTTATGTACATGGTCGTGGAGGCCGGTTTGCCCCATCATGGCGAGCAGACGCGCCCGGGCCTCGGGAGAGACTCGATCGATCGTCCACGGAGGATCGAGGGATATGCGCAAATCGACCGATTCCACCCCCTGGTTGGAGAAGATCGCCTTTCTGACGTTTTCGAGAATATTGGATACGTACGGACAGGCTGGCGTCGTAAGCGTCATGATTATTCTGACCGAATCGCCATCCACCGCAACATCATCGATCAGGCCGAGACTGACTATGTCTATGTCCAGTTCCGGATCGGTGACCAGCGCGAGCCTCGACATGAGGTCCGAAGCGCTCGGCGCGGCCGCCCGGGGGCCCGAAAGATCGGACTGCCCCTCCCCGTTTCTGGTCCAGTGATATTCACGCTTCAAGGAGCGGCCGAAAAAAGAAGATAAGATAAGCATCGAGGCGACCAGCACGATTACGACGAGAAGCACCTTCTGAAGCGTCTCCTCCCGAAACCACTTTCCCAATCCTGTACTCATACCGCACCCCCTGTTTTTCGTATGAAACCGCCGGGCCAATCGGCGGAGTTCCATCCAAAAAACCACTGGTCCACGATCCGCGAGGGGGCCAGAAGAGGAGTTCCTGACTTATCCTCAATGAGCGGCATCACTCATGAGGAATCACAGTTGCGGGCCAGTGCGGGATTTTCACCCGGCTTCCTCCCTTGAATGGCACGGCAGGCGCCGGCACGACCGATCGGCTCTTCGGGCGGATTGAAGGGCCTCCCCGGCGCCTGCCTTAGGTGTAGATAAGCTATCTAAAGGGGATTGTTTTTTCTTCTGGATTTATAATTTCGGAATTTTCGAATTCCAATCTGCTAAGCCCGCTCTCTATTCACTCCATTATGCTTATAATTTTTTGAAAACGCGGAAGGCTATACTATACTTGGGATATGTATTGGGACTCCTATGAAAACCCGTGAGGATATTTGTATGCCTGCGCCTACCGGTTTCATCCTGCAGGAGACCCTCGATGAGTGCGAACTGTGGTCCATATACCGGGGACGAAGGCACAGGGGGCAGAAAACCAAGCTGTTCCTGGCGTTCCCCGAGGACCACTATCCGGCCTCGGCCATTCAGGAATTCCGTTATCTTCTGGAATCGACATCCGGCATGCATGGAGGGATGCTCCCCGCCCTGGAATCCTTCGATTCCGATGGACATTTCGTTGTCGTTTTCGAGGACTGGCCGGGCGCAATGCTCGCCGAAGTGCTGGGGCAGCGCAGGATAAAAATCGACGAATTCTTCATAATCGCAAAAAACCTTGCAACCGCCCTATTAGCGCTACATGGCCACGGGGCCGTTCACTCGGCTTTAAGCCCTCACTCCATACTTGTAGACGAGAATGGAGAGATAAGAATACTCCCCTTCCTGTGCCCCCATGAGCTTATGGGCAGAAGCGGCCTTCTTCATCATCCGGAGTTCATCGAAAGAATACTGCCCTATCTATCCCCGGAACGGACGGGCGGGAGCGGACGCCAGACAGACCGCCGCTCGGACCAGTATTCGCTGGGCGCCATACTCTACCGGATGCTGACGGGCATCACCCCCTTCCAGTCGGAGGACCCGCTCGAGCTCGTCTACTCGCACGCCATGAGGCCCCCTATACACCCCTCCGCCCTGAGGAGGGACATCCCCTCCATGCTCTCGAACATGGTGATGAAACTCCTCGAAAAAGACCCCGAAAACCGCTACCAGGGCACGCCCGGACTCGCGGCCGACCTGGGCCGGTGTTATACGCTTTACGAGAAAGGCGCGGCGGAAACGGTCTTTACGCTTGGCGAGGGCGATATCCCGGAGATCTTCTCGATATCCGGCAAACTCTACGGCAGAAGGAAGGAAACGGATTCCATCGCCATTGTATTCGACGGTATCCGCCGGGGCGGCAAGGAGATAATCAACATAACCGGCCCGTCCGGAATCGGGAAAACCACCTTCGTTCATAGCATAATCCGGCCGCTTGCAGGGATAAGAGGACTATATATCGAAGGAAAATGTGACCAGCTCTCTTCCGCCACGCCCTATGCCCCGATGATCGAGGCGTTCAGGGGGCTTATCCGGCAGATATTTTCCGAGAGAGAGGAGGTGATCGAGATATGGCGCGAGGCCATACTCGACGCCGTCGGGGCCAACAGCCGCGTCATAGCCGACGTGATTCCAGAGGTCGAACTTATCACAGGTGCCCAGCCGCCGGTACCGGAGCTCGGCGCGGAGGAGGCGAGAAACAGGTTTAACATGGTTTTTACCAGGTTTATCGGAGTATTCGCCTCGCGTCAGCGTCCACTGACCATTTTTATGGACGACCTCCAGTGGGTGGATTCCGCTACCGTAATGCTATTCAAATATATAATGAGCGACCACACCGTTCAAAATATCCTGCTTATAGGGGCATATCGCGACAACGAGATCAGCGAATACCACAGCATCGAGGCCGTACGCCGCGACATCCAGAAAGCCGGCATCGCGATGCGCACGCTAAGGCTTAACCCCCTCGACGTGGTGGAGGTGACCGAGCTTATTACCGACACCATTCGCTGCGGCGAGGAAAAGGCCTGGCAGCTCGCCGCCCTTGCCTACCAGCACACCGGCGGCAATCCCCTCCTGGTGGTCCAATTCCTCAAGTCCCTGTATGAGGAGAATCACCTGGTTCGCGAGACATCCGGCTGGACATGGGACATCGAGACCATCAGAAAGATGTACGAAACCGACACCATCATCACGGTAATGGCGAACAGGATAAAGGCCCTGCCGGAAGGGGCGCTTCGAATCCTCAAGCACGCCTCCTGTATCGGCAACAGGTTCGATCTCGAAACCCTCATCCACGCCCTGGGGGAAACCCCGGCGGGAATCATGAACGATATACGGGTCCTCGTAGAGCACGGCTACGTATCGGGCCAGGGTACGCAGTACCGGTTCTCACACGACCGCTATTACGAGACTGCCTATTCCCTGACGCCCGAAAAAAAGCGCCTTCGAATCCACGAAAGGATCGGCAGGGCTTTGTTGCTGGAGTATGAAAGGAAGGGCGAACTGCAGGAAAACATCTTCGACGTGGTCAACCAGTTCAACATGGCCTCCGCCCTTGCCGACGACGGCGACGAAAAACGCGCGCTCGCCGAACTCAACATGAAAGCCGGAAAAAGAGCGAGGCTTTCCATCGCGTATCAATCCGCGGCGCGTTATTACAGGCTTGGCGAGGCCCTTCTGGACAGGGACGCATGGAAAAGCGGCTACGATCTTACCATGGATATTTACAGGGGCCTTTTCGAGTGCGAGTACTTTATCGGCAACAATGAAGAGGCGGACCGCCTTTTCGGTCTAATCGTAAAAAACGCACGCACTGTCCTGGAAAAGGCCCAGATCCACGACCTCAAGGTGATGCTGCTCATGAACAGCAGCCGGGCAAAGGAGGCCATACGGACAGGACTCGATGGCCTTAGCCTGCTTGGGGTCCATCTGAATCCCAAACCTTCGCGATTTCGCCTGCTATGGGAGATGGGAAGGCTCTGGCTGTACTTCCGCAGCCATGGCATCGAATCGGTCCTGAAGCTTCCTGTAATGAACAACGAAGCCCGTTCGATTGTCATGTCCATACTCGTCAATATGTGGACACCGGCCTATACCACCAACCACGGACTGATGCACCTCATCCCCATTACCATGATTCACACATCGCTACGGCACGGCAATTGCAACTACTCGGCGCTCGGATACGCCTTGTTCGGCATGATACTTACCTCGGGGATAGGGGATTTCGCCAACGGATATCGTTTTGGGCTGGTATCCAGAGAGTTGGGTACGCGCTACCCGTCGGATGGGCTTGAATGCGCCCTTAGCTTCATTCTGGGGGCCTTTCTGATACACTGGAGGGAGCATGCCCGCAACGGAATAGACTACCTCCGAAGAGCGTATAACTGTGGAGCGGGCACCGGCGAGCTCTACTTCTCGAGGCTTACGTGCATCTTCCACGCCGGAAACATGTCGATGAAGGGCGACAGGCTGGACGAGGTCCTCAAAACCGCCGGCGAATACCTGGACTACAGCACCAGAGGAAAAAACCATCACGTTCGGCAGGCCCTGCAGGTGGTAATCCGGACGGCGCTTCAACTGCAGGGCAGGACCATCGACTCGTTGGACCTTGGCGACGCCTCGTTCGATGAAATGGAATTTCTGGACGAGCTTATAGAAAGCGAGATATCGCAACCGCTTCACTGGTATTGCGTATTCAAACCCAAAAATTTATATATATTCGGCCATTTTCGCAAAGCGCTCGACCTGCTCGAAAGATACGCGGAGACCAGGGAGTGGCATTTTTCCACCATGATATTCGCCGAGCACCTGTTTGTCCATTCTCTCATCATAGCCGCCCTTTATGATGAATCCGAAGTGAAAGACCGGCGCCGCTTTATGCGGATACTCCGCGTAAATCAACGAAAGATGAAGCGCTGGGCCGACAACGCCCCGGAAAACTTCCAGCATAAATACCTCCTGCTGGAGGCGGAGATCAATCGTATAGTACATAACCACCAGGATGCCGTGCGGCTGTACAATGAGGCGATAGAATCCGCCGCATCGAACGGATACATGCAGAACGCCGCCATAGCGAACGAGCTTG
>Ga0116174_10000994_pt1 | contig 27039 bp, 26 predicted proteins | sample AD_UKC087_MetaG_FD_89801 | JGI IMG/M metagenome (GOLD analysis project Ga0116174, IMG submission 89801) | Active sludge microbial communities of municipal wastewater-treating anaerobic digesters from USA - AD_UKC087_MetaG | ecosystem: Engineered > Bioreactor > Anaerobic > Digestate | place: USA...
CCCTCTCTGAGCCCGAACTGATGGCCGAGCTCGAGAAGATGGCGTCGATGAACAGGACGGACGCGGTATGCTTCGCAGGAGGCGGCATCTACGACCATTACATCCCCGCGGTGGTGGACCACATGCTCTCAAGGGGGGAGTTCTACACCGCCTACACCCCGTACCAGCCCGAGGTAAGCCAGGGGACGCTCACCGCGATATTCCAGTATCAGACCATGATCTGCGAGCTTACCGGGATGGACCAGGCCAACGCGTCCATGTACGACGCCGCTACCGCCTCGGCCGAGGCTTCCATAATGTGCGCCGCGCAGACGGGCAGGAAGAAAATCGTCGTGACGCGGGCCACCAACCCGCGCTACAGGGACGTCATAAGGACCTACGCTGGGCCGAGGGGATTTGAGCTGGTCGAAGTCCCGTTCGACCCCAAGACGGGGCAGACCGATATAACGGCCTTGTCCGAAGCCGCAAAGGGAGCCGCCTGCGTGATAGCCCAGAACCCCAATTACCTGGGCGTGATCGAGGACATGCATGCCATGGCCGACGCCGCCCATTCGGACGGCGGCTTCTTCGTCGCAGCGGTGAACCCGGTTTCCTTGGCGGTGCTGGAAGCGCCAAGGAACTACGGAGCCGACATAGCAGTCGGCGAAGGGCAGTCCATGGGCAACGGCATGAGCTTCGGAGGCCCCCTGCTAGGGTTCATGGCGACGACCTCCCAGCTTATCAGGAGGATGCCCGGAAGGCTGGTCGGACAGACCCTGGACAACAGGGGCCAGAGGGCCTTCGTTCTCACCCTCCAGACGAGGGAGCAGCACATCAGGCGAGAGAACGCGACCAGCAACATTTGTTCGAACCAGGCGCTTTGCGCGCTCGCCGCCACCATATACCTATCCGTCCTCGGCCCCAAGGGGTTGAGGAAGGTGGCCGAAGCCTCCATGCAGAAGGCGCATTACCTCGCCAAGGCCCTTTCTGAGAGGACCCCTTTCAGGCTGAAGTTCGCGGGCCCGTTCTTCAACGAGTTCGTCATAGAGGGCAAGGGCTGCTCCAGGAAGCTGAGGGAAAGGCTCCTTGAACACGGCATCCTGGGCGGCATCCCTCTGTCCGGCGCATATCCCGAGCTTAAGGGCAATTCCCTCTGGGCGGTGACGGAGCTGAGGACCAAAGAGCAGATGGACAGGCTCGTGTCCCTCATGGAGGTGGAAGTGGAATGAAAAAGTTGATGCCTCTGCTTTTCGAGATGAGCTCGCCTGGAAGGACGGGCTTCAGCCTCCCTGAGACGGACGTGCCCGTCCAGCCGGTGGAATCCATGGTCCCAGACTCGATGATAAGGAAAGAGGCCCCGGCCCTTCCGGAACTCTCCGAAGTCGACGTGGTGAGGCATTTCGTCAACCTGTCGCTTTTGAACCACGGTGTGGATACGGGCTTCTACCCGTTGGGAAGCTGCACCATGAAGTACAACCCCAAGGTGAACGAAGACGCAGCAAGGCTCGCCGGCTTCGCCCGCCTACACCCCGAGATGCCGGAAAGCGGCTCGCAGGGGGCGCTCAAGGTCCTGCATGACCTCGATATGTGGCTTTCCGAGCTCTGCGGGATGGACCGCTTCACACTGCAGCCTGTGGCAGGAGCCCACGGCGAGCTGACGGGCCTGTTCATAATCCGCGCATACCATTTCAAGAGGGGCGACTGCGCAAGGGACAAGGTCCTCGCGCCCGACTCCTCCCACGGCACCAACCCGGCCAGCGCCGCGGCCGCCGGCATGACAGTGGTACAGGTGGCGTCCGACTCCAGGGGCAATGTAGACATCGAGGACCTTAAGTCCAAGGTCGGCCCCGACACAGCGGGGCTCATGCTCACCAACCCCAACACCCTGGGTCTGTTCGACGAGCATATCTGCGAGATTACCGACATAGTCCACAAGGCGGGCGGCCTCGTGTATTACGACGGGGCGAACGCAAACGCCATAATGGGCAAGTCGAGGCCAGGGGACATGGGCTTCGACGTAGTTCACCTGAACCTGCATAAGACGATGTCCACCCCGCACGGCGGAGGCGGGCCCGGAGCGGGCCCCGTAGGCGTCAAGAAGCACCTTGAGCCGTTCCTTCCCAAGCCGCTAGTGGCGTTCTGCGACGGTAAGTACGTATGGGACAGCGACAGGCCCGACTCCATCGGGCACATCCACTCGTACAACGGCAACTTCGGCGTGCTGGTAAGGGCATGGGCGTACATGAGGTCAATGGGGCCGGACGGCTTGAAAGCGGCATCGGAGCTGGCAGTATTGAACGCCAACTACATCATGCACGCCCTCAAGGACGACTTCACTCTCGCCTACGACAGGACCTGCAAGCACGAGTTCGTGCTCTCGGGCGCCAAGCAGAAGAAGGAAAGCGGCGTAAGGACGCTGGACATGGCAAAAAGGCTGCTGGACTACGGGATCCATGCCCCTACGGTGTACTTCCCGCTCATCGTAGACGAAGCGATAATGATCGAACCGACGGAGACCGAAAGCAAGCAGACCCTCGATACCTTCATAGACGCCATGAAGACCATCGCCAAGGAAGCAAGGGAGAACCCCGACAACCTGCGCTCTGCGCCGCACAACACCCCTGTCGGCAGGCTGGATGAGACGCTCGCCGCAAGGAAGCCGGTACTGAGATGGACTAAAGAGGACAATGCGTAGGATAACGTTCACACGGCCGGCCGCTACGATGGCCGTATCCGTGACCGGCCCTCAATGCGGGCTGGATTGCGCCCACTGCGGCGCTAAATACCTGAAGGGGATGAGGCCGCCGGATGAAGCGCTGGCGGCCTTTCCCGCTGCCCGGGCCAAAAGCGTCCTCATATCGGGCGGCAGCGACAGGGAAGGCAGGGTGCCGGTCGAAGGCTGGGCGGAGAGGTTCCGGGAGAGGTCGCCCGGGCTAAGGGTGAACTGCCACACCGGCATCATGGACGAGGACAGGGCCGGAAAGCTTGTCGGCAAGGTAGAAGTCATATCCTATGACTATGTCTCGGACGAAAGGGTCGTAAAGGGCGTATACGGTTCCGCGTCGTCGGCTGAGGATTACGTAAGAGGCTTCATAACCGCCTCTAACTGCGCCCCGACGGTCCCCCACATCACCGTCGGCCTTCTCGGTCCCGGGGAGGAGCCGGCCCTTTCCATAAGGTCCCTGGAGGAGATCAGGGCACTGGCGGACGGAAAGGGGATCCCGGAGCCGCCAGCTGTAGTTATAATCGCCTTCAAGCCGACGCAGGGCACAAGGATGCAGGACATCGCGCCGCCGGACGCGGATTCCGTTGCTGAGGCGATAAGGGCCGCAAAGAGGCTGTTCCCATCTTCGAAGACCTGCCTGGGGTGCATGAGGCCTTCGGGGGAATACAGGGACAGGCTGGATGTGCTTGCCGTCGAATCAGGGGCAGACGTAATCGTGATGCCTTCGCGCAAAGCCGTAAACAGGGCCGAGCAGCTGGGCTTAGAAATCACGTACGCCGACGAATGCTGCGCTTTCTCCGCCCTGGACGGAGGTGCCGGATAGATGGCCCGCACTGAATGCAAGCTCAGGTTCAGGCCCTCGTCGGGCACCCTTGCCGCCTTGGGGCTAAAGGCCATCAAGGCGTCCGCGCTTCCGACCACCGCCTACATCATGCTTGGGGAGAAATGCGTCAGGGACTGCTCCTTCTGTGCGCAGGCCGCGTCCAGCAGCGCAGGGGCAGGAAGGTTGTCCAGGGTCACATGGCCGGAGGCGGAGGAGCGGGAGCTCCTGGAGGGCCTCAAGAAGGCTACAACCGAGGGAAGCATAAGGCGCGTGTGCATACAGACCGTGGGGGGAAGGGCTGCGCTCGAAGATGTATGCCTGGCTCTGGCGAAACTAAAACCGGCCTGTTCGCCGAAGACCGCATTCTCCGTCTCATTCAGCGCAACCGCAGGCATCGAAGACGTAGGAAGGCTCCTTGAAGCGGGCGCCGACAGAGTGGCCCTTGCGATAGACGCGTGCAGTCCCGGGCTTCACAGAAAGATCAAGAAGTCAGAACTTGAAAGGTCGCTGGATCTCATAGAGAAGGCGGCTGCCGATTACCCGGGCAGGATATCGACCCATATGATATCAGGGATGGGCGAAACCGACAAGGACCTGCTCACCTTGGCGGTGAGGCTAAGGAGGATCGGTGTCGGGCTGGGGCTCTTCGCATTCACCCCACTTAAGGGGACCGCGATGGAAAAGCACCCCAAACCGGACCTTGCATCCTACCGCAGGGTGCAGCTGGCCTTCTGGCTGGTAAAGCACCACGGGCTGGATGAAGGAGGTATGCAGTTCGACGAGGCAGGAAGGCTCATAGGGCTCACCCTGCCTTCGGGGCTGCCCATGGAGGCGATGCGACGAGGCGAGCCTTTCATGACATCGGGCTGCAGCGCCTGCAACAGGCCCTACTACAACGAAAGCCCCGGAACCGAGCTGTACAACTATCCTGTCGAACCTACAGCTGAAGAAGCTGTAAAGGCGCTGGGCCGCGCCGCAGAGGGCTTGGCAATAAGGGCTGCGGAGGTGGATGGATGACCGACTGGAGGCTTATCATATCGCCCGCGGCCGACGGGGCGTGGAACATGGCGGTGGACGAGGCCGTCCTTGAGGCCGTGTCCTCGGGCTCGGCCCCGCCCACGCTGAGGTTCTTCACATGGGACCCCGCATGCCTTTCCCTGGGCTATAACCAGAGGGCCGCGGAGTCGTGCGACATGGATTACCTGAAGGCGCGCGGCTTCACCATGGTGAGGAGGCGCACAGGCGGCCGGGCGGTGCTGCACGAAGACGAACTCACTTACAGCATATCGGCAGATTCATCGCTGTTCGGCGGAGGCTCCGTCCTTGACGTGTACATGATGATAAGCGGCGCCCTCTCTGACGGCCTGCGGGCATTCGGCGTCGCGGCGGACCTGGTGCCAGCTTATTCCGACAAGGGCAAGGAGAAGTCGGCTGCATGCTTCGACGTGCCGTCCAGCTTCGAAGTCGCATGGAAGGGCAGGAAGATAGTCGGCAGCGCGCAGTTCAGAAGCGGGAGGTTCTTCCTGCAGCACGGCTCAATCCTCATGTCGGCGGACGTAGACGCCCTCGTCAAAGCCTGCGCCCTGCCCGAGGGCATGAAGGCCAGGCTTGAAGGTGGAATAGCGACAGTCGGCGAAGCTTTAGGCAGGAAGGTCGGAAGGTACGAGCTCGTCCCGTCCATTGCAGGGGAGTTCCGCAAGCTCGTGGGCTCAAACTTGATAGAATCGGGCCTTACTTCCGCAGAGAAGGCCAGGGCCAGGGAGCTCCTGGGCAAGTACGGGGACGATTCCTGGAACTTTCTGAAGTAACCTCGGGAGGTTTGCTCATGGTGAGGATAGGCAAGGATAAGTGTATTACGGCCTTTGGGCCCAGGATGACGCCGGTAGCCGAGGCAGAACCCGGCGATACGGCCACCTTCGAGACTCACGACTGCTGGCACGGGCAGCTGGAGTCCGCCGGGCAGAAGATAGAATGCGTCGACTTCAGCTCGCTAAACCCTGCCACCGGCCCGTTGAAGGTCCTGGGCGCCGAGCCGGGGGGCCTGCTTTGCGTCAAGGTGCTTGGGATAAGGACTGCGGCCAGGGGCGCAGTGAGCATCATCCCGGGGGCGGGCGTCCTGGGCGGCAAGGTCCTGGAATCAACCACAAGGATGCTGGATATCGCAGACGGGAAGGTCCGGTTCGGCGGCCTTACCATCGAAGCTTCGCCGATGATCGGCGTGATTGGTGTCGCGACATCCGACGGCGAAGGGGAGGTGCCGACGGGAACGCCCGGAAGGCACGGCGGCAACATGGACACGAAGGCCATCAAAGAAGGCTCTACCGTATACCTGCCTGTGAAGCAGGGCGGGGCCATGCTCGCCATCGGCGACGTCCATGCGGCCATGGGCGACGGCGAGGTCTGCGTAACCGGATGTGAAACGGGCGCTGAAGTGGACGTCCAGCTGGACGTCATAAAGGGCGCCGCCCTTGATTGGCCTGCAGTCCAGGACGAGCAGGGCTTATCGATTATCGCCTCGGCAGAGAGCCTGGACAGGGCGGCCTATGAGGCGACCGACGCCGCCGTGCGTTTCATATCACTTTATTGCGGCATGTCATGGGAAGACGCCTACATGCTGGCTAGCCTGTCCGTTGACCTGAGGATCAGCCAATGCGTGGACCCCCTGAAGACGGTCAGGGCAGCCATCCCCCTATTTGTGCTGAAGGGGCATCCAGGTTTCCTGGGCCTCTAGGCCCGAAGGCGGTGCCTTATGGAGTTCACTGAGCTTAAAGAGGCTTACCTGCCCGGTTTCATCGATTTCTGCCGCAGGAACAGGGGATTGCTCGACGATTCCTATCTGGGGGATGAGGACCTTGCATCCTTTTCCATAGGTCCCAGGAACCCCACTTCCATCAAGGTTTCGGCCGCAGGCGAAGTTGTCGGCGCGTTTTCCGTCATCCTGGACGACAGGGCCATAGGTTCCGGCAGGGCGCGTATAAGGATACTCCATTCCGAATCGGGCAAACCCTACTCCTTGAAAAAGCTCGTCAAAACGCTGGTTTCGAAGCTTGAGGGGATGGAAGCCCTCTATGTCTTCTGCCCGGATGTCAACCAAGAGCTCATAGGTCTTCTTGAGGGAATGGGGTTCAGACTTGAGCGGCTGGTGCTCCGCATGGTGCTTGACAGCTCCGAGCGAAAGAGGCTCGGCCTTCCGGCAGGGTATGTAATGAGGCATTTCAGGGCAGGGCATGACGAGGGGGCATGGTGCAACATAAGGAACTCCGCCTTCGAGCACGTCAAAGGCAACCGCCCCGTCGCGCCTGAGGAAGTGTCCAGGATGGCAGAGGACCCTTACAGCACTAACGGCGGGATGCTCGTGCTGTTCTGCGATGGCGAACCCGTAGGGGTAGCATGCGGCGAAAAGGACGAGTTCATGGGTAAGCCGATCGTCAGCATCGGCCCGGTTGCGGTATTGCCGGACCATCAAGGCAAGGGGCTGGGACGGGCGCTTCTGCGGGCTGTCATCAACAGGGCGCTGGACGAGGGGATCGGAGCAGCTTACTTGAGCGTCAATTCCGACAACCTCTCTGCTGTCGGCCTTTACGCAAGCGAGGGGTTCAAAAAGGAAAAGGGGTTCGCATGCCACGTACTTGACCTGCGAGACCCCGAAAACGGGCCTTTCTGACCGTTGGCTACTTTATTGCCAGCTTGGCGAGCTTGCCTGAGCTCAGCACATATGCGAAGCCGGGGGTATAAAGGGACATCGCCCCTTTGTCCAGCCACGCAGCCCTATATTCCGCAGCCTGGGCCAGGCCCTCCCTTAGGATCGCGGCATTTCCTTCTCCGATCATGAGCAGCCCGTCGCCGCCGAGGCTCAGGGGTTCTGCCGCAATCTTGAACTTCGACTTGCCTCCCGAGATCTTCTTGCCGTCCTCAAGCGAATGGACCGACATGGCGATGCCGTCCTTCTCGACTGCGACCAACCCGCACGCAGCATCATATGCGAGGTAAGACGGCGTGTCCATGGTCTGTGACCAAAGCACCGACGTGCCGCTGATCCCGTCCCACATGACGAGCCTCTTATAATCGCACGCCACAGCGATCCTGTTCCTCGATACCACCTCTACGGCCGATATGTCGAAGGGCCAGATGTAATTGCAGTCATAGTTTGTGTCACCATGCCTGAGGCTTGCTATCGTCAGGTAGTCGAGCGGTTCCATGTCGCTGAATATGCCGAAGACCTGGCCTAACACAAGGATGTCGTCCCCTCCGAGGTATCTGAGGGACCATACAGGCCCCAATGCGATGGGTATTCACGTATCGCAACCGGTGGCAGGGTCGTAGAGCCACCTGAACTTGCCGAGCCTGTCGACCAGGATTGCACCTTTTTCGACAGTGGCAGCTATACCCCCGTCCTGTACGGGCTCCAGGGAGGTTATCTCCTCCTCCCAGCCGTAAGTCCAGAGCAGCTTACCGTTCTGACTGATCCTATATATTCGCTTGCCTGACGAAGCCCAGCCGCCTCCTGAGCCATCGCCAGCTATGGCGGATATGGCGGCAGCGCCCGGGCTCCATTCCCAGACCGTATCGCCTTCCTTGTCGAGCCTTACCAGCTTGTTGCCTGATGCCGCGATGATCCCGCCGTCGCCCGAGAGCGCAGGCTGTACCGCTGAAAAACCGTCCTTCAGCCATGCCATGCTTATAGTCCCCTGTGCTGAGGCCGCAGGGTTCACGGCAATCGTTAAAAGGACGGCCACAACGACAGCCGATGTGCATGCGCGCCATCCGGTGTCCGAATACATCACACTTCCTCCTAAAACCTCTCGTTGCAACGCGCCAGGCTAATACAAATCCACGAGCTCTCCGTCATATTTGACGCTGATCTTCCTGAAGACTACATGCGCATTGGAATACTCGTCAGTCAAGAAGCTTACGAAGTTGACAAGGTCGGGATCGAAAACCGATGTGCCGATCTCCCTTATCAGATCGCCGTTCAAGGAAATCTTGATTATGCTGCCTGCCTTGTCCAGCTTGAACCTGTTGTTCCCGTACCTGAGCCCTGGGACGGGTTTGATGGGCCCGATGGTGATATCCCCGGGATTAAGGCCTTCCTCGTAAATGAACAGCTCCTCGTTAAGGCTGTCCCCCAGGTATTTGAACTCGCACTTTATCAGGTTGTTAGGTGATGAACCGTCGTCTTCGCCTATCCAGATGTAGAATGTGGCAGGATGATCTTCGCTTATATCGAGGTACATATCCAAAGTGAGGATGAAGTCGGCCGGAAAGCCCACAGGCGTTGTGATGTGGTCTATGTAGACATCTACGCCTTTCACCGGCTCTTCCACCATGTTCCATGATGTATTACCGCCCCAGTTCACCAGCTCCAGCTCGGCATCCTCGGTCCTTGTGAAGTCAACCGTCCACGTTTTCATGCAACCGGCCTGCATCAGCGATAATACCATGAATGCTGCAATCAGCATTACCCTGTAGATCCTCATAAGATCACCTCCACGGATCAAGATGTTTATCTCTTCAATGCATTCCGGCGCGATTCCTTCATCACATGAATATTTAGCTTTGCATAAAAGAAAAAGGGCCGTGCTCCAACCGGGCACGGCCCTTTCAATGCCGGGCATCTCAGCCCAGGAAGATTATGTCGCAGACTTCTTGGAAGCCAAGCTTTCTGACTAGCGGCATCGACATGCCGTTGCCCTTCTCGATGTGGGCAATCGGCCTCTTGCCGAGTCGCCTTAGCTCTTCTATCAGCGCCAGCGTCATGTCCAACGCGATGCCCTGCCTTCTATACTCCGGTAGCACCGTAAGCATGCCCATGGAAAAGTCGTCGTGCGTAAGGGCCCAGCCGACGAGGGCCCCGTCCCTGAAAGTCCCTATAGACGGTCCGTTATCCAGCCTTTCCTTTATGTAATCCAAGCTTACGGCACTTGCCCTCTTATAGTTCCTATAGACCGTTTCCGCGTATTCAGGTCCTATGTGCACTGCATCGGCGGAGGCCTTGCCTATCTGTGCCCCGTCCGGCAGGTGCATCAGAGTGCAGTGCAGAATGCAATCGGGCTTCCTTCCACCCAGCGCGGCGTCCGCGCTCCAGCTGAAAGCGGGGCTGATGGCCACGTTCAGCATCCCGTCGAAAAGGAAGGAGAGCTCCTTCGCCTCCTCTTCTAGCCTTGAACTCAGGGCGCCCCACCTGTCCTCGCCCACTTGGAAGACGGCGCCGCACGATGAGCCGCAGATGCCCGACCGAACCAGTTCGTATGCGTCCAGATATTCGAGGAACCCGCAGTTTGCCACGGGTTCCTTCGACAATATCCCGATCAGGCCATCCCTGTCCGCCTTTTGCATCCGGAAGCCTACTTCCTCTCCAGCCTCGCCCTTGCAGCCTTGATCGTGTTGTACATGAGCATGGTTATCGTCATCGGCCCAACGCCGCCTGGCACGGGCGTTATCCAGCCGGCCACCTGGCTTGCAGCTTCGAAGTCCACGTCACCTACCAGCTTCTTGGAACCTTCCACCTTGTTGGTGCCGACGTCTATGACTACGGCTCCTGGCTTGATCCAGTCGCCCTTTATCATCCCGGCCTTACCGACCGCTGCTACGAGCACGTCGGCCGTCCTGCAGACTTCGGCAAGGTCCCTGGTCCTGGAATGGCAAATAGTGACGGTAGCGTGCTTCTCAAGGAGCATGACCGATACTGGCTTGCCTACGATGTTGCTCCTGCCCACCACTACGGCGTGCTTCCCTGTCAGGTCCACTCCGCTCCTTTTTATAAGCTCCATTATGCCGGCCGGCGTGCAGGACCTAAGGCATGGCCTTCCTATGAAGAGGTTGCCGACGTTTATCGGATGGAACCCGTCCACGTCCTTGGCAGGGTCGATGGTCCCGATGACGGCATCCGAGTCGATGTGTTTCGGCAGCGGCAGCTGCACCAGCATGCCGTCGATCTTCGGGTCGCGGTTTAGCTTCCTTACCAGCTCCTCCAGCTCGGCCTGCGTCGTTGTGTCGGGCAGGGAGTGCTCCTCTGAATACATGCCGAGCTCAGCGCACCCTTTCTTCTTGTTGTTCACATAGGTGCGGCTGGCAGGGTCTTCGCCGACGATGACGACCGCAAGCCCGGGCTGCCTCCCGAACTCCTTCTTGAAGGCCTCCACCTCAAGCTTCAGGCCCTCCCTGATCTCAGACGCTACCGCCTTGCCGTCGATTACGATTGCAGACATCGGTCTACCTCCTGTTTTTCATTATCTCGGCGACAAGCTCCTTGAAGCGCCTGCCGCGTTCTTCGAAGTTGTTGAACATGTCATAGCTTGCGCATGCTGGCGACATTAGCACGATATCGCCTTTTCTCGCTGCCCTGTCAGCAAGCCCGACCGCTTCGTCGAAGCTCGAGGCCCTCTCGATAGGGGGAGGCTCGATGCCCGTCCTCGCCGCCGCCTCCCTGAACGCGTCCTCTATCTTGGATGCGGTCACGCCGAGCGTGACGAGGTGCTTGACCTTGCCCAGGGCAACTTCCGCCATCGCATCGAATGGCAGGTGCTTGTCATATCCTCCCGCTATGAGGACCAGAGGGCTTTCCATCGCCTTCAAAGCCGCAATCGTCCTTGTTGGGCTTGTGGCTATCGAGTCGTTTATGTAGATGACGCCTGCGGCCTCCCCCGCCGTCTCCAGCCTGTGCTCCACTCCGCGGAACTTCTTTATGGCCCCGGCCATGTCCGAGGGTTCGGCCCCGTTGGCTGAGCTTATCGCTATCGCAGCGAGGACGTTGAGCACGTTGTGCATCCCCGGGATCCTTATATCCCTCCTGGATACCGCCTCTTCATCCGCCTTGCCAGGCCTTCTCAGGACGAGCTTGTCGCCTCTAAGGAAAGCCCCGGCTTCCACTTCCCTCTCCGCAGAGAACCACAGCACCTTCCCCTTGGCCTTTCCGCACAGCGACGACGCGTTGGCATCGTCGAGGCCAAGGACTGCGGTCCCTGACTTCTTCTGGTGAGAGAGGATGTTCCCCTTCGAGGCGATGTAGTCATCCATGCTCGGATGGACGTCCAGGTGATTGGGCGTTATGTTCAGGACGGCCGCAGTGTCGGGGCTGGTCTTCAGGAACTTGAGCTGGAAGCTGGACATCTCGAGCACGATGAAATCGTCGTGGTTCGACGAGAGCACCTGTTCTACGAGCGGCTGCCCTATGTTGCCGCCGACCATCACCTTGCCCTTCCCGCGCCTGCGGCAGGCCTCCTCCAGGATCATGCCCGTGAGCGTAGTAGTGGTGGTCTTCCCCGAGCTGCCCGTTATCCCTATTACAGGGCACTCGGCCAGCTGCATCGTAAGCTCTATCTCGTATCCGAATTTCACGCCGGCCTCGCGTGCCGCAAGGAAGTCCTGCCTGTCCGGGTTGATGCCGGGGGACGGGAACACGTAGTCGAATCCGTCGATCCCCTCGAACACGTCAGAACCCGCCTTCAGCTCGTAGACGCATCCTGCAAGCTGCGCCGTCTGGGCTTTCAGCTCCTCTGGCAGCTTCCTGTCGAAAACCGTTATCCTGGCCCCTGCCATGGACAGCACCCTGACAAGGGGTATGCTCGTCCTTGCCAGGCCGGTCACGGCTATGCGGGCGCCATCGAAGGCGCTGAGTATCTCCTTCTGTCTTCTTGTGGGCATAGGACCCTCCGTCGGCCCTCCCAAAGGGCCGTAGCTATTTAAGCCCCCTTGCGGACACGAAAGTCCTCAGGGCGTTCTCCGCCGTATCGGCAAGCAGCGTCGGCGCCTCCCGCAAGGAAGTCTCAAGGGAAATCGGCCCGTTGGGTATCGCAAACAGCGCGTCCACCCCGAGCGAGTACAGGTCCCTGTAGCCCGACGCAAGGCTGCCGCTGATAAGTATAACAGGAATGTCGTGCAATTTCGCAGCCGCGGCCACTCCCATAGGGGTTTTCCCGAATTTCGTCTGGAAGTCCGTCCTTCCCTCGCCAGATATCACCAGGTCGGCACCGAAGCACTTCTCCACGAGCCTGGTGGCCTCGACCACGATTTCTACGCCCCTTCTCAGCCTGGCGTCGCAGAATGCGATGAGTCCACCTCCCAGCCCGCCGGCGGCGCCGGCCCCGGGTATGTCGTTTATATCCTTGCCTAGCTGCTCTTTGACTATCCTTGCATACCTGACCAGCGCAGCGTCGAGGAACTCCACGTCGGCGGGGTTTGCGCCCTTCTGTGGCCCGTAAACGGCCGACGCGCCTTTAGGCCCCGTCAGCGGATTGTCCACGTCGCAAGCGACCGTGAACTCGGTCTCCTTGACCCTAGGGTCGAGTCCGCTTACGTCTATCTCGGCCAGCTCGTGCAGGGCGCCCCCGCCCGCGGTCGCCAAAGGCTTCCCGTCCTTGTCCAGGAACTTGACTCCGAGCGCCTCCGCCATCCCCCTGCCCCCGTCGTTGGTGGCGGACCCTCCTATCCCCATGATTATCTTGCTGCAGCCCTCATTGAGCGCTGCCAGCACAAGCTCCCCGGTCCCGCGGGTGCTGGTTATCCTGGGGTTCCTCTCCCCGATCCTCAGCAGCGGGAGCCCGGAGGCTGCCGCCATCTCTATCACGGCTGTCTTCTTGTCGCCCATTATGCCGAAGAAGGACTTTACCTTCCTTCCCAGAGGGTCGCTTACTGTGACTTCCAGTATCCGGCCGCCGCTTGCGTCCACAAGGGACTGGACCGTGCCCTCCCCGCCGTCCGCCATAGGCACCTTGACGACCTCCAATCCCGGAAGGAACCTCTTAAGCCCCACCTCAAGCGCATTGCAGACCTGCACCGCGGTAAGGCATCCTTTGAAAGAATCCGGGGCCAATACTACCTTCATTGTCTGACACCTCCGACATCCTGTCCCTTGAGATAGACCCATGCGAGCATCGTAAGCCTTTCCTTGGTGTTGAGGTCGGGAGAATCCAGCACATCAAGGAAAAGCCTGTTTAAAAGCGCCTTTACCTTGGGTCCTGCGTTGCCGGTCAGCTTCACCAGGTCGGTCCCCTTTATGGCCATCTCCTCGAATGTGAGGGGCGGCTTCTCGCTCAAGACCTTCCTTATTCTTTCGACGTCGGCCTCCCAGTCGCCTTTATTCCTGATATTCCTGTCGTACCATGACCTTATGGCTATGCCGTCCTCGACCGCGCCCCACCCCAGAAGGGCGGCCCAGCGCCTTATCGACGGCCCGTCACCAAGCTGGTAGCCTTCGTAGAGCGACTCGGCAAGCTTGGCCATGTGCGACTTCGCCGTCCTTGAGAGCTTGAGCTCGTCCGCCCTTGATTTTATGTTCGCGTCCACCCTGTGGGGTCCGGTCGGATCTCCGCACGACAGCAGAGCTGCCAGCCTCACCAACGGATCGGGCGGCAGCTCGTCGATATGCCCTGCGGCCTTCTTCAACCCCTCTTCGTAGAGACCGGGAAGCACCAACGCCGCAAGGCCGGTATCAACGAAGAGCCTGATCGCCCCGCCGGCGCACTTGCCTGCGATCATCCTTCCCAGCTCAATGGACTTGCGCTCCGCCGACACCTTCCCGATCCCTGCGCGTGCCTGCTTTATCGCCTCGATTACTTCGTCCCGGATGGTGAAGCACAGCACCGACATGAACCTGAGCGCCCTCATCATGCGGAGGGCGTCCTCTGAGAAACGCTCCAGCGGGTCGCCTACTGTCCTTATGCATCCCGACTTGAGGTCGCCGATCCCTCCGAAAGGGTCTATGAGCTCGCCTGTATCCGGGTCCCATGCCATCGCGTTCACCGTGAAATCGCGCCTTGCCAGGTCTGCTTCTATCGACCCCACGAAGGAGACGTCGTCTGGCCTCCTCTTGTCGCTGTAGGAGCCATCCGTCCTGAATGTCGTGATGTCAACGGTGCCGTCGTCGAAGACCGCCATCACAGAGCCGTGCCTCTGCCCCATCGCCGAGTTCCTCGGGAAGAGCTCCATGACCCTGCCCGGCAGGGCCGACGTTGCCACGTCCCAGTCGTCCGTCCTGCCCTCCAGGATCAGGTCCCTCACCGCGCCGCCCACTATGTAGGCGAGATGCCCGTCTTTCCTAAGGCGCGAGACCGCCTCGGCAACCCTTACGGGAATGGCCGATCTGTCAGGCAGTGGCTTCAAGGTCCTCTCCATCTTCGTCGTCGGGCACCTTCCTTTTCCGCCATCGGCATGGCATGGCAGGTTATAATCTACTGTAGGAATACGGGAACAACCCTCATTTCCCTTTCGTTATTCTGAACTGAAAGGTTTTTCTAGTCAATCAAACGGGCTTGAGCCCGCGAACTGGAGGATAAGGGATGTTGCAGCTGCTTGCCGAACGGACGCTCACCGCTACCGGCGGCATGTCCAGGATCGACGAATTCGAGGCGCTGATGAAGAAGCACCAAGGTTCGGTATACAACGCGGCGCTTAGGATGACGGGGAACCCGGAAGACGCCAAGGACCTGGCCCAGGACGCATTCGTGAGGGCCTATAGGTCTTTCGACAGCTACAAGAAGGACACGGCCTTCGACAAATGGCTGTACCGCATAGTCACGAACCTCTTCATAGACGAAATCAGGAAGAAGAAGCGCCGCCCGGAGACCGAATCCTACGACGCTCCGGTCCGTACGGACGAGGGCAGCATGCAAAGGGAGCTTCCTGACAACGACGCAGACCCTTACCTCGTGCTCGACAAAGCCTCAATGGACACGAGGGTCTCGTCTGCGCTCGGATCGCTCCAGCCGGAGTTCCGGATGGTGGTCATACTCTGCGACATCGAAGGCTACTCCTATGAGGAGATCGCCCAGATAATGGGCACTTCGATAGGGACTGTCAGGAGCAGGCTGCACAGGGCAAGGAAGACCCTAAGGGAGGCGCTCCTGCCGCTCAGGGATGCGCAAAGGAGGGACGGCGGCCATGACCTGCAATAAGTACGAGAGGCTGCTGTCGGCCTACCTCGACAGGGAGCTGACGGCGGAAGAGACCATGATGGTCAAAAGGCATATAATGACATGTGCCCATTGCGCCGAGGCGCTCGAGGGATACGAGAGGGTGAAGGCGGTCCTGGAGAGCCTTGATTCTGTAGAGGCTCCTGACGGCCTATTCGACATGGGCGTCATACGGGCCAAGGCCCTGGCCCTTGACATGGGGAGGGATGAGGCGGCCGGCTCAAGGCGCTTCGGCCTGTTCGCTTTCCTGGGAAGGGCCTTCATACCTGCAGCACTAGTCGGCACGCTCGTCGCCATGCCCATATTGCAGCTCGCCTTCAAGGTGAACATAACCGGGGCCATAGCGGGGCTGGTGAGGAAGGAGGCCTCGGGCGCGTTGACGGCCGAGGTCGTGGTGCCTGAGCTCAACACCCTTGGATACGGATCCCTCGAGGTCAAGGAGGCTTCCGCCTCAGCGGACACAAGCTACGGCTGGATTTCCCTGGGCAATACGGTGACAAGCCAGGACCTCACTTTAAGAATAGAGGACCCCAGGCTGTCCAGGTACGTGCAGTCCTTCGGCGTCACCGGGTCAGGCGCGAGCCGGGCTTCTTATTCGAGGAACTGGTAAACCGCAATATCAACATATAGATACTCGGGAGTGATACAATGGCGGAAAAAAACGGCGTCTACAAGGTTATCTCTTTCGTAATCATATTGGCGTGCCTTCTCGCTGTCGGCATGATCCTCTACGACGGCTGGGATAAATGGGCCCCGACCAAGTCCCGCGGCGAAACAGAGGGGATATCGACAGAGACAGGCACAAAGGAAGGAATGGGTTCGCAAGAGGATGGGCCGGCGGGAGCCGCCCTTCCGTCCGGCATATCCGGCATCGCATCGTCCCTGCCGCCTATCGCCGACATCGCCGAGGCGGTGAGCCCGGCCGTAGTCAGGATAGACGTAGTAATGAAGGTCTCGTCCAACCAAAGCCAGGGCGGCTCCCTTTTCGACGACTTTTTCAAGAACTTCGGCAGGCAGGAATACGAGATGTCGGGCTCGGGTTCAGGTTTTGTGATATCCAGCGACGGCTACATAGTGACAAACCACCACGTCATCGACCAGGCGACCCAGATAAAGGTGACCATGCTGGACGGCAAGGTATACGACGCCAAGCTTGTAGGAAGTTATGCCGCATTCGACGTGGCCGTCTTGAAGATCGAGGCCCAGAACCTGCCATATGCAGTGCTCGGCACATCCGACGACCTGAGGCCCGGTGAATGGGTGGTGGCCATAGGCAACCCGCACGGATTCGACCATACCGTCACGGTCGGCATAGTAAGCGCCCTCGACAGGAACCTCTCGAACGTCGACGGGGCCGAGGACATCTCCCAGGCAGAGCTCATCCAGACGGACGCCGCCATCAATTCTGGCAACAGCGGAGGCCCCCTGATCGACATGGAAGGGCGCGTCGTCGGCATAAACACGGCGATAATCCCCTACGCGCAAGGAATAAGCTTCGCAATATCCATAGACTCGGTCAAGGATGTGATATCCCAGCTTAAGACCACCGGAAGATATGACAGGCCATGGCTGGGGATATGGTATTACGCCCTTAACCAGGAGGCCGCCGACCAGCTCGGCATAAAGGAGAGCAGCGGGATATATGTCGCCGAGGTCGCAGCAGGGGGCCCGGCCGAGAAGGCCGGCATGAAGAAGGGCGATGTAATAAAGTCCTTCGACGGCAAGACGGTGGATTCGAAGTTCAACCTCAGCCAGGAAGTCAGGGATAAGGGCATAGGCGAGAAAGTCCAGATCGGCGTGGTCAGGGACGGTAAGACGTTGAGCCTGACGGTGACCCTGGCGAAAGCCCCCGAAGACATGTAGCGCATCCCGGATGATAGGAAAGCGCCGCGGCTTTGTGGGCCGCGGCGCATAATTTTGCCCGGCGTCCTATTTCTCCTCGGGCCTTATGTATCCGCCTGAAACGACAAGCTTCAATGCCTGCTCTACGCTGATGTCCAGCACCGTCATCTCTTCTTCCGGCACTAGAGCCAGCCAGCCTGTGGTAGGGTTAGGTGCAGAGACTACGAATACGGAGGCCAGTTTCTTGCCAGTCTTCCTCCTGATCTCTTCTCCTATCTCGCCTACGTCCTCTGAAGTGACGAATCCTACGCTCCATATGCCCTGCCTTGGATATTCAAGTAAAACTACCTTCTTGAACAGGTTCTTGTCGCTTCCTGACAGCATTGCGTCCGTTAGCTGCTTTATAGTCATATAAAGCGGTCTTATCAGGGGCAGCTTCGTCACCATGCGTTCGGCCCACTTCATGATGCGGCGCGCCAGCCATCCTCTGGTAATGAACCCTGCAAGAAGCGTAATCAGCAGGCCTGCGACCAAGCCGACGCCAGGCAATCTCCTGCCCAGCATCCTGTATATGAACGGGCCTAGGATGCCGTCTAGAAGGTTGAATGACCATATTAGGACGTAGATGGTGATCACTATGGGGGCCAGTATCAGAAGGCCCGCCAGAAGGTAATCTTTTATCTTGATGAATACTGACTTCGTCCTGCTCAAGTCGACGCACCTACTTCATCGAGAGGGTTATCTCCGGGTTGCTCGATATCGTGACCGATACGGTACAGTATTTCTTTGTAAGCTGCGCAAGCCTCTCCTTCACGTCTTCTGCCAGCTCTGGGCCGCCTTCCAAGCTCATCTCGCATTCAATCCTGTTGCCATACCGGATCTTCTCGTCGACCATGTAGAGCTTCCCTGATAGCACAACCTTCTCGTACCCGATCTTCATCTTCTCGAGCATAGCGACGGCTGTGTTCGCCATGCAGCTGAGGACGCCAACCAGCAGATAGCTTATCGAATTCTCCGGGTAGTTGAGCCTGCCGGTCTCATTGTACATCTCGGCGTTGCCGTCCCTGTCGATCTTGACCGTGTAGTTATATACATCCTTGTTCGCCATCTCAGGTCCTCCTATGCTATTTCCTGGTATAGAGGCATCTTCCGTTCTGCTCCACCCTGACGGCCCTTCCTGAGCCTACGAGCCATTTCAAAGAGGCCATGACCTCTTCCGATGTGGCGAGGCCGCATAACTTTTCCTCAATCGCCTGTATGCTTGCCGCCTTTGACATCGCTTGCATGGCTATCTCGTCGACCGCCGTCCTGCGAGGCGGGAGGGGGCCGTCCGGCAGGACTATCGTCATGCCTTTGTTGCCCAGGCTCTCCCCTTTAATATATCTTACCTTGCCCGGGTATGCATCAAGTAGGGCAGCAAGCGCCGCCTTGATGTCCCCACCGACGCCTGTCGAACCATAGCCGTGGACTACCTCAAGCCTGTCGGCCCCTTCCCTGACGGCCCTGTTATATTCCGATATGAACCTTTCGACGGCATCCCTTGTCCTCATGCCGTGAAGGTCAAGCTTCATCTCTAAGCCCCCGCATCTTGGAAATCGCAAAGCCGCAGGGATTTCGTCAATCCTCCGCGGCCTAAAACCATGGAGCCGGTGATGGGAGTTGAACCCGCGACCCGCGCATTACGAATGCGCTGCTCTACCACTGAGCTACACCGGCACCGATGCAAATTTGATTTTATCAACCGCGCGCCCCTGTGTCAATTTACCGCGCTATATCTGCATGAGGCCGCCTTGAGGCCCCACGCTCATGAACATCCTCCAGGCTTTGTCCGGGGCGTCATACCTGAGGTTCAGGGGGCCTGCGACTATGCCTTGTATCGCCTTCGGTCTGTGTCCTGGTATCCAGTGCCCCTGGTTGTCGATATAGGCGGCTACGAGCATGACCCTTCCCAGGGCGTCCCTGTAGGCCAGCTGGGACCCGCCCTCCTCCAGCAGCTGCCTTGACGGCTGCTTCTCAAGCCCCATGATCGTCGCCCAGTGGTCGATGCATTCCTGGGCTGCGGGCACGCTGTCCCAGGGGTTCTTGCCCTCCTTCCCCTCTATGGGCAGCACCGGGTCCTGCATGCCGTTGAAGATGATTGTCGGTATCGGGGGTATGGACTTGGGCAACGCAGTCTTGAAAAACCGGCCCATGAAGGAGGCGATGCCTGCGAAGCGGCCCGGGTATTTCCCCACCATGAAGTGGGCGAAATAGGCACCGTTGGAATGACCTGCCACGAAAGTCTTGGACGGATCGGCCCCTATCTGGGCAGTAACGTCCTTTATCAGACGGTCGACGAAGGCCGAGTCGTCTATGTACTCCTTCCTGTCCTTTACCTGTCCCATATCCCAGACCCTGGGGTTTAGGAGCCAGGCACCGTACTTTGGGTTTACCGGCATGCCGTTGGGTATCAGGAGGGCGGTGCCGTACCTGTCCGATGCTTCGATCAGCCCCGAGCCTTTCCTGTAGTCCCTGTAGCCCAGCGTGAAGCCGGGGAAGAAAACGACCAGCGGCCCTCCCCTCTTCCAGGCGGCGGGAAGGTACAATGCGTACTCCCGAGCGTAACCGCCGTAATTGAACTTGGTCTCCGTCCACGTCCCGTCCTCGGCCCCTGATGAGCCGCCTGAGAATGCGAGGAATATGAGCAGTGAAAGAAGAAGGAAAGCCGCTGTCGTCCTTCGCACGGTGCACCTCCTATTCACGAATGCATCTAATAATATCACCTACCCACGGCAGCGCAAGTTAATCTGCGGACAGCCGGGTTTTCGTGCCTTTGCGCTCCAGGGGGATCGGCCTGGACCTAAGGAAAAAGACATCTTTTACATTATAATAACGGTGAAGCGGGGATTGTTGTATCAGTACATCATGATTCCATGATTTGCTCTGTGGAGGCTGCCGATGAAGTGCGTGGAAGTCGACGCAAGGGGGCTCGGGCCTAAGCTTGCCATAGCAATAGCCAGGAGGGCGCTGACGATATCGTGCGGGAAGCCCGTTATAATGTCGTTTGATTCTCCCGAATCGAGGGATAAGGTAATCGAATTCGCGCAAGGGCGCAAGTTAAGCTGCATCGTCGGCGAACAGGACGGTTGCTACAGGGTGGAGATTGCCAGACATGCAGGATAGGCCATGATGATGGAGCGGATGACGGGATTCGAACCCGCGACACATGGCTTGGGAAGCCATTGCCCTACCACTGGGCTACATCCGCTCGCAAGAGATATTATAGCCACAAGGTTTGGGAATTCGCAATAATTGCTATTCATGTCAGGGAAACAGTTTTTGTCGGTCTAGAAAAGAACCCGGGCTCACATTGCGTGACGCCCGGGTTCTGCTTCTGAGCCGTCAGAGCTTCGGAACCGGCAGGTTCTTCGGTATGGAGTTTGTTCTTGAAGTCGGCGCCGCAGGATCTTCATAAAGGTTCATCTTGAGCACTTCATCAAGCACGTTTGCACCCGGGCTGAGCGTCACCGTCATATATCCCAGATAATCCCCGTATGAGATGTTTGTGCTCGAATCGCAGTCCATCCAGCCCCAAAGGTTATAAGTGCCGCTGGTGACGGTATCCGGGAGCACGGCGTTGAAGCTCCGGTCGAGCGCAGCCAGCCCTATGTTGTATACAATTTCGGTGTTCGCCGTATTGGTGATATAGATTACCGCATTGTCCATCGAGTAATCGTTCACGGCCGCGTAGGCGTTGATAAGCCCGCTTCCATAATAGTTCGGGTTCATTTCGTCCAGCTGGGCGGTGTAGCGCATCGCGGCTAAGGCCTCGTCCCTGGTCGCGCTCCTGGACCTCAACATGGCTATAAGGGCAGCTACATGCGGCGAGGCTTGGGAGGTCCCCGCAAGGCCGCCCACCCCTCCCATGGCCATCGGATATGTGCTGTATACGTACTCGCCGCTGCCGGCTATTGTGCTGCCGCCTGGAGCTGCGAAATCTACCTCGGGTCCGTAATTGGAGAAGTTCGATATCGAGAGCGTGCTGTCCACAGCGGATACGGCAATCACATTCGGCAGGTTGGCAGGGAAATCAACTACGAACGGGGCATTGTTGCCCGCTGCGGCAATTATCGCTATACCTGCATCATATGCCCTTTGTACAGCGGCCGCGACCGTAGAGTCATATGCCCCGTCCGACCAGCCCAGACTCATGTTGATCACGTCTGCGCCTGCTCCTATCGCAGCGTCGATGGCTTCGGCTATATCCAAGGCGGTGAAGCCGCTTCCGTCGGTATAGGCCTTGATCGGCTGGATTAAGACGCTCAGGTTGTTCATCCCGGCAATGTAGCTGCTGTTGTTGACTATGGCGCCGATTATTCCGGCCACATGTGTCCCATGACCCAGAAGGTCTACACAATAATTGGGGCTGCTGGGCGGATATACCGTATCTATCGGAGGCAACAGCCTTCCCGCGAGGTCCGGATGGGACACGTCAATGCCCGAATCTATGACGGCGACTGTCATGGCGGACCCGAAAGCCCCCATCCCCCACACGTAAGGCATGCTTGTTGCGTACATATTCCACTGAAATCCCGAGAAATAGGTGTCGTTCGGGATGACTTTCGTCGCGGTGGGAAGCGCATAGCTGTTGGGCTCCACATAGTTGGCCCAGCCCTCGGCCTCTATCTGTCTTATGAACTCCTCGATGTCCATCCCCTTGGGCACGTCCGCCAGTATGACGTTCATGTCGAAATGGAGCTCATTTATCTTCGTGCCCTTTTCCAGCAGGAATCCTTCAATCCTGTCCAGCTTGGCGCTTGCCTTGGGTGATATGATCACCTGTGTCGGCTCAGGGGCCACCGCCTGTTTCACGGATGAGACCCTTGAGACGCTGCTTATCGAGCCGGCAGGCGGCGTCAGGTTCATCAGGGTCGCATATCCGCTGACAGATATATCCTCAGGTACCGCCTTATCCATGAATAAGTCGACGTTGACCGACGTGTCGCCGTTGAAAACGAACATGCCGTTTTCGTCGATGTACCCGGCCTTCGAGGCATAGTAGTCTATCTCGTCGGCCATCTTCACGCCGCTTATCGTCACGCTGTAGGCGCCTGAGCTGTTAGTCACTCCGCTGCCCTTGTTTACTCCGGAAATAGAGAAATAAACCGAAGCCGACGGCAAGGGGACAAAGGTCAGGCTCTCCTTGACAAAACCGCTTATGGTCAGCGTGTATGTCTTTTCGAAGCATCCCGTCAATGTTACAAGGACAATCATCAGGACAGCTCCTGCAACGAACCTTCTCATAGGATGACCCCCAATCTTGATGGCCTACTTATCTGACGTCCCTTATAAACCTTTGTTCAAGACAATCCTACCGCATCTCCTTGACGGCCGGCACGAGTTTTATATCAACCTGGCCCAAGGCCGCAGGCTCATAGAAGCTCAACCTTAGCATGGATGGCAATTCGGCGGTCGTCCCGCTTTCTATGTAGACCTCGGCCAACCCCAGGAAGTCTCCGTATCGCGGTTCTTCCGCCCCTGTAAGACCTATCCAGCCGCAAACCCATGCGCGCCCCTCGTATTCCCCGAAGACCGTCATGTCCCTCGAGCCGTCTGATCCCCTGAACGCGTCGGTCAGCGGCATCCCCTCGTCGTCGCACAGCCAGAATATGGCCCGGCCCCCCCTGGCGCCCGCAAGGGCTGCGTATGCGTTGACCAGTCCCGTATCGTAGCCCTCTATGTACTGGGACGAGGCAAGTATTGCCGACTTGGCGCCGTCTACGGTCAACCCATCAGCGATGAGCGCCCCCATTATCGCGGAAAGGTGCGGCGCTGCCATCGAAGTGCCGGCCATCCTCGCATATCCGCTAGGACTTTTCGTGTAAGGCACGGTGCTTACTATGGACTGCACGCCGCTTCCTCCGCCGGGTGCGAATATGTCCGTGCCCGGCCCTGTGTTGGCATAGGAAGGGGGAGAATAGAACGGGCCCACCGCTGACACCGCGAAGCACTTGTCATACTTGGCAGGCATGGTAAGGTCCGTGGCCGAGCCGTCGTTCCCTGATGCGGCCACAAGCGCGATGCCCATCGAATCGGCATAGTCCAGCGCCTCTTTCAGCAGCCTGAAGGCGCAGTCGGAATAGATGAGCGGCCATCCGAGGCTCATGTTTATGACATCTGCGCCGTTTTCCGCAGCCTGCCTCACCCCTCTGGAAACGCTTGTCATGGTGCCGGACGTGATGAGCCCTGTCTTCTCAAGGGCCTTGACGGGGAGTATGGCCACAGCTTTGCCCAACCCCGCCATGCCCTCGATGTTGTCCATCTTGGCGCCGATTATCCCTGCGACATGCGTGCCATGCCCGCTGTTGTCCGTCATGTCGGAATTTATGGTGTTGAGCATCGGAAGGCACCTGCCGGCCAGGTCAGGATGTCCCGCGAACACGCCAGTGTCTATGACGGCTATCGTAACGGGATCTGCGGAGAAGCCGTACTCCCATGCCCTGTGCATGCTCACCATCCTCGGCCCCCACTGCATGGGCCACAGAAAATCGTCCGGGACGTATCCACCGAGCGGGAAGCATACATAGTCTGGTTCGGCGAAGTCCACCCATGGCTGGCTCATCAGCTCCCTTGAGAAGCCTTCGGCGTCCCTGCCCTCCGGCACTCCGACCAGAATGTAACCTGCAACAGGATCCGATTCCTTGACCCTGGCTTTGTAAGAGGCGATGGACTCCATGCTTTTCCCGAAGCCCGCCCCCCTTGCCGGGTATATGACGACTCCGTCGGCTTCGACCGGTGCCTGAGCGGATGCATAAGAAAGAGCAGCCGTTGGGAGGGGTATCTCGTAATCACCCAGGAAGGTGCCCGCTTCATAGTCGTTTACCAGCGTGAACTCGAAGTCCACAAGGGCTCGGCCTTTCGATTCCGGGAACAATGTCGCATCGACCTGTATCCATCCGCTTGTGCTTACAGGCACCTGCTTTATTACGTCGAGGTAACCTGCCTTGCTGAAGGTGACGGTAAGCCTGCCCGGCTTCATGCCGAACCGCGCGGTCTCAAAGCCCCCTGCCGCGTCGCTTAAAGCTAAGATGCCCTTCTCCTCCACTTTTATGCCGACCCCTGGCACACCTGAGCCCGTTGAGGAGGCCGTGACGCTTCCGTAGATTACCACCATGCATGTCTCCTGCGGTACGCACCCCGGGAAGACAGCTAAAAACGACAGGAGCAGAGATATCAAGATATGCCTTCTGATGCAGGGCCACATTTGCAAGCCTCCGGCTTTTTTCCATCCGAGTTGGAAGGTTTTACGGTTTTTTGACGTAATATGTAATAGGTAGACATCTACTGAGTAATATTCTTTGCCGCCGTTGCTTATCCTGCACAGCGGCTCTGGAGGAATGCTGGATGCAAACCCCGGCCAGGAACGGTATCCTCGTCATAATCGCGGCTTTGATGCTGCTTTCATCTGCGACGGCCCCAGTCGTGGCGGCGCCCAGGGAGACAGGCGAAGGCTCGCCCCCAATGGCAGGCGACCTCCTTACTGGCATATTGCCACAGGTCGAATCTCTGCCCTCCCCTGGCTGGCTCAAGGAGGGCTTGCGGGTATATTACAGGAGCTCCTCGGGGAAGCTCCCGAAGTCGGTATCGCAGCCCATATCGGACCTTTCCGAGACGCCGCTTATCAAGCCCGAGGACCTTTCGCTGTCGCCTTTCATACTAAGGACTGACATCACCTCTGTGTCTGCGAAGAAGGTCACCAGCTACAGCACGGTCTTCGTAGACATGCTCATGATGCCATGGGACGACTACAGCGAGATTTCGGCCGGCGGCATGGGGTCTTTCTGGATCCACCCGAACCTGCTGAAGCCGAAGACGACCGACGGAGCCGGCATCAACATGACGGAAATGGCATGGAAGATCCTGGACGTCGAATACCAGGCTGTGAGGCTTGACTACTACGACAGGGCAAAATCCGGAGTCTATTACACATGGATAGTGGACAAATCCACGGGGCTCATGCTCTACAGCGCGAGGATTTCCAGGCCTAAGGCTGATGCGGAGATTGAGTTCACCGCGGCGGAGTTCTATTCCATGAGGTACATGAGCACCCCTTGGGCGACGCAGGCTTTGCCAGCCTTTGCAAAGCCCGGCTTAAAGCTTTCCTATGACGGGAACATACAGACATGGAACCAGAAGACGGGCCCGGGGCTTTCGGTCCCCGCCCTAATGCTGCTGAACCTGGAACTGGTCGATAAAAGGTACGTGCAGGCCAATCTTAACCGCGTCTATTCCGAAAAGGAAGTGTACGACAACAGGGTCTATATAGGCGTCGCCCAGCTGGGGGGCTCTTTCTGGCTTCCTGTCGGTTATCTTGCCGGCCTCAAGGAAGGCCAGGTGATCGACAAGGATCCCATAACAAACAGCATCCTTGAGGTCAGCTACATCGGCAAGGGCGCCGACAACAGCAACAGGATAGCGATATTCGAGTTCGGCAGGAACTACAAGAGGGCATGGATATACAGATCGGGCGACGGGATACTGGTCTACTGGATGGAAGACAAGATAATCGACCCGATGACTGGCACTTCGCAGAAATCGGAATGGTTCCTCAGATAATCGCAGGCCCAACGCCGGTCAATCCCAAACCCGGGCATGACAGCCCGGGTTTTCATATTCCCGGCGGACTGAATACACCCTGGCCATCAAATATGCCTTTTTTCTGATGCTCCCGGAGGAAACCGGCACATCTGCATAGAAGACATATTGGGCTGACAATCGTGCTGACATAGCACAATATCGACATTACGAAAGGAGTGAACTGCGAAGGGCGACCCTGCCAAGGTTCCGGTCTTCGAGGCGACCTGATATTGTCCGGCAACGCAAAGGCTTATTCTCCGCACGGATGTACTAAGTAATGTCCAAGGACATGGAGGTGGCATCTTGATTAACGTTCTCAAAGGCAAAGGCTTCCGCAGAATGGCGACCTTAACCCTGGTGGTCCTCACTCTAATGGCGACAGTCCTTGTTGGATCCGCAGCCGAAAAGACGATAAAGATCGGCTGTTTCTACCCTCTCACAGGCTCCAACGCAGCCAAAGGCCAGTACAACAAGAACGGAACGGACCTTGCGGTGATGGACATCAACGCAGCCGGTGGCGTGCTCGGAATGAAAATCGAGCTTGTCTACGAAGACACGCAGTCCAACAAGGTGAACGTGCCCAACGTGGTCCGCAAGCTGATCGAACAGGACAAGGTGGTCGCGCTGTTGGGCGAGATCGCAAGCTCCAACTCGATTGCGGCAGGCCCCGTCCTGATGGAGCTGAAGCGCCCAGCAATAGCGCCCACAAGCACCAACCCCAACGTCGTGAAGGACCCCAACGACACGACGAAGCTCAACCCCTATTATTTCCGCGCCTGCTTCATCGACTCAGTACAGGGCACGGTCATGGCCAACTTCGCTTTCAACACGCTGAAGAAGACCAAGGCCGCCTTGCTATACAACATCGCTCAGGACTACAGCAAGGGGCTTTCCCAGTATTTCAAGGAGCGTTTCCTGCAGCTGGGCGGGACGATAGTAGGCGAAGAGACCTTCCGGACCTCACCCAGGACTTCAAGCCCCAGCTCACTAAGCTGAAGGGCCTAAAGCCCGAAGTCATAATCGGGCCCAACACCTATGACGCCAACGGCCTTATCCTGCGCCAGATGATGGAGCTGGGCATGTCGAGCATACCTTTCGTGGGCGGAGACTCGACCCATGCGCAGAAGATCATCGAGATCGCAGGG
>Ga0116174_10000995_pt1 | contig 27026 bp, 27 predicted proteins | sample AD_UKC087_MetaG_FD_89801 | JGI IMG/M metagenome (GOLD analysis project Ga0116174, IMG submission 89801) | Active sludge microbial communities of municipal wastewater-treating anaerobic digesters from USA - AD_UKC087_MetaG | ecosystem: Engineered > Bioreactor > Anaerobic > Digestate | place: USA...
AAACCTTCTTCGGCAGCCTCTTTGGTTATCACATCTACCGACGATGAAAAACTTTCGGCTTGTGCGCCTGAAATGGTAATATCTACATTTGAAGTCAATCCTACAGCACTTATTTCGAGCGTTTTACGTTTTTGAACATTTAATACTCCACTTCCAAAATCAAGGGTTTGATTTTGGAGCTGACGTGTTGCGGACAATTCGCCCACAACTACCGTTCCGACCATCGCCACCGATAAATCTGTCGCCCCTGTCGAAGTTATTTTCAAACTATCGGTATGCTGCTCACCTTCCAAAGTCGGTTTGTAACGAATTTCAACCGAAGTCGGCTCCAAAGTTCCCGAAACAGGAACAAAAACAACACTATCAGTCCATTCTGAGCCGTCTGTCTTTTTTATTTCAAATTGATTGCCGCCCACAGTTACAATCACATTATCAGTCAAATACGCTCCGCTGACCGTTACTGATTGCACTGCCGATGGTTGATTTAATTTAGCGGCGAACGTATCCAAATTTGCAGTACAGTGCAAAGTCGCCGAAAATCCACCCATAAATTTAAACGTAATCGTGTCGTTTTTTAGTGCAATGTCCGTAATCGGCTTATCTATTCTATCGCCATACCAACTGAACATACTTGGATTAGTATCATCGGTGAAAGTCGTTACATTACCTTGCCCCGGAAATGGCGTATAGACGGAATTTTTTGTCAAATTTTCTGTCGGATAAGCTTTTACAATTTCCGCACATTGATGCGCAGAGTCGGCGTTTATCCGATTGATTCTCCATTTAGTTATAGCATACAAACTTTTATCGATATGATAAATCAACAAACCCGGTTCTGCCAGATAAGCATCCCAGCCACTCAGCTTGCGATTTTCAAGTAAATAGTATTCGTCTTCCATCAATGTATTGATGCGATAAGATTGCACTACATCTCCATTACTTTGTCCGTCCAAAGGCGATAGCGTTACCGTAGTGGAGGTATCGAGGATTACCGGATATTCCCAACCTATTTCGGCACGTTCAAGAGAACTTAATTGCGGCGGAGTACGTGAATTGTTATTGTAGTTTCCTTGAGCCATCACACTCCAAATGGAAGGGTGCCATGCCAAACCGTTTTCGGCATAATTGGTATCATACAAATCCGGCAGTCCGATGACGTGCCCAAATTCGTGAACAAACGTGCCGATGCCGTCCATCGTTCCCGACCAATTCAGTTCAGCATTGCAACCGTAAGTGTAAACATATTTATTATTTCCTACAAAAAGCGGTGTACGTAATCTCCAAGCATGCGGCCAAATGGTGTGAGGAGCGCCTCCTGCAGCTTCGCCTTTTCCTGCATAAATCACATACACATTGTCCACATAACCGTCATTATCAGTATCAAAAGGCGTAAAATCGACACCGTCGGCTACTGCTGCCAGACAAAGTTCTGTTATAAATTCGCGAGGACGAATATCCGCACCCGATTCCGTGTTGGCTCCATAATAAGCAACATTTTGACTAGCCGTATAAGGACCGACTACTACAAATTCCAAATCCAATTTACCGCGTGAGCTATGGTAAAAATAGTCGTGTACCGAACCGATATGACCATCGCCGTTGTAACCGACTTGATTTTGACGGTTGTTATAGACTTGTTGTACTGTTTCCGGCGACATAAATTCGCAATCGGTAAACTGTCCCAAAATTACCAACGCCTTTCTCCGCCCATGGTTTACAAAACTTTTTTGCGTTCCCGTTTTTGGTGCAACTTGAAAAGCCGGTTTAGTAACAATTTTACGCTCAATATTTTCTTTGGACGGTCTCAGGTTTTTGTCGATATTTTTTAAAAATGCAGTTACTTCTTGAGAGCGTTTTTTGGCATCGCAAGCTTTTACGGCACTCAACTTCAGCGATTTTTGTTCTGCTTTTTCCACAAAATAATAAAAGCCGTCCGTACCGCCGTCAATTAAATAGCCATCGTCCGTTGTGGTGTAGTGATAAGCCTCATCGCCATGCTGACAAATAGTCAAATTCGAGCCGTCGGGCAAGGTTACTACCATTGGTTTGGGATATGCAGGAGCACCATAAACACCACCTGCAAACACGATAAACAAAAGTAAAATCAAATAGTTTTTCATAAAATTCGGTTTTACAGTAATGATAATCTGTTTTTAATTTTCAACTTCATTTTCATTGATGTTGAATTTCAGTTTCCTGTTTTGCGCCTGCTTTTTCAAAAAACGTTGCTCAACAGCCGTTCTGTCTTCTTTATTTTTTGCTTTGTATTTACTCGGTTTTACTTGTCCCGAACAGGTTTCGCGAGCATAGCAATAAAATCCTTGTTTGTTGGTCAGCAGCAAATAGCCGTCGGCAGTCATACGCCAACTGCGACGTTCATCACCGCGAAGCCAGATGCGCAATTTGTAGCCGTCAGGCTGCACCACTTCCAGCAATTCGGGAAAAGCCGGCACACGATTTGGCTGTACCTCTTGAGCAAACAGACAAGGTTTTCCTATGATTAAAAAACAGACGAGTATCCAAGTTTTCCAAAAAAGTTGTTGTGTGTTCATTCAATCAAATTTTCCGGTAATTCTTTAGCGGTTTTTGCTCCCAATTTTTTAATTTTATTGGCTGTTGAGAACAGATTTCCACTACCTTCTTTCATTTTTTTCATCGCATCGTCGTACGAACTGCCCGCTCTGTCAATATTTTCCTTCACCTTTGTAAAATCAGCCATTATGCCGACAAGTTTATCGTACAAAGCGCCACTCAATCGGGCAATTTCTTGTGCATTGCGTGTTTGGTTTTCCTGTTTCCAAATACTCGCTATGGTGCGCAGCGTAACTAACAGAGTAGTAGGACTTACAATAACAATTTTTCTGTCCCACGCATACGAAAACAAATTTTGTTCAGCCTGCACTGCTGCGGCAAAAGAGGCTTCGATTGGCAAAAAGAGCAACACAAAATCAGGCGTATTCAGCCCCATTGCCAACTGGTAATTCTTTTCGCTCAACTGTTTCACATGGCTTTTTATCGATTCGATATGCGCTTTCAAAAATTGTTGGTATTCCTCATCGTTTTTGGCGTTCGACAAACGTTCATAAGCCACCAATGAAACTTTTGAGTCGATTATAACATGTTTATTGTCAGGCAGGTAAACAATCACGTCAGGTCGAAGTGTTTCGTCTTCGCTGCCTTCTACCACCACTTCGCGCTCGTATTCTATGCCCTTTTTCAGTCCCGAAGTTTCCAGCAAACGTTCCAAAATTACTTCGCCCCAATTACCTTGTTTTTTCACATCGCCTTTCAAAGCTTTTGCCAAATTATTAGCCTCTTCGCTTACACGCGTATTCAGTTCCGTCAGTTTTTTCACCTCTTCCTTCAAACTGATTTTGTCACGCAATTCTTTGTCGTAAGCCTCTTTCACCTGCTTTTCGAACGATGTTATTTTGTCTTTTAGCGGATTGAGCACTTCGCCCAACTGTTTTTCGTTGAAAACAGAAAATTCGGCGGCGCGTTCTTTCATTATTCGATTAGCAATGTTTTCAAATTCTGTGGTAAGGCGTTTTTGCAGATTTTCTATCTCTTTTCTGTCGTTCTCTATCGCTTCAACCAAATTCTGATTGCGCTCTGTAAGTGCTGCATTTTCAGCCACTAAACGCGTCTGTTCGTTACGCAAGTTTTCCACTTCAGCTATTGAGCGTTCCTGTTCGGCGTTTTTTTCATCCAAACGGCTTTGCGCCACTGTAAGCGCATTTTTCGCCTCATTTAACTCGGCAGCGCGAGCTTCGGCTTTGTGTCGCTCTACAAAATAAGCCACGACACCGCCCAAAAGCGCCGCAACCACCAATCCTAACACACATATCCACACATTTACCATAATCAATCAATCAATCAAATAAAGTCGGACGGTCTTCGTCCAAACGTTTCAACGCAGTGCGCACAATGGCTTCGCGCATAAATCGGGACGAATTTTTTACCTTATATTTACTTATATATCTCTCTATCAATTTTTTTTCTTCATCATTCAGCAACAATGTAACCCTATGCCTCCGCTTTAGCGGTTTGTCGTTTTCCATACAATTTTTAGACTAAAAAAGAATTGAAAAAATTAATCTACAAATGTATAAAAAAAGATTTAATAATTATGTACCTTTGCCAAAATTGTGAACAAACGATATGGCAAAACACAACGATTTAGGCAAAGCTGGCGAAAAGGCGGCAAGACAATTTTTGCGCCGAAAAGGCTATACCATACGCGATTATAATTGGATTTCGGGTAAAAAAGAGCTGGATATTGTGGCAGAAACCGACCAATATTTGGTAATTGTGGAAGTAAAATCGCGCTCTACGGAACATTTTGAGCACCCGAAAGATGCCATTACCAACACAAAAATAAGGCACATTGTGGAAGCTGCGCACGATTACATATTAAAATACGACATTGAAAAAGATGTACGGTTCGACGTCATTAGCGCACTGCCCAAGAACGGAACATTTGAAATAGAGCATATTGAAGATGCTTTTTTAGCACCTGTCAATTAACAAAACAGGGAAAAATTGTCCACCGATAATTTTTTTTCAAAAATTGTTGGATATTTCAATAAAAAACACTACTTTTGCCGAGCAATTTTGAGCCGTCGCACCTAAGTCGGCTTTATTATTCTTCCTTAGCTCAGTTGGTTAGAGCATCTGACTGTTAATCAGAGGGTCCTTGGTTCAAGTCCAAGAGGGAGAGCAAAAATTTTGAGAAGAAGAGAAAATTTTCAGGCTTCTTAATTGACGAACTTATTTTCTTCCTTAGCTCAGTTGGTTAGAGCATCTGACTGTTAATCAGAGGGTCCTTGGTTCAAGTCCAAGAGGGAGAGCAAAAAACAGCCGCAACTTATGTATTGAGAAGCGGCTTCTTTTTTTCTTTTTATCGCCAACGGTATGAAAAAAATATTAGGCATAGGCAACGCTCTCGTCGATATTTTAATGATTCTCCGATCCGATAGAGCATTGGACAAACTCCAACTTCCCAAAGGAAGTATGCAGTTAATAGATGAAACTACTCTGGGAAAAATTCAAGACGAAACCCTACTTCTCAACAAACACATTGCTACTGGCGGTTCGGCAGCCAACACCATTATCAGTTTGGCACGTTTGGGCGTAAACGTCGGCTTCATAGGCAAAATAGGCAACGATTCCGTGGGCGAGTTTTTCAATGGCGATTTATTTGAAAATGGTGTACTCACCTTTCTCTCCTACTCGATGTTACCTTCGGGACGCTGCCACGTGCTCATTTCGCCGGACTCGGAACGCACTATGTGTACTTATCTCGGAGCGGCTGCCAATTTGCAAGCTAACGACCTTAAAATTAACATGTTTAAAGGTTTTGATATTTTACACATCGAAGGCTACCTTGTCAATGACCAAAACCTACTGCTTGCCGCAGCAAGATTAGCAAAACGGGCGAAAATGAAAATATCTATCGACCTTGCCAGCTATAATGTGGTAGAAGACAATCTGTCGTTTCTCACCGATTTTGTAAAACAATACGTTGATATTGTTTTTGCCAACGAAAAAGAAGCGTTCGTCTTCACCAAACAACGCAACGAAAAAGCCGCTGAAAAAATTGGCAATTTTTGCGAAATTGCCATAGTAAAAGTAGGACGGCGCGGGTCGTACATCTATTCAAAAGGGCATTGCACACACATTCCGTCTGTGAAAGTAAACAGCATCGACACTACCGGCGCAGGCGACCTTTACGCTGCCGGATTTCTCTATGGCCTCTCGCACGAACTACCGCTTGACCAATGCGGTAAAATAGGCACCATCTGCGCCGGACACGTTATTCGCTGCGTGGGTGCAAAAATGGACGACCGTACGTGGAAAATTATCAACGAAACCGTCAATACTTTTTAGAATTAAGCTTCTACGACGCACACAAATTTACTCCTGCACTTTGCACTTCTTGCAATTCTGTTTTTTTGCATTTTCGGGCAAAAATGTAACCAATATTTTGTAACAATTGTGTAAATAATTTGTACCTTTGTCCAAAGTTCTTTATTCTACTTAATTTTTAAACATTAATTACCATGAACAAACGATTAAACAGAGAGTTGCAAATAGCAAATCTATTAGCAGAAAGGCAAAAACTTATTGAATTAATGCAAAAGCTGAAACAGAAAACCTACGAACTGGCACAGCAAGAGGCAGAGGCAAAAGCTGAAACCGAAAACAACGCCAAAATTGATTAAATTAAATATTAACCACTAAAAACAAACCACATGGAAAACTTTGAAAACATCCAATCGGTAAATCAAACCCTAACCGATGACAGTAAAATTAAAACGTATCTTTTAGAAATCTCCAAATGGGGAAAATTCTTGGCTATTGTCGGATATATAGGAATTGCAGTTTTGGCTATTGTCGCCATTGCTTTAATAGTTATATCTTTCATTACCAGTATTAAATTAGATGTAGGCTTGTCTTTGGGAACATTTGGCGTAATCTACTTTGCCCTCGCAATTTTATACTATTTTCCGGTAAAATTTCTGTACAAATTCTCAATTCAAATTAAAAAAGGCTTAGAATCGGATAATAACCAAGACATTACTTTAGGATTTGAAAACTTAAAATCGCTGTTTAAGTTTACAGGAATTTTAACAATAGTAATTTTATCAATTTATGCTCTACTTTTGGTTATTGGATTACCGATAATCTTATTAATTGCGAATTAATAAAAACGGGAAAACCACGCCAGCGAAAACACCAAAACTAATTAAGTCAAATTCGTTACCATTCATGCTAAAATTTATTATTATCGAAAATTTGATTAAATTTGTAGTATGAAAAATTCAGTAAAAGAACCTATTGCAACATATAACCAAATTGGACTTGATTTTGGTAATTATGTTGAATCTAGAAAATTATACCCTATTTTAAAATGGGCTGGTGGTAAAGAACAAGAATTAAAATACATAGTACCCAATCTGCCTGAAAAATTCAAAAATTATTATGAGCCATTTGTCGGTGGTGGTGCTGTTTATACAGCACTACAAGCTGATAAATATTTTGTTAATGATAAATCCGAAGAACTTATTTCTTTATATCGTAGCATAATAAATAGTGATAGAACTTTATTTTTTAAAGCATTAGATGAAATAATACACAATTGGGATTTATTAACTTTGGTTGTAAAGAAAAATGATGTTTTTTTTGTTGAAACTTACAAAAAATATTCAAGTAACAAAATTGAAGAAACGAAACTTAAGGACATTTTATTTGAGTTTATATTAAAACATGCAGACCAATTCAATGGAATGTTCTCATCAATGTTTAATTTTAATATTGAAAACTTCATTAAAGAAATAAAAATCAATCTTATTCGAAAGATTAAGAGAATGAAACAATTGGAAAAAGAAAAATATCTTTTACCTGATAATGATATTTTAGACAATATAGAAACAGCTCTTAAAAGTGCATTTTATATGCATTTTCGCCATATTTACAACAATACTGAAAAATACAAAATTAATAGTGCTTTTAAATCTGCCATTTTTTTATTTATAAGGAATTTTGCATACAGTGGTATGTTTCGTTATAATTCAAAAGGAGATTTTAATGTTCCTTACGGTGGCATTGCATACAACAATAAAAACTTTTCTAAAAAAGTTGAATATTTAAAAACTAAAGAATTAAAATCATTGCTTGACAATACTGTGATAGAAAATTTAGACTTTGAAGATTTTTTTAAGCAACACACACCTGAAAACAATGACTTTGTTTTTTTAGACCCTCCTTATGATAGTGAATTTAGCACCTATGCTAAAAATGAATTTACAAAAAAAGACCAAATCAGACTTGCAAATTATTTAATAAAAAAATGTAAGGGAAAATGGATGATGATAATAAAAAACACAGATTTCATTTTTGAGCTTTATAAAAATAAAGGACTAAATATTCAATCTTTTGACAAAAAATATCTTGTTAGTTTTATGAATAGGAATGACAAAAATGTAGAGCATTTATTAATCACTAATTATTAAAATATGGAAAAGAGAATTACAGAAACCGAGTTGATTCTTCCTTCTTTATATTTGATGAGTTTAAACAACGGGGTAATTTCAACAAGTGAATTAATTCAAAAACTTAGAGATATAATGAAACCAACAGGGGAAGATTTAAAAATTTTAGCCGGAAGAAGTGATGATAAATTTTCTCAAAAAGTTAGAAATTTAATTGCACATAGAACTTTTGAGCGATTTGGCTACGCTGAATATGATGCCGGACAAATAGGAATCACAAAAGAAGGTAAAGCACATTTAGAAAACAATCAAGATATTTTGAAATATTTATTAATCAATGATTTTTCATATACAGATTTAACAGAAAGTCTTAGAAAAGTCGAAAAAAATCAAAACAAAAAAAAGATTGAAACATTTGATGAAAATATAATTATACAAGAAGGAACAAAAAAATTGACAGAAGTAGCTGTATATGAGCGTTCAGCTACTTTGAGAAATTATGCTATCGCATATTATACTAAGAATGAGAAAATTTACTGTAAATGTTGTAATTTTAACTTTCATGATTTTTATGGAGAACTACTTGGGAAAGGATTTATTGAAATACATCATACCAAGCCCATTTTTAAATATGAAGATGAAGACCTTGAAAACACGTTAAAAAATGCATTACAAAATTTAACTCCAGTTTGTTCAAACTGTCACAGAATGATTCATAGAAAATGGAGTAAACCATTAGAGATACAGGTTCTTGTTGACAATATAAAAGCAAATGGGATATTTAACAGACTAAACACGAAATAATAACAAATTGAACAAAAACTAAATAACAGATTTTACATCAAACAATAAAAACACAATATAACTACATATCAGTTTCCACATGTTAGTAAAAACGTACGGAGCAGCAGTACAAGGCATTGACGCCACGCTTATCACCATAGAAGTAAATGTTTCGCAAGGTATAAAGTTCTTTTTGGTAGGATTGCCCGACAATGCGGTAAAAGAGAGCCACGAGCGCATTATGTCGGCACTGCAATACAACAAAATTCCCATTCCGCGCAAGCAGGTAGTCATTAATATGGCGCCGGCTGATATCCGTAAGGAAGGTTCCGCTTACGACCTGCCTTTGGCAATAGGTATGCTGGCTGCCACCGAAGTAGTGGACAGTCAAGACATTGATAAATACGTCATTATGGGCGAATTGTCACTCGACGGTACGCTAAATCCCATAAAAGGCGCACTGCCCATAGCCATTAAAGCGCGCGAAGCCGGATTCAAAGGTTTTATTCTGCCCAAAGCAAACAGTCGCGAAGCTGCGGTGGTAAACAATTTGGAAGTTTACGGTGTGGACAATATTACGGAAGTGGTAAAATTCCTCAACCACGAAATAGAGTTGGAAAAAACGGAAGTGGATACTCGCACCGAATTTCTTGAACACATTGAGACGTTTGATTTGGATTTCGCCGACGTAAAAGGACAAGAAAACGTGAAACGCGCTCTTGAAATAGCCGCCGCAGGCGGACACAACATCATTATGATAGGCGCACCCGGGTCGGGCAAATCGATGATGGCAAAACGCTTGCCGACCATTTTACCGCCGCTAACTTTGCACGAAGCTCTCGAAACCACCAAAATACATTCCGTTGCAGGAAAAATGGACTGCAACACGTCGCTGATGGCACAACGACCGTTCCGCAGCCCGCACCACACCATATCCGATGTTGCCTTAGTAGGCGGTGGCGCATTTCCGCAACCGGGTGAAATTTCACTCGCCCACAACGGCGTGCTTTTTCTCGACGAACTGCCGGAATTTAAACGCACCGTCCTCGAAGTGATGCGCCAACCGCTCGAAGACCGAAAAATTACTATTTCAAGAGCTAAATTTTCTACTCAATATCCGGCAAGTTTTATGCTGGTAGCCGCTATGAACCCTTGTCCGTGCGGCTACTACAATCATCCTACGCGCGAATGTATGTGCGCTCCAGGAGCCGTACAAAAATACTTGAGCCGAATTTCGGGACCACTACTCGACCGCATTGACATACACATAGAAATAGTGCCCGTACCTTTTGAAAAACTTTCGGAATACGATACCGCCGAAAGCAGTGCTACCATACGCGCTCGCGTGATAAAAGCCCGAAACATACAAGCCGAACGTTTCAAAAATTCAGTAGGCATACACTGTAACGCACAAATGAAGTCGAAAATGTTGCACAAGTACGCCGCCATTGACAGCGATGGTCAAGCATTGCTAAAATTAGCAATGGCACGCATGAATCTCTCTGCTCGCGCCTACGACAGAATTTTAAAAGTGGCACGCACCATTGCCGACCTCGACGGTTCGGAAAACATACAAACGCAGCATTTGGCAGAAGCCATCAACTACCGCAATTTGGACAAAGAAGGTTGGGCTGGTTAAAAAATTGATAGACAAACACACCGCAACATTTGATAAATAAATTTTTAAAATAATGTCCATTATAGTTTGACCGCCTCACAAAAAAAATGTACCTTTGCATATCAAAATTATGAACGCCGCTATTTTTATGATAAAACCAAAAATAAATTATTTCATCACTTGGATATACCAAGAAGCAACGAAAGGATAACTATATAAGGGAATTGTGTAAAATACAATTCCCTTTTTTACGACCTAAATTAAACATATTAAACGCTGACTATTAATAATATACAACATTTATGGGAGGATTTTTCGGCACTATTTCCAAAAGCGAATGCGCACACGATTTGTTCTACGGCACCGACTATAATTCACATCTCGGAACACGCCGCGGTGGTGTGGTAACTTACGACGGCACCACATTCCGACGAGCTATCCACAATTTGGAAAACTCGTATTTTCGCACAAAATTTGAGAACGACTTGCCCAAATTCAAAGGCAAATCGGGTATCGGCGTTATCAGCGATAACGACTCACAACCGATAGTGCTAAAATCGCATCACGGATGGTTTGCCCTCGCCACCGTAGCCTACATACACAATTTAGAAGAGCTTGCGCAAGAAATGATACAGCAAGGCAAGCATTTTACCGAATTTAGTTCCGGTGGCATCAACCCCACCGAACTTGTTTCGATGCTGGTGGACGAAGGCAACACGTTTGAAGAAGGTATCAATCTGATGTTCAGCAAAATACAAGGTTCATGTTCGCTGCTCATACTTACGGAGTTCGGACTGATAGCTGCCCGCGACAAACTGGGACGCACTCCCTTAATTCTTGCCAAAAAAGAGAACGCCTACGCCATTTCAAGCGAACCGTGCGGATTTCCCAACCTCGGCTTTGAAACGGAATATTTTCTCGGTCCCGGCGAAATTATTCACATCACCGCCGACAAGTGGACGCAACTCTACCGCCCCAACAAAAAGATGCAGATTTGCTCGTTTCTGTATGTCTATTACGGCTATCCCGTCTCCGACTACGAAAACATCAACGTCGATGAAGTACGCTACAGAGCCGGATACGAAAACGGTTTGCACGATGATACCGAAGCCGATTTTATTTCCGCCATTCCCGACTCCGGAATTGGCTACGCCCTTGGCTATGCTGCCAGCAAAGGCATTCCCTACAAACGCGCTATGATAAAATACACGCCGACATGGCCTCGCAGCTTCACTCCTGCTAACCAATCCATGCGCAGTTTGGTGTCCAGAATGAAGCTTATTCCCAACAAAACGCTGCTACGTGACAAACGCGTTATTTTTAGCGACGACTCCATTGTACGCGGTACACAATTAAAAGATAATGTAAAATTTCTGTACGGCTATGGTGCCAGAGAAGTACATATGCGCATATCGGCACCACCTATCCTCTATCCGTGCAAATTCATCGGATTTTCGGCACAAAACACTGATTTAGATTTGATTACCCGCCGCATTATAAAAGAAATTGAAGGTTGCCATAACAAAAATTTGGAACTCTACAGCAATCCTTGTACAGCCGAACACTGCAACATGGTGGAATGTATGCGCAAGAAATTTAATCTCACTTCACTAAAATTCAATACTACAAATGGTTTAGTGAAAGCTATTGGACTGCCAAAAGAGCAAATTTGTACCCACTGTTTCGACGGCAGCAGCTATTTCTGACAAGAAAAATGAGAAGAACAGAAATAAAGACGACAAAAACAACTTTTTATCAAGAAAATAGTGTAACTTTGCAGGCTCATTCCGTTTCGGAATAATGAATCTGTAAAATAATTATAACAATTTGATTATGAACATTGTACGAAAAGATGTAGATGCCATAAACACCACTATTGGCATTCAAGTTTCCAAATCAGACTATGCCGAAAAAGTAGAAAAACAACTGAAAGAGTACCGTAAAAAAGCCAATATTCCGGGATTCCGTCCGGGCATGGTGCCGCTTGGCTTAATCAAAAAGATGTACGGCAAAGCCATTTTTGCTGAAGAAATTAACAAAATCATCTCCGATTCGTTGATGAACTACATCAAAGAAAATGATTTGAATATACTGGGCGAACCGCTACCCAACGAAACCGACCAAAAACCGATAAACTTCGATACTGACGAAGAGTTTGAATTTTTGTTCGACCTCGCTCTGGCACCCGAATTTGAGATAAACTTGAACAAAAAAGACAAAATAAAATACTACGACATCATCGTTAATGACGAAATGGTGGACAACCAAATAAAATCGTACACCAGCCGTTTCGGCAAATACGAAACAGTGGACACCGTTGAAGAAAAAGATATGTTGAAAGGCGAGCTGATAGAGCTCAATACCAACAAAACACCCAAAACCGACGGTATACGCGTAGAAGACGCTGTAATGGCTGCCGACCGCATGACTAAAGCACAGAAAGAGCTGTTTGTCAATGCAAAAAAAGGCGACACCATCATCTTCAATCCTCAAAAAGCTTTCAATAACGAAGTGGAAATATCGTCATTAATGAAAATTTCCAAAGAAGAAGCCAAAGAACTGAAATCGAATTTTTCATTTACCATACAAAACATTACGCGCTACGTTGAATCGGCTATTGACCAATCGCTATTCGATAAAGTGTTGGGCGAAGGCAAAGTAACTACCAAAGCTGAATTCCGCGCAAAAGTAGCTGAAGGCATTAAAGAATCGTATGTTTCGGACAGCGAGTATAAATTTGCCTTGGATGCCAAAGAAGTTATCTTGAAGAAAATGAAAGATGTGGAGTTCCCCGAAGCATTTTTGAAACGTTGGGTGCTGAGCACCAACGACAACCTGACTCCAGAAACCTTGGATAAAGAGTTCCCCATAATGCTGGACGACTTAAAATGGTATTTGGTAAAAAACAAACTGTCGAAACAATACGAATGTAAAGTAGAAAAAGACGACATCAACGCCTATGCAAAGAAAATCGCTAAAATGCAATTTGCGCAATACGGCATGAACAACGTTCCCTACGACATTTTGGAAAACTACGCACAAGAATCGCTCAAAAAAGAGGATGCTGTAAAAAATATGATTGAGAGAATTATAGAAGAAAAAGTATTGGACAAAGTAAAAGAATCCATTAAGTTGGAAACCAAAGAAATATCTTACCAAGATTTCAACAAAATGTTCGAAGAAAAGTAATTTTTCACGACACACAATAACAAAAAAACACGGACAAAAGTCCGTGTTTTTTATTGCGTTAATATTCTCATTTACTTATTATTGTACAAATTCATAGCGGTTTGTATGCCCGACAAACAGAAACATTTTATCATTTCTACAGCCATTTCAAGCCTTTGCGGAAGGACTTCTTTCTCTTCGTCAGTCAAGTGTCCCAACACATAATCAATTTGTCCGCCGCGTGCATAATTATTGTCAATTCCAAACCGTAAGCGAGCATAGTTTTGCGTTCCAAGCGTTTCTTCAATGTGCTTTAGCCCATTATGCCCTGCCGCACTGCCATTAGGTTTCAAACGAAGCATACCAAACGGCAACGCCAAATCATCCACTACCACCAACACTTGCTCCAACGGCACTTTTCCCTTCTGCATCCAGTAGCGCACCGCATTACCACTCAAATTCATATAGGTAGAAGGTTTCAAAAGTATCAGTTCGTGCCCCTTTAATCGGCATAAAGCAACGGCGCCGTAACGTTTGTCGTTAAAAGCAACATTGGACGCTTTTGCAAGAGCGTCCAATGTTTCAAATCCCATATTATGACGGGTATGAGCGTATTCGTCACCGATGTTGCCCAATCCGACAATCAGATATTTCATTTTAATAAAATTATTCGTCCGCCTTTTCTGTTGTAGTTGTTGTAGCTGCGGTTGCATTACCATCTACATCCATGCCACGTGCTACACGTGTCATTTTAACAGAACAAATAACACTGTTGGGTGCGTTCAAGAACTCAAGATTATCCATCTTCATCGATTTAACTTGAATAGTTTTACCCAAATCCAATTTTTCAACATTTATGGTAATCAATTCGGGAATATCTTTATACAAACCTTTCACTTTCAGTTTACGCATTTCAAGACTCAACTTACCACCGGCACGAACACCGACTGCCAAACCTTGCAATTTAACAGGCACTTCTATAACGATGGGGTTATCATCGAATACTTCTAAAAAGTCGATATGTAAAATTTTATCCGATACCGGATGGAATTGAATGTCTTTTAAAATAGCTTTAATAGGCTTTTTGTCATCAAGCGTCAAGTTTATGACGAAAATTTCTGACGTATAAACCAATTTTCTCAAACTTAATTCCTTAGTATCAAAATGTCTAACTTTTTCGCCACCATAGATGACACAAGGAACTAACTCTTTAGCACGTGCAGCTTTGCTGCTTTTTTTCCCGAGTTCTTTTCTTATAACTCCGGACAATTCAAATGTTTTCATTGTTTTTATTTTTTTGTGTTACTCAAAATTTAAGCTTTAGTAATGGCTAAATTTCCCATCACACGAATACTTTCGTAAAAAGCGGTGCAAAGATACACTTTTTTCCTCGAATACGCCAAAAGAATTCATTATAAAAATCAAATTTTTAGGGCATAGAATAAATATCCGCCAATAAAGCCGGTTTTATCAACATTTTTATTATCTTTGCGAGCTAAATAAAATCAGTAATTATGGCTTCACAAGAAGAGGTTTTTAAAAAGATAGTTGCCCATTGTAAAGAATATGGGTTTGTTTTTCCGTCAAGCGAAATTTACGACGGATTGGGTGCCGTTTACGACTATGGGCAAAACGGTGTTGAATTGAAAAATAACATCAAAAAATATTGGTGGAACAGTATGATATTGTTGCATGAAAACATTGTAGGCATTGATGCCGCAATTTTTATGCATCCGACAACGTGGAAAGCATCCGGACACGTGGACGCTTTTAACGACCCGCTAATTGATAATAAAGACAGCAAAAAGCGTTACCGTGCCGATGTGCTGATAGAAGACCAAATAGCGAAATACGACGACAAAATTAATAAAGAAATAGAAAAAGCCGCTAAAAGATTTGGCGACAGCTTCGATGCTGAACTCTACAAAAGTACTAATCCGCGCGTAATGGGATACATCGCACAACGCAATGCGCTACACGAACGCTACGCTAAAGCAATGAACGACAGCGATTTGAATGAATTAAAACAAATCATTATCGACGAAGAAATTGCTTGTCCCATTAGTGGTACTAAAAATTGGACGGACGTACGCCAATTCAACCTGATGTTCTCTACCGAAATGGGTTCCACCTCCGACGGTGCGCTTAAAGTGTACCTGCGTCCCGAAACAGCACAAGGCATTTTTGTCAATTACCTTAACGTGCAAAAAACCGGTCGTATGAAAATACCGTTCGGCATCGCACAAATAGGAAAAGCGTTCCGTAACGAAATTGTAGCGCGTCAATTTGTATTCCGCATGCGCGAATTTGAACAGATGGAAATGCAATTTTTTGTGAAACCGGGCGAGGAATTACAATGGTTCGAACATTGGAAATCTCTTCGCATGGAATGGCACAAAGCTCTTGGATTTGGAGACGAAAAATACCGTTTTCACGACCACGACAAGCTGGCACACTACGCTAACGCTGCTACTGATATTGAATTTGAAATGCCGTTTGGATTTAAGGAAGTAGAAGGCATACACAGCCGTACTGACTTCGATTTGAGCCAGCATGCCAAATATTCGGGCAAAAAAATAGAATATTTCGACCCCGAAACCAATCAATCGTACACACCTTATGTTGTTGAAACGTCCATCGGTGTAGACCGAATGTTCTTGTCCGTTATCTGCGCAACTTACTGCGAAGAAACTCTGGACAACGGCGAAACGCGTGTGGTACTGCGCTTGCCCGAAGTGCTTGCTCCTATCAAAGCGTGCATTATGCCGTTGGTAAGAAAAGATGGTTTGCCCGAAAAGGCACGCGAAATAATGAACGAACTGAAATTCGAATTCAAATGCTCCTACGACGAAAAAGATTCTATTGGGAAGCGCTATCGCCGTCAGGATGCCATTGGCACACCGTTCTGTATTACCGTTGACCACCAAACATTGGAAGACAACAGCGTTACTGTGCGCTATCGCGATACCATGGAGCAAGAACGCGTAAACATTGATTCACTCCATCATTTAATTGGCGATGCGGTGAATATGAAAAATTTGTTTAAAAAAATTGTTTCTTAGAAAAAGAAAAACTATTGATTTTTGTCAATAGTTTTTTTTCGTCCAAATACTAAAATAGTTTGAAAATGCAGATTCGTGATTTGTCCAAAGAAAATTCACTGCTCAACCATTTCTTAAAAGAAATTCGCGATGTAAACATCCAAAAGGACAGTATGCGGTTTCGTCGCAACGTTGAGCGTATTGGTGAAATTATAGCCTATGAAATAAGCAAAACGTTGCCGTACAAAAAAGAAGTGGTAACTACGCCGCTTGGCACTGCTGCCGTCAATACGCTCGATACAGAAGTAGTTATAGCTTCAATTCTTAGAGCGGGACTACCGTTTCATGCGGGTTTACTGCACTATTTCGACAATGCCGGTAATGCCTTTGTGTCGGCTTTTCGCCATTACACCGACGAAAGCCACACAAACTTCGACATTCATGTAGAATATATTGCTTCGCCTAACTTGGAAGGAAAAACGCTGATACTTTGCGACCCAATGCTTGCCACAGGAGGTTCTATGGAATTGTCCTACGAAGCCCTGAAAAGTAAAGGTAAACCCAAATGCATTCACATCGCTTCCATTATTGCAAGCCAAAGAGCTATCGACTACATATACAACTATTTCAAAGGCATAGAAACCGTTGTTTGGACAGTTGCCATTGACCCTGAATTGAACGACCAATCATACATTATTCCCGGTTTAGGTGATGCCGGCGATTTGGCTTTCGGTGAAAAAATATAAATTTGTAAGCAACTGCCGGTGCCGTTTGTAAAGGCATCCGACAAAATACCAATAAAACGACAATCAAATTTTGCTTACAAAAATCGAGTGTTTTATAAAAAACATTTGCACATTTGGAGAAAAATGAATACTTTTGTTTTTCATATATTAAATAACATTAAAATCTTAGAAAGATATGATTAATTCGCAAGACGTGAAGAACGGTACTTGCATCCGCATGGATGGCAAACTCTATTTTGTAATTGAATTTTTGCACGTTAAACCCGGAAAGGGTAATACCATTATGCGTGTTAAATTGAAAGATGTCGTATCGGGTGCGGTAATCGAACGCCGTTTTAATATCGGAGAAAAATTGGAAGACGTGCGTGTTGAACGCCGCCAATACCAATATCTGTACAAGGATAACGAAGATTTCATTTTTATGAATCAGGAAACCTATGAACAAATTCCCATCGCAAAAGAAAAAATTGTCGGTGTAGATTTTTTGTGCGAAGGCTTTGTAGTCGATGTTATATTTGATGCTTCTTCGGAAACCGTTTTATACGCTGAATTGCCCACAAAAGTTGAACTGACGGTAGCCTACACCGAGCCGGGATTAAAAGGCGATACGGCAACTAATGCTCTAAAACCAGCCACGATGGAAAATGGTGCCACCGTACGCGTACCGCTATTTATCGATACCGGTGAACGCATCAGAATTGACACTCGAGACGGTTCGTATATAGAACGAGCAAAATAAATAATACCACTATTTTTCAGACGCTCCAAATGGTGTTGGAGCGTCTTTTTTATCTAAATAGTAACACAAAATGAAACGATTAGCTGTTTTCTGTTTCTTAACAATTTACATTAGTTCTGTTTTTGCTTTCCGCGTACAGGACGGCAAAACCAACGCTTGGGCTACCTACTACACCGAAGCAGGTTACCAGCGTTCGCTCATCAACGGTTGGACGTCGAGCAATCCACAAACCAACAAAAACAATGTCTATTTTATGCCTTTCAAACTGAACGGCGACTTTTTGACATCGCAACTATTCGATGCACAAAATAACGCTTTGGCTATTGTTATGGAAATTTTCATGCCGTCAGGAGGCAAAAAACAATGCCAACTTATAGGCTTGAACGCCGACAGTACAGCCGTTGAGACTTTGAACATTGAATTGGACGGGGCGGACTTTACCTCCGGCACCAACAAATACTTCAACTCTGCCGTATTTGTATTTAAAAATGAACAACGAAACATTCGCCGCGTACGTTTTGAATATGGCAACGAATTAGGTTCTACACAATATCTTCGTATGCAGTGGTTCGAAATACGCGACACAACATGGACACCGTCAGCATTGGAGACCGTCGTAAGTAAAAAAATGGAAATACGCAAAGAAGGCGCTTCATTGATTATAACCGGAATAGCCGACAACGCCATGGTAGAAATCTATACACTACTTGGCAATAAGCTATTGGAAAAGAACTTAACTAATAACCGATTGTCGGTAGCCGATTTACCGAAAGGAATTTACATTGTTCGTTCCGAAAAATTATCGGAAAAAATAGTGCTCTAAAATCGGCAATGTGATAAAAAACAATGTAATTATACACATTTCAAAAAAAAGTTGTATTTTTGTTTTCACATAAATAGATTAATGTATTGAAACCATTAGAAAATCTTGTAAAAAAAATAATTTAAATAACCATTCTAAAAAACACACATTATGGCAAACGAACAAGTACAAATTTATTTGGATTTGGCTTCGGAAGAGATGGGAAAAACCATCACACACTTGGACGAAGTCTTGGCACGTATCCGCGCAGGAAAGGCTAACATACGCATTTTGGACGGCATAAGAGTTGAATACTACGGCGACGTGGTACCGCTTTCCAATGTTTCGTCCATTTCTACTCCCGATGCTAAAACTATCGCCATACAACCATGGGAAAAAACGATGATTGGTGTCATCGAAAAAGCAATTTTAGCATCCGACGTAGGCATTACACCGGTAAACAACGGCGAAATCATCCGCCTTTGCATGCCTCCTTTAACGGAAGAACGGCGCAAACAGTTAGTTAAAACCTGTAATTCAGCCGGTGAAGAAGCCAAAATCAGCATCCGTAACGCACGCCGTGAAGCAATTGACGGATTGAAAAAAGAATTGAAAAACGGACTTTCAGAAGATGCACAAAAAGACGGAGAAGGCGAAGTACAAAAAATACACGACGAATACATAAAAAAAGTGGACGCTCTTTTGGCTAATAAAGAAAAAGAGATTATGACCGTTTAAAAAAACGCACGCTACAAAACAAGTGCAACAACGAGCCTTCTCACACCACTATGGCTTTGATTGCAAAATGACAGGTTTAGTTATTAAAAACACAGGAAACGACTACCTCGTTCGCACGAAGGACGGCGCAACAACCTTATGCAGAATGAAAGGCTCTTTTCGTATAAAGGGCATCAAAAGCACCAGTCCCGTAGTCGTAGGCGACCGTGTGGATTTTGACGAAACAGGCTACATAACCAAACTGCACGACCGCAAAAACTACATTGTGCGCAAACCCACTAACTTGTCAAAACAGTTACATATCCTCGCCGCCAACATCGACCAAGCAATGCTGGTGATAACGCTCAAACAGCCGGTTACTTTAACCATTTTCATCGACCGTTTTTTGGCAACAGCCGAAGCCTACCGAATTCCTACCATTTTGGTTTTCAACAAAATAGACCTGCTGGAAAACGATGAACTTGACTACTTAGAAGCATTGACATACCTTTATGAAAGCATTGGCTATCAATGTCTTCACATTGTGGCAGAACAAGGCAAAGGTTTGGCACAACTAAGAAATTTGTTAAACGGTAAAATTACCTTATTATCAGGCAATTCGGGTGTGGGTAAATCAACCATCATCAACCACGTGGTGCCCGACGGCGATGCAAAAATCGGCGAAATTTCGGCATCGCACCTCAAAGGTGTACACACCACAACATTTTCTGAAATGTACGAAGTAGCACCCGACACCTTCATCATCGACACGCCTGGCATTAAAGGCTTTGGTATGGTGGATATGGATGAAAATGAAATCGGACATTTTTTTCCGGAAATTTTTAAAGCTTCAAAAAAATGTTACTTCGGGAACTGCTCACACCGCCACGAACCGGATTGCGCCGTTCTCAAAGCCCTTTCCGAACATCGCATTGCACAATCGCGCTACGAAAGCTACTTGTCCATTTTAGAAGATGTGAACGAAGGAAAATACAGATAATAAAACAATCAATTGAATATGAAAAAGATTTTGCTTTTCGCCATCTTCTCCTTAGGAATTTTAGCCAATTTGAACGCACAAAAATTCCTTTATAACGTTGATTTCGTAAGCTATTTCGACAACCGCGAATATCACAGTAACCTCCAGCAATCAAAAACTATTTTTGGAACACGCCTTTCGCCCGAAATAGGTGTCGGATTTCAAGATTCGCTCGACGGAAGTCATAAATTAATGGGTGGCGTAAGCTACATACAGCCATTTGGTGCATCATGGCGTTCGGCACGCCTCTATCCAACGCTCTACTACCAATATCGTCAACAGGGATTTACCGTAAATTTGGGCGCAATTCCCTATTCGCAACTATACCGCGCCCTACCCGACTATCTGATGAGTGATTCGATGGCATACGGCCATCCAAACATACAAGGCGGACTGTTTCAATATGCTTCAAAATGGGGATTTGCCGAGTTTTTGTGCGATTGGCGCGGCATGCAAAGTTCCAATACGCGCGAAGCCTTTCGCCTTATAATCGATGGCAGATTCAACTACAAATGGTTTTACACGGGAGGCTACGCCCAACTCAACCATTTAGCCGGTAAATCGGACGACCAGCCATACCTCGGTGTTTGTGACGACCTTTACCTCAATCCGTTTATAGGTATTGATTTTTCGAATAAAACGCCACTCGATTCGTTATCTTTTCAAGTAGGTTACATTGTAGGACTTCAGCGCGACCGCAAAGACGAAATAACGTACATATCGCAAGGCTGCAAAATAGATTTTTTTCTGCGCTGGAAATTTATCGGCATGGAAAACCGCTTGTATTTAGGCGAAAACCTTATGCCGCTCTATGCTAAATACGGCACATTGCTCAGCCAAGGCGACCCATTTTATCAAGCTCGGCTCTACAATCGCACCGATTTGTTCTTTTACATTATCCGTCGCAGTTTTGTGAGTTGCTATTTTTCGTGGAACTTCCACTACACTTTAGGCGACAAACTAAGTCATCAACAACAACTCGTCGTGCGCTTCAACCTTGACGGACTTAAAAATAAAAACTCCAAAATAAGGGGTATATTCGACAAATAAAACACATTGAAAATCAATAATATAAACCTATTACAAGAGTTTTTTTTAGCTTTTATCATCATGACCAAACAGGCATACTACTTAAAACTTATTTTCGGCATCATCGCTATTGGCATTGTCAGCGCATCTCTTTTCTTTTCTAACCGATTGGTAGGAAAATTGGCGAAAGAAGAACGTCAGAAAATGGAAGTTTGGGCGGAAGCCACCCGTCTGTTTGTATCAGATAACAGCAATTCAGAATATTTTGATTTTTTATGGCAAATTATCGAACAAAACGAAAATATTCCGGTTATCATAGTCGATGACGAAGACAATTTTCTTTCCGCCCGCAATTTTACGAACATTCCAACAGACACAGCAGCTTTTTACACAAAGAAAATAAAAGAATTGAAGTACAAAAACGACCCGATTGAAATTGCCATACGCGACAACGAACACCAATATATTTATTACGACGACTCTATAGTACTCAAGCAGTTAGCCTACTATCCGTACATCCAACTTGTCATTATCACCATATTCCTTATTGTTGTCTTTTTGGCATTTGCCGGCAGCAAAAAATCCGAACAGAACAAAGTGTGGGTTGGGCTATCGAAAGAGACGGCTCACCAACTCGGCACGCCTATATCATCGCTGTTGGCATGGGTAGAACTACTGAAGGCGAAACATGAAGACGATAGTGTGATAAGCGAAATGGGAAAAGACGTAGACCGCCTTCATACCATAGCCGAACGGTTTTCTAAAATCGGTTCAAAACCGGAATATGTCGCTGTTGATTTTGGCGAAGTAGTGGAAAATTCCATTGCCTACATGAAAAATCGCTCTTCCAAAAAAGTAACATTCGAAATAGAAAAACCAGAAACACCCCTCGTTGCCAACATTAACGTGCCGCTGATGGAATGGGTAGTAGAAAATCTTTGTAAAAACGCTATTGATGCTATGGACGGCGTTGGAAATATTTTTGTAAAACTTTCAGATGACAACCGCAACATTGTCATGGACTTTACTGACACAGGTAAAGGTATCGATAAAACAAACTACAAAAATATTTTCAAACCCGGATTTACTACGAAAGAACGCGGCTGGGGATTGGGATTGTCACTCGTAAAACGCATTATACACGAATATCACCACGGAAAAATCTTTATAAAAACCTCTGAAAAGAATGTCGGAACAACATTTAGGCTGATTTTACCCAAACAAAAATAGATGAAAAACAGACAAAAAACGCCATTTACGGATATTTTAGCAGTAATCGCAAATAAAAGAGAAAATAAATTTCATTAATAGCGTTTTTTTATGTAACTTTGCACGATTTTTAGAAACTCGTACGCCGTGGGTAAATTTAGCTCTTACGACATTTCTCTCAAATCGTTAGCGGATGGCAAACATACGTTCAACTATCTTTTAGAAGACGATTTCTTTGAAAAAATTGACAGCCCCGAAGTGCGTAAAGGCACCGTAAACGCGAAAATTGTCGTTTCCAGAAACAAGGAAAAGATAGAAATCGATTTTATGGTAAAAGGCACAATTCAAATTCCCTGCACACGCTGCTTGGACGATATGACGCAAGCAATAGATGTGAAAGAAAAATTGTTTGTAAAATTCGGTAAACAATTTTCGGAAGAAGGCGACGACATTTTGATAGTGCCCGAAGATAGCGGAATTTTAAATGTAGCTTGGTTTCTCTACGAAACCATCGCTTTAGCAATTCCTATCAAACACGTGCACGCTGCCGGAGAGTGTAACGAAACAATGACGAAAAAGCTCAAGCAGTACGAAATCGTGTCAGACGAAGAACTGATGGACGAAGACGAACTGATTGATGACAATGAAGAAACAGAGAACGATCCCCGTTGGGACGCTCTAAGAAATATAAATGATAACAATTAAAGTTTTTACAAATGGCACATCCTAAACGAAAACAATCAAAACAGAGAACAGCCAAACGTAGGACACACGACAAAGCTGTAGCTCCTACACTTGCCGTTTGCTCGAATTGTAGTGCATTGCATGTTTATCACACAGTTTGCCCCGAATGCGGCTATTACCGCGGAAAATTGGCAATTGAAAAAGTAGTGAACGTTTAATTCGGTTTTGAATTGAAAAAGCAACAAAAACCTTCCATTTTCAGGAAGGTTTTTTTATTGTCTTTCTCGTCTTTATAATGTTTTAGAAAAAAGAATTATATTTGTAAGTTATAAAGGCATATTTGCGTAACAAATAAAACAAACAATATATGTACGACGACAACTATTTTATGCGTCAAGCATTAGCTGAAGCTGAAAAAGCTTTTCAAATAGACGAAGTGCCTATCGGAGCGGTAATAGTAACACAAAACCGCATTATTGCACGGGCGCACAACCTCACGGAACATCTCACCGATGTTACTGCCCATGCCGAAATGCAAGCTATAACTGCAGCTGCCAATACTCTTGGTGGAAAATATCTGAAAGACTGCACATTATATGTTACATTAGAACCATGCATCATGTGTGCAGGTGCATTGGCTTGGGCACAAATTGGGCGCATTGTTTACGGTGCATCTGATAGTAAACGTGGTTTCACACATTTCGCAGCAAACTGTCTGCATCCAAAAACCATAGTAGAACACGGCATTTTAGAAAAGGAATCGACCGAACTTTTACAAACTTTCTTCAATAAGAAGCGATGAATTCGTTTACTTTCAAACAATTTGTAATAAACCAAGATCAATGTGCCATGAAAGTTGGAACCGATGGTGTACTTTTGGGCAGTTGGTGTCCAATAGAAAACGCACAAAACATTCTTGACATAGGAACAGGAACCGGTCTTTTAGCTCTCATGATGGCTCAACGACAACCAACAGCACAGATTGATGCCATCGAAATAGACAGCAACGCTGCGCAGCAAGCCAAAGACAATATTGCCGCATCACCATGGAAAAATAGAATTAAAGTTATCAAACAATCTTTACAGCAATTTGCTAACACTACCGATAATCTTTATGACCTCATTATCTGCAATCCGCCCTACTTCATCAATTCGCTGACACCGCCAAATGAGTTGCGCACTTTAGCACGTCATTGCGGCACCTTGACACATTCGGAATTGGCAAAATATGCAAGTAACCTATTAACACAAAATGGTCATTTTGTAGTAATTATGCCGATAGAAGAAGGAACTTCGTTTCTTCAAATAGCGAAAAAATCCAATTTATTCTGCAATCATCAACTTATGATACACCCGACTCCGCAAAGTGCTGCAAAACGCCAAATCATGGTATTTTCACAGATACAGAAAAATCAATCCATTGAACATCTAACAATAGAAATTGCACGTCATCAATATACCAACGAATACCGTCAATTGACCAAAGAATTTTATCTGAAATTCTGAGTAACACATAACCATCTGATATCAAATCAGGATTTCACCTAAAATGAAACCCTGATTACAAAAATAACGTAGAGACGTTGCGCGCAACGTCTCTACTACAAATTATTTTCCCGGCTACCATGCACAGACGTTGCACGCAACGTCTCTACGTAGGTAAAACATAAACTAAAAAACTAGACGCAAACCGCGGCCGTCGTTCCCGTAGTCCGGATAGTAGCCGCTCCGAAGCGACACCCGGCAGAACATCGCATTGTAGTTCCAACTACCACCCCGCAAAACACGGTATGAACCGGAAGCAGCTCCAGTAGGGTTGGTCTGCGAACTGCTGCCATAAGAGTCATACCAGTCGCTGCACCATTCCCATACATTACCGCTCATATCGTATATGCCCAACTCGTTGGCTTGCTTGGTACCTACGGCATGAGTTTTGCTCCCGCCATTGTCATAGTACCACGCCACGTCATCTATCGTATTGCTGCCACTGTATTTGTAGCCTTTACTTTGGTTGCCACCACGGGCGGCATATTCCCATTCCGCCTCAGTGGGCAAACGAAAGGTTTTGCCCGTCAGTTGATTCAGTTTGGTAATAAACGTTTGGCAGTCGTCCCAACTGACAGTTTCCACCGGCAAATCAGAGCCTTTAAAACTTGAGGGATTACTACCCATTACCGCCTCCCACAAAGCCTGCGTTACTTCCGTTTCGCCTATCGTAAAAGCACTCAATGTTACTTGGTGTACAGGATTTTCGTAGCTATTTGCTTCTGCATCATAATTTTGTCCGTTAGGATCCGTACTTTGTGCCCCCATCTGAAACGTACCGCCGGCTACCGGAAGCATCTTAAAACTAACACCGTTTACCGTATAGGTTTTGCTGCCACCACCGCCGGAACCTGTCCCTGCACGATTGACGGTTAATTTTACCGACACACCACTTATGGCAAACAATACTTCTGCCACATCGGCAGTTGTAGAAGTGTTGGCTGCCACCGTTACGGTTACATACGCATCACCGGTACCCGATGCAGGCGACAAAGTCAGCCAAGTTTGGTTGGCAGTTGCCGTCCAAGCTGCTGTAGAAGTTACCTGCACCTGAAACGTTTCACCTGCAGCAGACACATCTTTGGAAACAAGAGATATCGAAATCATCCCTTCTTTTTCACATGCGGTAAACAGTACCGCCACGCAGCACACGGCTGCAAAAATCATTTTCTTGTTCATAATTCATTTAATTTTTTGTAGGAAACAAATCCATTTACATTGTAAAGTTACAATAATTTGCAAAGATACAATATCTTTTATAAAAAGCATAATAAGCCATAAAAACAACTCATTTGCATTTTTTAATCTTAAAAATTTGTTTTCCACATAAAAACTGCGTAACTTTGAAGTTATTATTATAAAATTGAATACCATGAGAACAATTCCAGCTTCAGAATTAATCATCAATAGTGATGGAAGTATTTTTCACCTTCACGTAAAACCGGAACAAATTGCCACAACAATTATATTGGTTGGCGATCCCGGACGTGTAACAATGATTGCCAAACATTTTGACAGTATTCAATGTGAAGTTTCAAGTCGTGAATTTCATACCATTACAGGTATGTATAAAGACAAACGTTTATCGTGTGTTTCGCACGGTATCGGACCCGACAATATTGACATCGTTGTTACAGAATTAGACGCATTAGTCAATATTGACTTTACCACACGTACCGAAAAAGCCGAACATACCACTTTAACACTTGTTCGTATCGGAACATCAGGTGGATTGCAAGAAATTTCTCCGGTTGGGACTTATGTCGTTTCCAAATATTCGATGGGATTTGACGGCGTACTGAATTTTTACGAAGTGCCCGAAAATTTCCTTGAAATGGACATGGAAGAAGCGTTCAAAAAACACGCCAATTGGTCGCCACGCCTTACGGCACCTTACTGCGTAAAAGCTGAC